>JAAUYG010204717.1_pt1 | contig 10155 bp, 9 predicted proteins | sample 7278091 | NCBI WGS metagenome assembly JAAUYG01 (sample SAMN14350201, study PRJNA611818) | marine sediment metagenome | isolation source: surface marine sediment (0.6m) | place: French Polynesia: Moorea | collected 2018-08
ACAGAGCAACCCCGGCGCGTCCCCGGGTTGCTCTGTGGGCCGAGCACCTGGGAAGATATAGCCCTAGATAACGTAATACTGGTACATGTAGAGCAGAAGCAGACTAAAATACTCCTCATTACATACAGAGAGTTTATGAACGTTTTGTCACCTGACTAATTAATGTACATAATTTGTATCGTTTAATTCAAATTAAGAGTTTGTGAGGGATTCCAACTCACTTCTTTTTCAGCCCACATAATCATTATCAATAATATTAAGACTGTGTGAAGATGCTGGTTTGAAAAAGACACGTCGCATGAGGTTATGGTTGAATCTTGATCGGCAATATCTGGTGTCGCTGCCGCTAATTAATAAGGAACAATGAGTTTGCAGATATCACTATGATCACAGCAAGGTTCCCCATCCAATGAAGACAGAAAACATTGCGGGAATTTGCTATCATATACATGGTTACATATTATGGAATAATTTAAGTTTGAAATTAAAATGAAGAAAGTGGTCTCTGCATTTTAAGACCCCTCCAGCCCCATTGAGCTAGAACAGTGTGATCTTAAATTGAAGGTGATCTTAACACACGTGTATTTGTATTGAAAATGTAATAGTCACCAGATTCAGTGGTCTTAATATGGAGGGAAGTCTTAAAATCAAGGGGTCTTAAATTACAGAAACCATTCTACAAATGCTGGTATTACAGTAAATGTATTATAATACTGGTAAATTATGGCCAGTATCAGTCCTTTTTGATTTAACCTAATCATTTAATCATTCTTTCATGATTTACATATGTCGGTGTAAATGTTAGAATGTTGATGAAGGTTAATTTGATGTAACACTTGTCAATTAAGGTGGTCTTTAAATGCAGGTGGTCTGTAAAGCAGGTTCTAATGTAAGATCTATATGTTATATATATTATTATCTTTTAGGGGTTATATATAATACATCAGTGGCTATAGAATGGCTAGAAAAATGGCTGGAAGTCATAACCAACTGTCATTGGTGGATATTAATTATTATGTCTGATGAGAGATGTACATGTAAAGCATAACATGCATCATGTACATCAATTGTACACTAATTGTTTTATCTCAATTCAGTAAGAATACATGCATTTAAAAATATTTAAAGTGAAAAGAATTGCAAAAAATTTCCAGCATTGATCATCAAGCATACTAAGTACAGGAATGTTTCAATCCAAAGAAAGCTTTTCAGTCAATGACAAGGTAAAAACCATCTGTTATACAGTGACTGTAGAAATTATTTTCTTGTAGTAACTTGGTAGCAGGTTTATACATGTAGGGGTACACATGAGTTAAAATCGAATCGTCTGAATCACGCAAACTGGCCATTTTGGCAAATTGATCTAGCGAAGCGACCAAATTCTTATCTTGCGAGTCACTATCTGCACCCTTCACTAAAGAACGATTACATGTAGCGAGTTGGTGCCTCTGTTAAATGCCGATTTGTGAGCCAGCCCACCTGAAAAACTACGATCTGATGATGATATTCTACCTGCTAATAAAGAGTAATCTGTGACTTGCCATGGCTTTAAATATTAATACGATTCAGATAGGGGTCTTAAATAATGATCTGCAATTCGTAGTTCCCTGTTAAACATGTTAAAAAATAAATCTCAAATCATGCCATATTTTATATAGACCGATGTGTACCCCTACTACCGGTAGTACATGTTATAAGGATATTGTACACATGTGTGTAACTCAGGCAGCTCATTATTATCTAGACAGTTTTAGAGATGTGTGTCCTATATAATCTATATGTAAGCATCACTCCGAGATCTGTCCCAGGTTCAGGAATGGTTCCGCTCTGATGACGACAAGTACAACATCCAGGAGGATCCAGAAGCATACGAGGATCTGGGACGGGAGATCATGGAACGTGTTGATAGCGACAAAAATGGCCGCATAACGCTGACCGAGTTTCTACAGGCGAAACATGAGGGCACAGAGGAGGAAATAAAGGCAGCGCGCAAGCAAGCAGAAGGTGTTATTATCAAGTAGCCCAATTTGGCAAGAGCAGATGACGGACCTAGGGATCGAATTAAAGCACTGCCTGAGGACATGTTTGACATATGCTGGTCACTAGACATATTGATTTAGGTGACAATTGTTCCTTTAAGTTGACAATAAAATTCATTATACTGACACATGGTCAGTCTGGGCCCTTTGAGTGAAATGTTGTTCTTTTCTCAATCTCTCTAAAATACTGGTACAAATTAAGTCTACCAGGTAAATGTCGGTTCAAATCGGTGTTTATGCGTACATATACATGTGTATTGGGCGCCTACTGTAGGTATAGTGTACGCTACTGGGATAATAAGGATGGCAAACCATCATAAGGATGGTAAATATCACTGTATTCATCTGCTTTTATACATACCCCTTTCATTCTAATTACGGTAAAGAAGCACAGTGTGTGGGCTTGGGAGTGTGTCTAAAAATAAAAAACTTGTCTACTTCTTACAATACAGACCCTTTCGTAATGCAAGGATGTGGCGATTTGCACCTGTACAGCAGCCAAACTGGAATATCTTTCGAATTCTACTGTTTCTTGACGATCTTTTGATGTTTTATCGGGCATTTGGTGCGAATTTGTCTTTTAACAATTATGTGGTATGTTTGTTTGCTGGAGGTGTTTGCATGTCTACATGTATAACTGCGCCTCTATAGCGATGTAGTAACCATGGTAACTACCGGTACTAGTGTCCCTGCCCTAATCCAGAGCCACACAAAAGTTGTTGCAGACGGGATTCTGGTTGGATTATCTTCAAAGACTTGGTTTTTGTCTGCTTCTACTTTGTCTGCTTCTACTAACATTCATCATGTTCATATGGAAAATGCATGCAATTTAGTATTCAAACCCTAATATGCAAATGTATCCTTGCAGCATATTCATGGTATTGCTGTGCTGATTCTTTCAGACCACAGAAAAGAGTCAGGCTAGTACCATTATCATTACCAGTACAATGGATCAGGTTACAAGTGTAAGGGTACATCCCCAGGATGTAAGTGTGACTGTGTATATATTGTATATCTTCCCTCTGACTTGGTCTATATTTTATATTGCAGTACGTACAATGTATCTTTTGTACTCTTGTGCCTTGATTTTTTTGTATGGTCGATCATTGTCAGAATTCCTTGCTCTGCATGAATATTCATGAGGTTTGGGAAGCCCATGTTCTGTTGAACCAGAATATCACGACATAATTAGGAGCACTTTTCATCAGATAGGTTTTGAGATAATTCTGTTATAATGGTCGGGTAGCCAGTTTAATATCAGGGCCTGGGGCGTTCCCACCAAAACTGAAATAGTGAACTTTACCGATATTTTGGCACAAATTTTCCTGGGAATGAGTTTGAATCCAGAAGCAATGCTCGAGTAGTTCACCCGAATACCTGTTTCAGCTGGAGATGTGGTTTAGTGTTTCAGATTAGGACTTAGTGCCAGAATAAAATTCGGTGGAAACAGGAAACGTGTACATGTAGTTCTAGAAATAAATAAAGCAGTCACAACTGCTGTATTTGCTATTCTGTACCACACAGCACCACTGGTGGTTATTTCGGGAACTACATGTACCCAGTGTATGGGCATGGAAAGCGCTGTATCGGTTTGGTGTGAACTCACAGCCATTGGGCAGGAGCAGGGAAGCTAACTATAATGTCAGGATCTGCTATTCCAGATTATTCCGGTGTGAACGGTGAATCCAGCCTAATTTCAATACACTTAGATCATACATGTACATATATGTACACAAAAAACTAATTACAGGTTCAGGGAGTACAGTAAATGCATGCTTTCAGCGTCATGTCTGAGCTAGAGATCCAGTTAGTTACAGCTACTCAGTATTTGCCGTGTTTGCTGATTCACAGTATCAATACAGTATTAATCATTGTTAATACATACATGTATAATACATACATGTATTAATACATACATATACATATAAGTAACGGCCAGATCAGTTAACATGTAGGAATTATAGACATCATATAAAGGGCTCCTTGCGGGCATGGGTGAAAAACGAAGTGTGGCATAGCCACTTTAAAAGTTGTAGAATCTGACATGACGTCAGCTTTGATAAAAACTGTAGAAAGTGATGTCAAAATCTTATAAAAATTGCAGAATCGACGTTGAAATTTTTTAGAAGACGAAGATTGACATGAAGGCCTTATATACACTATAATTACAATATAAATATATATGTAAAATGTTTATAAAAAGTGACGTGATGAAGTAAAGTTCTTATAAAAAGTGACATGGGACGCAGAAAAAAAAAAAAAGTGAAGTGTGCATGACACAGCATAAATTATTTGGACCCATGTAGAGCCCTATATAAACTTACAGGGGAACCCAGGTGAAGGGAAATTCTTGTGTTCCCTAACTGAATTAAGCAATCTTTAGCATACATGTACATGTACATTGTATACCTAACCATTACAATTGCCACAATTACCAAAATTTATGCCTTCAATTGGTATTCAAAAGTCATCTGTGACCTGAGGATAGATTAGCAATTACTTGCTACATGTATCTGTGTACATGGTGTTCCGCAATAGTATTATGTACATGCACAGCTGGCAGGCGTCTGGCAAAAAGACCTACATTGTACCTGGTACATGTATATTGGGTACATGCGCATGTACATGTAGTCTTGATGCATGCAGGTGCACCCGGCCTGCTGATTAATGCACTTTTAGGAATATTTACAATAAGTCTTTGTAGCTTAATGGAGAATAATCGGTCTTAATATTGTAGACAGTGAAACTTGTGGCATCTCTGTGAGGCACCAAAAAAAAAAAAAAATGGCCCTTATATACTCATGCATCAGGTGTCTTTCGAATACCATGTGGAATGTCAGGTTCAGTAACATGGAAAGTATACCTTGGGAATCTGAAAAATGTGGTCTTTATAGGCAGGCGGTCTTTATGCAGGTGGTTGTTGGAGCAGGTTTGAATGTGCCCTCGATCATGGAGCATAAAATTAGTGTGCTTAGTCAGCATTTTCTTTTTAAAGTCATTGTCACATGTACATGTACTATTGGTATGATCCTTGCATCTATATAGCACAACCTGAGTTAGCTGTTCTAGCTATCAATCTCTGAATCTTTTACTTCAAACTGGAAAAGAAAACTTTCTGCTTTCTAGTTTGTCCGTCTAAGATACAGGTGACTGGACAACGGTGCACATGTCATGTGGATACATTGTTTGTGATTGCTTGCTTACTCGATCTGCATGATCTAGTGTGTTATATTTGCCTCACATGCTGTTGGAGAGCCTACATGTATGTGAATTTTCATCCGACTAATTTTGCAATTTGTTAAAAAAAATGGTGATGAACTAATAGTAGCAGTTTAACTTAATTTAATAGCATATGTAATAAATGTAAACCAAAGATCTGAATCTGCAATATGCAATATTACATTTACAATTTGAAAGTAGAGTAAGATTTTAGCAGATACACATAGATACGAAGCCCCTAAAGGGAACATGGTGAAAAAACTTGGGGGGGAATTTTTTGCACGTAATACCATGAAGTTAAGTGCGGATGTCACCGTAATAACTTCATATGCGTATATAATAACTACCGGTATGATAACTTCATGTGTGAACATTATAACTATCATGTGCTCATGTACATGTAACAACTAGATTTTGGACACCTCGGGGACACACCAAACCTTGTCACATGTTCATGGTGTTGCTGCGCTTCTTTCAGACAACAGACAAAAGTCGGGCTAGTACCATAGTCTCTGCTGGTATAATGGATCCAGTCACAAGTGTATGGGTACCGCCCCAGGATGTAAGTGTATGTCTAGATATGTCTTCCCTTCGACTGGGTCTAATTTTGTACATACAGTGTATATTTTGTACTCTTGTGCCTCGAACTTTTTGTATGGTCGATCATTCTGTCAGAATTCCTTGCTCAGCATGAATATTCATGAGCTTTGACAAGCACATGTTCTGTTGAACTGTTACATGTAATATCAACAAATAGAATCACATTGAATGGGATTTGAGAGAATTCTGTTGTACAATAGGGTAACCAATGAGTTAAGGGCCAATTGTTCCCACCGAAACGGAAAAGTAGATTTTACCGAAATTTCTCTACTAATGCAGAATGGATTTACATGTAAATCCAGAACAAATCCTCAAGTTTTTCTAGAACAGATGCTTCAGTTGGAGAGGTTAGGACAGACTTGTGCCAGAACAAAATCCAGTAGGATTAATGGGTCGGTTCTGGAAATCCCCACAGCACTGCTATTCGGCATATTTTGCTGTAGCCACAGTGACACTGGTGGTCTGTACATGTACAATGTACATGTATTTTGGAACTCTGGAGTGGCCTTCGAAAGTGCAGTATCAGTTTTGGTGTGATCCCACCCAAGTTACGTATACCAGCAGCGGGTCAAGCAAGCAATTATTGGTACATGCATCTGCTATTCTGGATTACTCCATTGTGAAACAACATTGCCTTACATGTATATCAGTGCACTTATGCCATACATACAATGTGCATGATGTACATGTATTATTAAATATAGAAAAACTAAACAAGTTGCAGGTTCAGGATGTTGCTTTCAATGTCACATCTGAGATACATGTATCCAGGTGACATGGTTGAAGTATATATACCCAACTTACTGTAAGGTCAGTACATGTAGTATCACAGCAAGGAGCCTTAATTGTTATATAAGTATAGCGCAGCATAGTACTGACAGATCACCTTAAGTCATCATGCATCTAGTACTGCATAAAAATCCAAGTGGAGGAAAATTCCTGTTCTCAATAAAGGGATGTTTAACATATCATTATATGTCTGCCAAATTTTGCCAGAATGGACAAAATTAATTCTCCATAGTATTACCTATAGAGTTACAGTCCCTCTATTTTACAACATTCTATTTTGAGACCACCTTTGATTATAAAGACCTCTTGATTTGGTCCCAGAAAACGGCAATTTTTTGTGTTAAATGACCTTTATTTTAAGACCACCTACAATATAAGACCACATTTCCCACCTACAATATAAGACCACATTTTCTTGGTCCCATGGGTGGTCTTAAAATAGAGGGACGATTATAATACAAAATGTCATCTGTGACATACATGTAAGGAGCTCAGATTAGCAATTACCTGGTACTGACTGATACAATGTACATGTAAGTTGGGTACATCATGTACATACATCTGGAGGTATATATGTGCATATAGAACCACTGCATGTAGGTGGACTCTGCCTGGTGACAAATGCACGTTTAGTCATCTTTAAGTTACAGGTCAGTGTGGCTTTATGGAAAATGATTGTTTTTTATACGCAGTAAAACTTGTATACATGTACATGTACAAACACGATAGCGTCAATTTCGGGGACCAAGAAAGTGTCATCTTTAAATACTCAGGTGGGCTATAGCTTTCATAATTGTCGGTTTAGTAAAATGGAAAAGTATTATCCCATGGGAATCTGAAAAATGTGGCCTTAATATCATGTTTATAGCCAGGTGTTCTTTATACAGGTGTTCCTTAGAGAAAGTTTGACTGTACATGTAGTCTCGATCATGGAGCATTATATGACAGTGGCATCTCAAATCTGGGTTTCCTTTAGTCAGTCACTTGAATGGTTGATCTTGCATCTATATACTGGTACCAGAACTGGTAGTAACCATTCTAGCTCTCAATCTCTGAATCTCTTACTCTCAAACTCAAAGAGAAAACTTTCTGCATTTCCGTTTGTCCCTCTAAAATACATGTAATTGGCTGACTCATTCATTGCGCAATGTCATGGATACGACTTGTTTGTGATTGTGTCTGGTGTGTCTGCATATGTGCATGCACATATAATTGCCTCATGTGCTAATAACTGGAAGACCCACATGTTCATTTATTTTCATCCCTCCCATTTTGCAATTCGTTAAAAAAAATGGTAAAAGAACTTAACGGTAGTTTAATTTAAGTCGGACTAGCACAAGACGGGTCCACATCAACACCTACAAATATGACCTAATGTTCAGAGACCAAGCCATTGAGCTAAATGGTAAACCTTGTTCCAGTCACACAAGACCGAAACATTGTCAACAGTGCAACTTAAAACACCGGTCACTCACTCACTTTAATTTAGTAGCATGCAATAATAATAAAAGAAATATCTGGTGTATCCAGAATATCCAGTAAAAGTGGGCCATGCAGAGTTAGATCTTTACATTTCTTGTGATAAGTCACAACCTAAGTGGAGAGATGACATATTATACTGGCCTATAGCATGTACAGTGAACACATGGTGAAATCAGTAGCATAATACAATGTGCATGTAGCTTGAATAAAATTACAGGTAATTTGTAATTCTTATCATATCGTACATGTGTATGTTACATGTGTTAGTTCTGCCATATAGTACTCAGGTAACCATGGTAACTGACACATGTGGTCAGGGTGTACATTACACTGGACGAAAGATAAAGCCGATCAATGTAACTAAATTTTCTTATGACACACTACACCATGCCAGCAAATGAGCTGAGAAAATGAACCTCAGTCGTTGCAGGCAGGAAATTAGAGATATTGATGTAGATGTATCTTGGCAGGTATGATCTATATCTCAGTGTCACACCTGGTCAAGTCATTTCGTTATCGGTATACAATATGTGCAATACACAAGTACATTACATTTATATATGGGTAGCTGTGTGTTACCACCAGGACATGCGCTTGCTTACCTGCATACACGAGTACTTTGCGTTGACACATAATAATACTGTTGGGTTATAAGCGGATGTAACTCAAAATATCGATAAAAATGTATTGGAGCACAAGTAAACTAGTACATGTAGCAAAGAAATTACATGTAAGTTAGTACCTGATTACTGCAGAATTCTTATATTTCGCACCACATATTGATACAAGTCGATGGGAATATAGTACTAGTTACCACTCATCTCACTGCATTTATGGAAATAATTAATTTACGCCGGTACCATATAATACTACATGTATACACACCTATAATAAATATCATAAGATTTTTTTTGAGGCCACTTATAAGCATTGGAATATTCGTGGACTTGCAGGACCAATTAAGTACCGGTAGATCAATACAATATATATACATGTTGTAGATTCATATTGTATATACATGTATTTCATCTTGATCATTAGTTATCGATCCACATATCATATGTGCAAGTTTAGCTTCAGCCCTCCACCCTCCGCCCTAAAAATATATAAAACATATTGAAATGCTTAAGCATTTCAAACCGTTACAATTTAAACAAATCTATGGCCAAATAAAACATAAAATTATATTTTTATTAAATGATGTTGCTAACATCGTCCTATCAATCAATCAATCAATCATTAGATTTGTATTGCGCCATTCCACACCTGTGCTCATGGCTCATGGTCCTGTCTACATTGTATGTTAGGACAGTAGCTCAGTCATAAGCAGGAAAAAATGTGAAAAAATATGGAAAATAATCTGACATTGGTTGTAATATAAGGTTAATACTTCCAAGCTTTAATTGACACCCCAAAAATTAAAAAAAAATTTTTTCATGGCCTCATTTTCTTCACTGTATGTGTACAGTGGTCCCTCTATTTTACAACCCTCTATTTTAAGACCACCCTTGATTATAAGACCGCTTGATTTGGTCCCAAAAGGGAAAATTTCTGTGTTAAATAACCTATATTTTAAGACCACCTGCAATATAAGACCACATTTTCTTGGTCCCATTGGTGGTCTTAAAATAGAGGGACCACTGTATGTACAAATAATATACAGTGGTCCCTCAATTTAAAACCACCCAATGGCATGCAGCATGGGGCATGAGAAATAGGATCTTTTATGGCAGCTTGTCTTTAAAATAGAGGCTCAACACAAAATGCACCCTTTCAATTAAGTACACAATTATAAGTACCTGTAGTCTTTAATTGTAATCAAGGGGGTTGTAAAATAAATTTGGGTTGTAAAATAGAGGTATCGCTGTATATGGCAGGTTCCCATTGTCTGAATATCTGAAAACAAAATTATAGTGGTGCTTGATTCAAATACAGTACAGTGTACAGTAGTCCCTCTAATTTACAACCCTCAATTTTAAGACCACCCTTGATTATAAGACCGCTTGATTTGGTCCCAAAGGGCAAT
>JAAUYG010037510.1_pt1 | contig 10154 bp, 7 predicted proteins | sample 7278091 | NCBI WGS metagenome assembly JAAUYG01 (sample SAMN14350201, study PRJNA611818) | marine sediment metagenome | isolation source: surface marine sediment (0.6m) | place: French Polynesia: Moorea | collected 2018-08
CATTATTCTGACTCCGAGCCGGCCAGACGGTCTCTAACTCTTTTGTGCTGAGCGCTAAGCAGAGCAGTAGAACCTCAAATTTTAACGTCTTTTGTTTGACGCGGCCGGGGACAGCTTCTCAGGAAGGAAAATCTATAGGATTATGAATGCGTATGTAGGTCTGATGTCTGTGATGAGATTCAAAAATGCCAATTTCCATACTATACCGTCACTTTTGTTTTGATGCACAACAACTACTGTGTGCTCTAATAATCCATAGTGCTAAGAGAACAGTAAATTATTCATTCTTTTCGCCTGTTCTATGCCTAGAGCTTCTCAAGAAGAAAAATCTATAATTTTATGAATGTGGGTTCTAACATTCAAAAATGCGATTTTATACCATACCATGGCTTTAGTTTTAATCCAGAACAACTACCGTGTGGTCTAATTCCACTACCAACTACTTGTTTCATATTTTAGACATATCAAAGAGTCTGTAGATAATTTATGGTTAGGTTTGAGACATATATGCGAGTTACAGGGAAAAGTAACCGAATCCGAACTGCTCCACAAAGGAAAATCATGCCGGTTAAGGGGGTGCATCCCTATGACGTCATCTATAGGGATAGGGCAAAGAGATACTTAAATAACCTTACCTGCTGTGAAAAGTAGTTGCCCTAAGATTTATTTTGATACCTTATTTGGGGTAATTCTATGAATAATAAAGGGGAACCAGGCTTAAGAATATTGTGTATTTTTCAGTTCACGACAAATGATGAAAATGTGAATTTGGGGGTGTATCCAGAAAATGATCCAGAAAACATAGCCTATCCGAACTTGTTGACTATTAAATGTCCATTTCGCATACTATACATAACAAGGGTTCAGAAAAGTACCATGAAGTCAAGTTGTGTGTGTCTGTCGGAGGGGGGTGGGGGTGGACGAGGGGCTTATCTGGCCCACGGACTACTATAAAATGAAACTTGTAGGCTTATCTGAACTATGACAACACGCAAACGAGTACGTGTAATAACGTCAATATGACACTAAGGGTCAAATATTTACTTTTGTACATTAAGACAAAGTTTCATCCATTTTGCTCACTTTCCAGACCGAACTTCAAACAGCAGAATGAATGATGACATACAAGATCTTTATCCAGTCACCATAAATGGTGTTTTTCAAATACTATTCAACCGGTGTCTAAGTTTGCAGTGTCGTGTACAAGTCCGGATGACTTTTTTGTATCTAAATCCTAAGTGAGTGTCTAGGAGTTCCCACACGTTTCGGTGAGTGCATTTGATGGCCCTTAGGAAGATGCCATTTGAATCTCCGACCCATCTCCCTTATGCTGCGATGTTGAAAAGTAAGAAAATCAAGGTTGATTTTTTTAAATCAAGAAGTGAAACAAAATGTCTAGAATTGCTTGCTAAAAACCAATGCCATATCCACCCAATGCTTTTGACAAAGACAACACATTTAAATGGACGACAGACGGCTGCCTCCTCCACAACAGTAGTTCCTTTTGACAGAGTCAATGAAATCTAAAAAAGAATTGCTTGTATCACTAATATCAAAGTAGTTTGATCGTCACTTTAGGTCCCCATGTCGTGATATGGGCTCCTCTGCCTACGACAAGAGTGCTCGGGGGGTGGGGGAGGGGGGGTCCTAATCCCGTCAGTAACGATATGTGCTGCTTTGACCATCATTAGATGCTTCAAAATAAGCGTTATTCATTTTACTTTTGTCGACCAGGGTTTGTTTTAGATGCTGTTATTAAACACAGAGCACTTGTAGTGACTGATCTGCGTATATTGGATATGGGCCCAAATTGAAGCTAAAATCGTGCAACGGTGTCAAAAACATTGCAAGATCATTGCAACATGTCAGAGAACAGTCTCATGGTTGCAGAACCCAGGTTAAGAATCGTCTTACGACCGCAAGTCTTTGTGTACTACTCTTGCCAAGACAACACTGCACGGCGCTGGTACTATTATTAGTAAGACCAAATGCGATAATATGGTTCAAATTGGGTCGTTTCTGATTTTCAAACATGTTCAAAATTGGGATGCAAGCAGAAGCAACCCTTAAATCGAATGCAACTAATGCGACATTTCATGCAACGTAAATGAGAGCTAGAATCTGATAGAAACAGGATCGCAAAGTGTTTCAAACTGGTCATGCATGCGCCAATTGTGAAAGGGGCTTTAATAGCAAACTACAAGAATTAAAATGTCTACTGCTAAATGACCATGAGGTAATTATTATCAGAATCAAAGCAATATGAAGACCATTCAATATCCATTAGCATGTATTCAGGCCAAAAATTCCATGCAAATGAGAACGCGAATAGCTGCAATACACAACCTACCAGAGGCTTTTGTTTCGCATACCAAATTGGCATACAAAGAAGAAGATGTTTGCACCCCCCCAAGGCCATTCAGGAATGCATAGAGGTCCGTCTGAGGTTCGGCTGAGGTCCACGGTAGCCAGGCTTCACCGCCTTCAAAGTACTTCCATGTGACAGCCACGCCATCTCCTCTCGCTATTGGCGTTTGGGTATTAGTAGCACTGTGGCGATACACAAACTTTACATGAGATTACACTCAAGATGTCGTTTACAAGTAAATGCAAGGTCAAAGTTAATCAGTTGGTTATGTACATCACTAACAAGTTCATACCTAATAGTTTGTCCTAATAGCTATGAAATACCAATGCTATAGCAGAGAGGGAATTTTGTTCACGAATATAACACAAGGCCATCAGGTGGAAGGTTTCTTTAGAAACTAGTATCAGGCAATCAGACATCAGTCCAGCCAGGTACAATTGCAAGGACCCGATTAAGCCGTGTTCATAGTGATGGCTGGGTGATTAACATTCGGTTCAAACCAGCCTGCAGGCAATTACTGGGCACCCAGCATTGCGTCCGTTGTGTCCTCCATGTAACATTAATTTTTACACTACCTGTGTCATCTCAAGCATCACTGGCCTGTTTGAACTTAGCCACCTCTGATGGGCGGGGTTTCTTGTGATGTTCATTTGTGTTTTGCCTGTCTGTATGTTTGCCTCAGTACAAAGTATCTCAAAAACAAATAGACCAAACAACTTAATATTTAGTGAGTGCCTTTACCTTTGTGAATAAATGATTAGGTATGTGAGCAAAATTGCCACAGGCTAAGTGTGAATGTGCGAGTCCGAACCATTAACAACAACAAGACATGAGCAGATGTTTTAGTGCCTATTACAGCTGAACGATGAGAGACACATAGTTACTATTACACATTAATATGAAGTCATTTATGGGGACTCCAACCGAGCCATTAGCTTCGACTTTCAATTGTACTGCCATACCAAATTCAAGCTCAATCGGATTCTGAGGACGTAACGGAGCCTAGTTAAGAAATATATGTCGATTAAACGCCAATAGGAAATCATGCAAGGAGAGTTCAACGGCACCACAAGATTTGACTTTGAATGACATTGAAACGTCAAGCATAATTTCATTCATAGTTTCAATGCTTGTATTTCATGAAGGAGTAGATTTTGGCAAATGGTAATAAACACTAAGTGAAAATAATATATGAGAACTGAAGCTGCGGCATTGGATTTGACCTTGAGTGAACTTGAAAACTAGAATTGAAGGTCACTCAGATTTACAAAGCCTGCATCTCTCCAGCGAGCCACGTTTGGCCATATATTGACAGTTCAAGTTCAAGGTAACAAGGTATTTTGAATAGTTAGATATCTGTAAATTAAATACATATATTTTCTTGTGGGATATTAATCTGAATGCCACATAAGAGACTTCGTGAACGGGTGGGCTTTTCCCTTATTTCTTTTTAAACATTGCCCAGCTTTGTTGTGAGGGGCTTATTAAACCCAGCTCGAGTTTTCTTGGTGGGGTTTTCTTACTTTGTCTTTGTCTTGAAATTTTTCAAAATGTGGAAAGAAAAGAAAAGATTATATTTTCAGAGAAATTGCCACACAGTAAGGGTTGATGTGGGAGTCAAATATTTTGACCCAATGATAAGAATCAGGGAGAACCCCAAGTGCCTATAGCGGCTAAACGATGAGAGATAGACATGTGGTTACTGTTAAAGGCACCAATGGGAATTCATACATGGGGAGTGCAGCTGCGCCATTTGATTTGACCTTGATTAGCCTTAGAAGGTCAAATGCAAGATAATCAGATTCAAAGGCCTATATCTTTCAGAGGAGCAGAGTTAGACCATATGTTTCTATTAAGCACCAAAACAAGATAAGATGTGGGACAGTCTAAGTGCACAGTTAGACTTGACCTTTAGGTTTAATAGGAAGTCACATATGCTAGTCCTATGGAGCAGTCAGGTTTGGCTTTAGGTTAATTTAAAAGGTCCAATTCATGATCAGTGAGATATCAAATTCTTATATCTCGCAAAGGACCGGAGTTGGGCATACATTACAATTAAGCACTAATAGTAAAGCATATATAGGAAGTCAATGGCACTATTGGATTTAGCCTTGCATGTCCCCGAGAAGAGAAAATTCGGTCCCTCAAATTTCAAAGAAGATAGCTTAGGCCATTTGATAATATTAAAAACTTGTACTAAAATCATACATTAGGAATCTAACTGCACCATTAAATTTGGCTTTAAGTAACCTCGAAAGACCAGAGTCACGGTAACTTACATTTTCAGTGGTAGGTCTATACACAGTTGATATTTTGTTAATAATATAGAATAGGTTTTCTGCGGTGGTAGCTGTATTTCTTGTGTAGTGTCACAGTCACTGTTTAGGCAGTTTTATATACTTTTGAGTAATTATCATCGCTGGTGATCAGTTACCTTTGGTTGTGGAATCGGTCTGTAATGAGACCGCAGGTATTTATACATAGGTGCATCTTGAGGGGCCGCTACAGGATTTTATCGTATTGAAGAGGCCCAAACAGGTAGGGGGCGGTAGTGTGCCGTATGTGATTGTAAAGCAGGAGATGCATTTCTCCAGCTAAGATAGTTGTTGGCTAGGTTTGGATTGTAATCTACCTTATAACAGATCCCCGCAGCTCCTTATGGCATTTCAGTACAGAGGTGCTACCTGCAGCGACGGTAACCCCCGCAGCAGGAGCCCTGCAGCGAAGGTGTTATAATTTAGGTAATACTTAGTGCAGAGAGAAGAACTTTGTATCATTAGAAAGGGGATAGAATTCCCTGCCGTCTTCGCTTACGACGGCAGAGAGAGAACCAGTATTAGTGTATTCTATTGACCACTGAAAGTTAGATAGGGAAGTCTATTGTTAGAGTAAAGCAGACGGTTTCCAGAGCGCCGAATATGACGTCATTCCGGGGCTCTTCTGATTGGTGCAGAGCTTACGGCCCCGCAGGTGTGCTGCGAGCTCATTGGATGACATCTGGTTTCCCTAGGTAACGAGCAGATGGGAGGTTAGTTCGAGGTATTTTTAAGAAGTAAACAAGTAGAAACCATAGACTTGAAGTCGGATAATCCCAGAGTGACGCTGAGATACACACTTCAGGTCAGGCACTATAGTTGAGATAATTATGCTCAGAATACACTTGAGGTCAGAACACAGACGTACTTCGAGTCAGAGATAACTCACCTGTCGTGGTTCGACTGTATTGAGTCGAGTGGCATAGCCTTTAGTATGAGGCTGGATGTGTAGGAACTGAAGGGAAGAGGTGAGGCGACCACCCTAACTGCCAGGGTTAGATAGCAGCTCTTGCTGAAGGAGCCAGTTAGAACTTTAGCCGCTAGGAATGTGACCGAATGTGATCCGTGGTCGTTAGAGCGTATGAAAGTGTGAGAGAGTGAACATCATCGTTCTACTTACTACTACCTGAATAAACGAGTCAACAAAAACAGAAATCATCGTCGTTTGGTTCGGATACAGTCCCGAGAGGCCGATGGAGGTTACCAAAATAGAGGTGCGGGGCCTTTGCTGAGGGAAGATAGAGAAACAGATGGATGGAACGTAGATGCAACAACGAATCATTGACTCGCAGAGAACCTGACCCACCACTGTAGAAGGTTCTCGCAGTAGGGAACTCTGCAGGGTGTGAAGTGGCAGACGTGACTGAAGCAGCTCCAGGATCACCAGAGCCGGAAGTGACGAGAGGGGATGAGGTGTGGTCCTCGACCCGACAAGCCAACCCCCTTAGACACCTACAGAGCAATGAGGCATCGCCCTCCGACACCCCCCCGCCACGGAAATGCATCGATGTGGGGCGGAACCAACGGGCCTTCCAAACGACTTAGAGTTAGACAGATAACACCGGTACACCACAAGATGCCGAGCATTTCTGGGGGCTCATCCGGGATTCCTGGACATATACGAGTGAGCACCAGTGATTTGTGAGCACCAGTGAGATGTCAGAGAACTAGAACATTGCTAAGATAGAGGTAGCTGAACAGTAGAGACAAGTGATCAGCGGGATGTCAACAGAACCTGTGTTACCTCCGCAGCACGGCCCCATGCCGTGCTGATTGGACTTAGAAATAGACTGAAACCAGATCAAGACAATACTAAGATGGTGGCAACATGAAGACAGACAGTAGGGAGTGACGGCGATGTCACGTCCACGCCAAGCCCTTCAGCACCTGTGAGACACACCGCCGCAATGGTACCTGCTTCAGAGGCTAGGACAACAGGAGGAAATAAGATGAGGGCAACACCAGCTGACCTGGCTGACGGGGCCACTGGCGGGAATCAAGCTACACAGATGACAGCTTTGCCCAAGCCACGCATGCCGACCTGGCCACGCGGAAAAGACTTCCATGGTTAACTACTGATGATGAGTCCGAGACAGAGCCAGAAGACATTTGTTCCCAAGGGGATCGACCTGACTCGCGCAAAGACAGATGGGAGAGAGCCATAAGTGGTGCAGTGGGCAGAGTATGACATTTAGTTCCCCCGCAGGGCCCCTTGGCTAGAGAGATCGATTACTGTGAAGAAGGGGTAGCTGGCCATTCCAGATCGTGCCCGTATGGTGAGAAAAGACCACTCAGAGTCTGGTACCCAGCAGACTGCGCTGATGCCAGTGCCACTATTCCCAGGGCTGCGCGCAGCAGAGCAGAAGATTGTTGTGAACCCGAAATTGATTATTATGCACTTAGAGAACCTTGGTTTTCACAATCCCAGTCAGACCCTGTGTGGATACTGGGTGGGGAAACCAGATGACCATACCTGTGTCAGTGGTAGGGATGAGCGCCGCAGCCGCACTAGCAGAGCCGCCGCAACCGAATGATGATTGTTGTTATGGAGCCCAGTGCCGCCCTGTACCATTAGATGTGCCTGATGTCACTTTGAGGGGCCTACGGCTGTTGGCCTATGGAGAAAGGTTATGCCTCGAGGAAGATGGGACAGCTGCTCCAGAGCCAGGCCAAGACTGCCCCGCTGCCAGACCACGTCATCCCCTGCTGGGACGCCAGATCCCTGAAGTAGTAGAACAGCAACCACCCGTGCTGCCTATGCCTGGTCAGGCGGAAGACGTCAGAGAAATCGTACATCTGAGGCTGCCGCAGGCTGAAGCCAGGACCTACAGAGAGCCAACAGGGATCCCTGAAATAGGCCGTAGCCCATTGGACTTAGGCGTTCCATGCCATCCCCCATGCTGTGGACCCACGCCGCCAGCCACGTCGCTGCCCCGCACTTGGATATACTACTTTATGATGAATCCTGGGTCTAGAATGCTACACCGACTTGGAAGCCCCGTTCAGCACTGTTTGGCGAAGTTGGATACATTCAAGGGCGAGAATAGGGAAAGACTTGATGACTTTGTATACCAGGTTGAAGAGTTCGCAGCCTTTCACGCCTGGGATCCAGTGGAGCCTTGTAGGCAGGCCAGAACCCACCTCAGCGGAGTCGCACTGGCGTATAATCGCTGCGCACCACTGCTACCACGTAATTGGCAGGAACTGAAGGATTTGCTGACTGAAAGATTCCAGCCCCGAGATTTGATGGCCTCATATAAGGTGCAATTCAGGCTCAGCATGGCGAGGATATACACGCCTACGTGGAGGCCCTGCAGAAACTGGCTGAGATGGCATGGCCTATACTGGACCCCCTAGCATGAGAAGAAATGGCAACAGATCAATTCCTGACCTGATTGGACAGCCATGAGTTGAGGGTTAAAGCTGCCACCACTGGCGCCCATAGGATAGCAGACCTCATGAGGATAGCTCGTTCCCTTGAGGCTGTAGAGGGCGAAGAGACAAGCCATCGCACAAGGTGAGGACACACTCAGGCCCGGTTCATGGAGGAGAGTGAGAATTATGAGTCAGACACAACCCAGATTGTGGACCAAATTTTGGCCAAGTTGGGACCAGAGCTATGGCCCAGACGGGACCCAAAGTGCTGCCCTGCTATGCTGTAACAACCCTTCTGCAGACCAGAAACGAGAGAAGTCTAAAGAGACTGAGAGGGGCTATTCGCCATCTACGGACAGAAATCGATCCTGCAGCAGAGATGGGGCACCCCAATGCTTTAAATGCAAGGGATATGGACACTTCATGCGAGATTGCCCCAGCAGTAACTTCTATGTAGTGGCACCTAATGGGTTGCAAGTGAAGAAACGGGATGCGTCACAAGAAAGTCCAAGAGCCAGTGACAGCCCCACCACCAACAAGACGTTAAAATAGATAAGAGTTGTGCCAAGAGCGTTAGGCGTGACCCCCCACCGAGGCACTCATTGCCTCAGTGGGGCTCAAAAGAGACTGAAAAAACTATAGTTAAAGAAAAGGAGAACCATAAGTCGACTACTACGATGCCAGAGAACAACCAAACTCGTCCCCAGGCCGACACCCAGACTGCAGAGGAAAACATCAGGCCACCTGGAGCACAGTGCGACCTTCTGATGACTTCTACACTCGTGGTACAGAATCATCAGGGCGGGTGGCTGATCCCTGTGACCATTAATCAAGTGTCGACTATGTTGCTCCTAGTGCTAGCTGAGACAAACCCAATTGTATCTCGGGCTCTGACTTTTTCTGCCAACACAACTGCGAGCTGTCGATGCACAAGCAGCAGTTCCAGGTCGGGGACCGCCAGGTTCACTGCATGCTAAATCCTGCGCAGGCCACCAAAGCCAGCTTAAAGATTGCCCGCAGCGTAGAATTACCTGCCAGGACTGAGGTGATCATCCCATGCAAACCAACACGTGCTTCCAGTTGGCTGCAGCAGAGTGCTGCTGTGGCCCAGCCCTGTTCCAACCAATGGCGTTATGCAGAGGATGGGATAGTGATAGGATCTGCATTGAAAACACTGACACTGACAAACCACGTATATTATACCAGGGTACCCAGATGGGTGAGGCACCTGTGATTACCAAATGTGACCGAATAGAAATCCTGCTACCTGTAACAGATATCATGATGACAGGGAAGACGCTGAGGATGAAGGCTGGCTGTGAGACGGACGTGTTAAATACTGCCCCGCCATCACACACCAAGGGCAGGCTGCCTTTCGACCTTCACTGGTTGAAATATGTATGGATCCTGCAGATCTGCCAGAATACCTGCAACCGTTTATGGATGGAGGGGCAGTGGATCTGACCCTGCGCCAGAGGGAACAGTTAGCTGCTGCCATCTATGAATTTCAGGATGTGTTTAGCAGTGAGCCTCCAGATATGGGGAGGACTGGTCTCGTCAAGCACACTATCGACACCGCGTACCAGCGACCTATCTGTCTGCCATCCAGGCAATTGCCAAGCAAGAGATTAAGCAAGAGGAGGTGCAAAAGATCCTGGACCATGGGGTGATACAGCCTTATCATAGTAGCTGGGCCAGTGCTGTGGTTCTGGTTACAAAGAAGGATGGGACCACACGCTTCTGCACAGATTACAGTAAATTGAACGATGCCACACAGAAGGATGCCTACCCCCTGCATAGGATTGATGACACTCTTCACGCACTCCGAGGCTCAACCTATTTAAACACCCTGGATCTATACTCAGGATATTGGCAGGTGGAGATGGATCAGCAGGACATTGATAAGGGTCTGTTTCAGTTCATGATGATGCCATTCAGAGTTTGCAATGCACCGGCCACCTTTGAGAGCCTAATAGAGTGAGTGAGTGAATCAGGCTTATAGTCGGCTTTCAACCACTCATGGTCATATCACAGACTGCAAGTTGGATTCGGTGGTGTATGCAGGTGTATGCGTGGTGATTTAATGTGGACCTGTC
>JAAUYG010239623.1_pt1 | contig 10153 bp, 5 predicted proteins | sample 7278091 | NCBI WGS metagenome assembly JAAUYG01 (sample SAMN14350201, study PRJNA611818) | marine sediment metagenome | isolation source: surface marine sediment (0.6m) | place: French Polynesia: Moorea | collected 2018-08
ACATATATTTGCCAGTATTGTATTACCACAGTAATCTATATGTCACAGAAGGGGCTTATGCAGGCGGGCGGGGTTTTCCGCTGTCCCAGCGGTCTTTCTTGTTTTATTTACTTTCCCAAATAATGCAGCGATAGTGATATATGTGTATAAGCATGACAAATTTAAAAGGGTAATATTAAAATTTTAATTACCACGCATTTTTGTGACGCCATGAAAAAGTACGTATACAAGGTAAGAGACAGGACTTTATAACACAGTTGGCTATAAATTTGATGTTGTGTTAAATTTTACAAAACTTATATTTCTGCATAGATCCAAAGGATATCAGATATCTGTACCTACCCTGCCTGATTGGGTTGGTGGCTTTACGGGCGTGGTGCGGGGTAATTCGGGTAACTGAGCCCGAGGTGGTGGGTGTATCACTGTCAGATTCCTCGCTTGGCTTCAGATTGTTTATAATATTCATTAAACGAGAAGTCTTCTGTAGTCTGTAAAAGTAAACAGAGATAGCAAGATAAACAAACAAAACAAAGGGCATCAAGTGTTTTTTTTCAGCAAACCATTATTGAGTAACAGTCCGAGATGCTATGAGTTTAAAATCTCGTTGCATGGATGTCACACCTTTCTGGATTAAAGAACTAAGTAAGGTTTAAGGTTGACGAGGATTAAACCACAAACATAAATGCTTTTATCATGCCAGTCATGCCACACAAAGATACGACTAGGCCAACGTGCAGACCGCTTTGTCTTAGTGTTATATTAAGAGGCGTGTGGCTGTTGACAGAATAACAGATCCGTGGCTATAGCATTTACTAATATCCGGCCGCGTCGCCGGAACTGTTTCGCAGCGTGAACATCTGCAATAGATTTGCCTTGCCGGCGACAAGGGTAGGTTTTGTTGCCCAACTCGTGATAAAATATTCATTACAGGGACCCACCTCTTCCTGCGCTTGGGTTCGCTGTGGGGAAGGGGCAGACTCGGCTGGCTGTCACCAGGGACTGGCTGCGTCACGCCTGTGTCAGGGAGCTGGCTTGCTGGGGAGGGAACCCCCGCTCCCTGGCAAACCGTCGCCATGGGCAGGACATGGTCTGTGTTGTCGCGCTGCGACTGTTCTCTGGGTTGGGTAGCGTGGGGGTTAACTGGACCGACACAGAGTGCTGCAACCGAGGTGTAAGGCGGAATGATGGGGGAGTCAGGTTCAGCCTGTGACGCTGATTCTCTTCTATTATTATCCAGGATGCCCGAAGTTCCGTGACACTGGATGTTACTGACCCCTTTAGTTTCGTGATCGCTTGGCAACCCCTGGGGACCCCTGACCTCATGCTGGTGGTGTTCTACTGCTCCCGTGAGTTCATCAGAGTCTTTGTTGGTGTTGCTAGTACACACACCATCCGCTGGCGTGCTTATCCGTGCAGGATTAGTGCTGGCTAAAATCTTATTATGTTCTGTCACTGTAGAAGCGGGACTTGCTTGTCTATCCCACTCAGAGTCTGGATAAATTAGAGCCGCGTTGCATTTCTTTGCCTTGCGAACAGTTTCTTCCACGCCTGCATCGTCTTCCAGAGCACGTTTAGGGGATCTTTGACCTCCCGCTTTGGCTAGCGAGGATTGGATCCCATGGCTCTCAGCAACCGAGGACCTCGAACAGGTCAAGGAAGCACTTTCAGTTTCAGCCCCCGGTTGGGATTCCTGCTCTGCTTGCAGAGTCATCTTTGTGGGGTCCTGGTCTTGCAAAGGTATCATATCATCTATAGCCCGACTGCATCGTGGATCGTTCATGCCCTCGACTGTGGCTAGTCCTCCAGCCCCAAGAGCTGATCCTTGCGGGATGCCAGGGGAGTCCACTGGCTTGATCATTTCTGCCGTTGCAGCTTCCACCATTTCGTCGCAATTGCGAGGTTCCTGCGCAGCACAACTGCTGGTCTGTCGCTCTGGGGTGGAGCATGACTTCTGGTCCAAGACATCACCGGGAGCCTTGCCAGAAACACCGCTTCTAGAAGAATCGTACAGCTCACCAATAGAACTACCCTCCAGCGAATCATCTTTCACAGTTTTCTCAATTTGCTCAACTAACTGAGCCGAGCTTTCTTCTGGTAAACAGTCCGATGTTGATATAGCACCGTGTGGGTCGTGTTCAGATTTCTGCAGTAGGGTGTGCCCTTTCAAATTTGTCACGTATGCAGCTGTATCAGTGCCTTGTAGCTCATGCTCTGGATGGCAGGTCCTGAGTTTGGTAAGTGAGAGATCTGGGGTCCTAGGGTGTCCCGAGCTGGCTTGCTCGGGATCTTCAACAAGTGTCCCATTCCCTTGCCGTTGTTTGTTCAGGATACTGATATCTTTGTTATCTGGTTTATGAGGCGGGGACTCAGCACCAGAATCCTAGAAAACAAAGCAAACAACTACAAGGTTGAAAGTAAATTAATATCATCTTCTCCACGAGCTAGGTACACCTATATTCATGTAATAAGCTACTACTACTATACCCAGCAGTACCACCACCTCCACCATCATCACCACTCGACCACTACTACTATCTGTAATGCTAATTTGCTACTAGCCTACTATGAGTAGTGACTCTATAAAAGTACTATATAAAGTAATTACTAAACCATTGTGTATTTATGTTATGCAAATCCTACCGGTATCTTAATATCCTTTAATCATTTCATTTACATGCTGTTATGGTGTTTCTGTAAGAGTAACACCCTAATACCGTCTTTCGTCACTGAAGGGTGGCAAAGGTCCATGCAAGCCAGAAGACCAGAAGCCGTTTCGTGCACCTGATCTAGCAGCATCCGCTAACCGAACACTAACAGACACATACCCCGAAGCGTACTAGTAGGGGTCCACTGAGCTGTGATATGTCATTTCATCACAGAATACATCCCCGCCAATACGCCATTAGATATAGGAATGTGCATAACTCAACATGTACGGATCAACGTTACCAGAACAACCAGTGACTGGACTGCCTCCACGGCCTTGTGATTAGCCTGCTGGGCCTCTGTCGTCTATCAGAATGCCCTTTTTCTGCTAAGGAACTTTTCTATCTTAACAGAAAAGGCGGGTGGGATCGAAACTCTCTCACAACACATTTTCAGACAAAAGGGCAATAAGTCAGTGGCGCATTGGCGGGGATATATCCTGAGATATCGTGATATATCACAGCCCAGTGGACCACTACGATTCACGCTGCGTGTCTAATGTTCTACTCGCGGATATTGTTGAATGGGGTGCTTCGTCAGGGTGCGTGTGTCCCTTAATGGGATCTGCGTTTTTGCTGCCGTGTAAATTTAGATCCATACACCTCAATGGAGAATTGAAAGAATGGAAGAAGGATCGAGTAAAAAAAAAGCTCAATTACAGATTGAAAAAGCATAACAATGACAAAATTCGTGGTCGTCTGACTACACTTTAAAATGTTTTGTTCTTAACAAATCAATGTGTACTTCACAGCGACACTAATCAGTCTGGAACTAATACCATTTCTCTGCAGGATTTAACCAAACACTGTCTCCAAAGACCATATTTTACTCACAGAAAGGAAATTAGGATTACACGTCTCACCTGAACATTTGTTTCTGGTCAAGTCTTAAAAATTATGCAGTCTAATATGAAATATATTGAAAGGTTGCCCTCAACGTTTCACGAGGACTACGGTGACACGAGGGATCATACATGTAGGGTCATACATGATTCATGCTGACCAAGAGGCGCATGCGTTGATACATATTCATTAGGCTAAAACGGATTTGTGCACTTTGCGTTTACACTAGCTTTTTTTCAAACTAAATCCGGACCGAAACCACAAAGTTGAACTGGATTAAATTTCGTTTCCTGAAACGGATTCTAATCCGGATTAAAGCTATTGTAAATATTCCATCCATCTGGTCTCGAAACGCTTTCGATTCGAATTAAAAATGTAGTGAAAAGGGGGCCTATGAGAATGTATTCCTGTGAAAATGCCATAGGCAAATACAACCAATAGGGCGTATTTAAAACCCCTTGGTGGGAAATGGGAATATATCCCCGAAGAAAAGATCTTGAATTACATATCTTAAATTATTATAAGGATCTGTAGTTCAAAAGCAGTTAATTAAGTTGTAAGGAACATATAGTTACATGGGGGGGGGGGGGTTACATGGCAAATTGAAACGGTGACAAATTTTCATACTCTTCGACTTTGACCCTGAAAAAGTCAAACTTTGTGCTCAGCATTTCGTTCTTTCATTTCATTTCATGCATGCTTTCCTTTCTTCCTTGCCTTTACACTTCATATACTCTCCGCAAACTTTCGCAATCTCTGATTTCTTATGCGGTAATCTGACAACACCGCAATGGCGCGGCTATCGTTCCGTTCCTACCTTTTTGTCTCCAGTTTCGTCTTCAGACACGCTGGCGCCTGTGTCTGGGGATCTCGCCTCGGAGCACTCCTCACAGCGACAACGACGTAGCGGCATCGACAGCAAGCCCTTGGCAATCAGGACCTTGAGGCTCTTCGTGTGGTGCTTGATAGAGCGTTTCCAATCCTTGGCGGACTCCCGCCCGCTCACGTATTGAAACTCATTCGGCGTCATCCAGCAATCATCCATCAACACGCACGGACTGCTGCTTCCGGACACGTACTTCCGGAGATAAAATTTAGCGACATTTTCCCCGCAAATGACGTCAAGCACGGAGTCTTTCCGATCCGCGTTGCTGTTTCTTGATGGACTATTTGTCCTCTTAGTGTCTCCGTCTTCAGTTAAGGCCGTGGAACCGTCGCCGGATTTAGCGACACTTCCGTGTGTTGGACTCGCCGCACCATGCTTCCAAGCCGTCGGCATTTTTTGCCGGAATGCGTAATTCGCTTTGCTTGCTGATTCTTGTGTATCACTCAAGGGAGCGATATCTTTTGACGCTGAATCGCGGCTCGTACTCTCGCCGTCTTGTAACGTCGAGTCTACTTCCGGTATTGTCCCGGGAGCGTTTTTGCGTGGCCTTCCTCGGCCTCGTTTCTTCACAGCACCCGACACCGGCGCCACCCCCCGGCCACCCTTCCTATGGGCGTGGCGACGCCTTCTCTTCGGCGCCATCGCTTTCTCCCTTGCGCTTCCTCTGCACGAAAAACGTGACCCGATAATAACGTTTCAATATTTAGGGGAAGATTGTCGTCAATTATCGGCAGGAGTCCGTCGATCACGCCTCCCAGCTGTTATGCCGCTGACCCGCACTCTCCCCGTTGCGCATCTCCCCCTCGTTCGCTCACGCCGCACCAAGCCAAGTGGACATAAAAGTCGGTGTAAAGCGCAGATATCCCATGCACTCGAGATATATTAACGCTGCTGACGTTATCGGACGAAACCCGGCCTCCTTTTTAATAGCGAGCAGCACGCCGATCTCCAAAGCTATAGTGAGAGAGTATCAAACCACCCTATGGCTCCAACCTAGATCGTTCAGCTCGTAGGCTTATTGCCTGTCGAAATATAAACTCGAACAACGATTATGTTGCATGGCAAGCCTTCGCCGTATCAGTCTTGGGGGTAAATGGGTACGCTTCTAATCGCAACACGTATTCTAACGCCTTGTTGTATCTTCGGTGTGAAACAACAAAAGCGGGGGAGTCAACCTAGAAATAAAACATCAGAAACACATAACACATTATGGACTCGAATACAATAGGCAGTCAAATCATATAGCATACCGTGAGTGAAAGAGGAAATCATTTACACACGCCCACTATTTTTTTTAACTCACAGTCTTTATATATTGATGTTGCGAAACGGCATATATACTGCCGCCGTACACAAGATTAATCAATAAAAAGTCGAACGGCGGCGTGCAGTGCGCGGAGAGATAAGCGTATCGGAGGTCTTTACACGTTATTAGCGGCTCGGCAAACGACTGGCGTGCCAGCCTTACATACGCGGCGCCCTACTATTTAATGAAAGCGATCAATGATTTTCTCCCGTTCCCCCGACAAGCGCCTATCATCGATTTCTGGCAGCTTTCGTACGCTTGAGGGCCTTCCGTTCGTCTGCTTCACCCCCTCCACCCCCACCCCCCTCGACGCCCAAGAACTCCATAAACATTCTCTTCCAACAACAAAATCACGCGCTTGGCGACTTTTCGTCGGAGCACGTTCAGTACCAAGAATAGTAACCCCAAGCGATACGGTGCGCGGTCGTTTCCTGTGTTTAATTCGCGGCTGCCACATGTAATAAACACTCGAGACTGAATGCGGTTCAATTGCCCGAATCTGTCCGCATACAAACGCGTACGTCACGAGATAGCGGTTATTTAATTCCGGGTTAAAAGTTGCTCACATGACGCATACATATATACGCGACGCAATTAAACTAACCATGCATGTTTAATCTAAAGCACCGTGCACGAAGCCGCCCGATCATACGAGAAAGAAATGAGCATTTATATTAGACGGGCCTTTCTGAGTTTTCCAGTCGATTCAGGAGTCGTTCCCTCCCCCATGTCAATTTCTGTGGCAAACAGTGCCCGGTTTAGCACGATATGCGTATTATATGCAGAAATTAGATCTTGTAGGCGTGACTCGAGTAGGGGAGGTCCTTTTCGTGCGTGCCGCGTCGGTTGCAAACAGCCGTCGCAGTTATTAATATAGTTTAATGCGGCCGTTCAAAATGTATCCGACTGGATGTTTTATCTTTGCCAATCTCACAAAGCTGACAATGTATACCGTACAGAAAAAAAAATCCTAGCCAATTTTGCAGACGTGATATTTGCCCCGTAACTGCTAGTCCATGAAAGGCAACAATATGCGCCGCCGTTTAGGAGTTTCTCCAAACTGGCCGAATGTTTTGAGATCTTCCGGTTCCTAGAAGGCGCCATCTTCGCAGACACAAAATATCCCGCGAAGTGTTTTACGTCCTGTGTTCCTTCCGAGAATACCCGTGTCCCTCCCGAATCGTTATGTTAACCACTCTGAGAAACACAGAGACTCAGAGGCCGTTTTAAGCCCCGTAATTTCACTCTTTTTAAAAGCGTCACTCTCTCGTACCTGGTAAATGCCTCGTACGTTACGTCCAGTCGAGGTTTAAGTTGGTTTGGTTGGCGAATCCTTTTCCTTCTTTCTCTTGTGTCTTCTGGTCGGACGGACCGCGGTTGATCGTTAAACGTTATTGCAATCAATAGCCCGGCTGGCTAGGGCTCTCTCTCTCTGTGGTCCCAGGATCCCAACGACTCCACGCACACCATGGCACGTTTATCGTAATCTCCTCACACTAAATTTGGCTCCGTTCTCGGAGACTTGCCTCTGCCGTTTTGTGTCGATGTGCGCGAAAGCTGTGGGTTATTATTGTCCAGAAAAGCTCTATCCTTGGTCTTTTCTGGGCTCTGTTACTGCGTGTAAATTGCGTTTGCTCGGTATTCTGGTGCTCTGACGCGCGTGCCCTAGCCAAAACCGCTGGCCCCACGGCGCTATTGCATGAACTGCACGCGAAAGACGACCAAATGCGATCACGCTTCTCGAGGGGAGAGCCAATGGTGCGGGGCGATGGTGGAAGCGACGGAGAAAATGGGTTTTATTTTTTTAAATCGCTCTGCTTATGACAATAAGACGTTTCAGCTTTAGCAAAAATAATTGCAGTAAAATGTGGATTCAATGGAGTGATATTTCCCCATAAAAGTGCCAGTTAAAACCAGAACAAGCGTTTTATATCACTCAAAACACATTCAGAATACATGGTCTTCCGTGGCTAAATAAACTAGCATACCGCCGGGCTAACCGCTTGGCGACCGTTACGCTCTAACAAAAGCGGCCGTGCTGCATAAACAGTGTATATATGTCACGATCAACCCTACCGCAGCTGGGGGGTGTCGTAAAGTAAACCAATTTAATACTGGTTGGTTGAAGTCCAATCTACGACCGTATCACCAGACGTTTTTATTATCTCCCCAAAGGCAGCCTCAAGATGTCTCGACCAAGTACTAGCGATATGCTTCCGTGCGTTCAGTTCACTTTGAGCCCATGCAAACATGTCCGATATAACGCGCTGCCGGATGTGATTCAAGGAGTCTTTAATGTTGTTGCTTTAAATGGAATATTCTATTTATTTTTCTTTTCATTATTCTACGTGACGTTCTTCTGCACATGAACTAAAGAAGTTCAGAATTCATTTTGTCTCATTTGAAAATGAAAAATATAAAATTAATTTTGGGCAGGGCTAAGCAACCAGTTTGATCAGCGGATATCACACCGAAATATGTAGGATAAACATTTTAGTTGCCTTTAATATGTGATCCAAGGTTGAACAAACGACGCAAATTCATGGCCCCTTATATAGAAAAATGAGACTGCAAGAAAAGCAGCAACTCCTGCTGTGCAGCCAGCAAGAGAGCCAGGAGATAAAAACCTGTAATTATATTGCCAGTACAGTACATCATCTACGGAAACCTTCATATGATCTTCTGGTGCAGTTAACGAACAGTTTTGCTGCTGTGATTTTCTACTCAGGTACGGTCATTTTGCAACGGAAACTCATTTCCGATAAAACAAAATACAAAGAAGGAAATGTCAAAACAGTACTGGCTATTTAGGAAAGCCTCCGTATAGTCTCCACATCGAGTTAAAACATTTTGCTGCAGTGACTTCCTTTGAGTTCATTTGGATTTTTGTTTCAAAATCGATGGAAAATTCCGATGAACCAAACCCTAGAAGGAGACCTCACATTAAGACTGGTGTTCTTTTTTTTTTTAGGAAAGCCTTCGTGCAGTTAGATTTCAAGCCGAGTTTAAACAGTTTCCATTGTGGAGTTTCCCCACTGAGCAATGTGAGATATTTTTTTAGTAAATATTACTCCGAGAGCAACAGAAGAAACAATAAGGAAAACTCAACGTTAGACTGGTGTTTTAGGACGCCTTCACACTGGTAGTAGTCTCCAAACCGAATAATACAACAGCCGCTTGTGTAAAACAAAAATGTCCCCCAAATCCATTTCGACAAAGAAAACAAACGATGAAATATTATATCGCGTCTTTTAAGTTATAGTCGCGCACAGATTAAAGGGAATTTCTCTCACTTTTAGCTCTGCTAATGCCGTGGCGCGGGCGTCCGTCGTCCGTCCGTGAAACGCGTTTTCTCAGAAACTATTAACTGAATCAATGCCAAGTTTTGTTAAAAGGTAGCTGTTCACCATATCTCCAGACCATTTTTTTTTCATTTTTTTTAATTTTGAATTTTAACGATTTTTTTCCGTTTTCATTTTTTTTTTATTAACATGGGACCCTATGGGAGTGAAAATTTCAAACTGCTACTCCTCCCACAGTTGTGATTCTTTTTCAACCACACTTTTTCTAAAAATTCCCTGGGACAGTCCTCACACTTCTTGGCATTTTGAAATTTCAAAGTTAAAAGATTTTGAAAAAGATTGGGACCCAATGGGAGTAGAAATTTCAAAACGCTCCTCCCTCTGCAGTTATTGTTATTTTTTGGATCAAACTTTTTCTAAATGTTCCCTGTGACAGTCCTCACAAAAGTTACTTATAGGAATTTTGAAATTTAAAAAAGATTGAAATTTAACATTGGGAAAATAGAAAATTGCCAAGATCTTGGAAATGGCCAGCCGTACAGCAAAATGGAGTGAAATTTGGGACCCAGGGGGAAGCATAGGGAGTATATGTGCAACTTCTGTCACTTTGGCCAATGGCCAAGTTCCATGCCCAAATATGGCAATTTTGAAAATCGTCCCCATATCTTGAAAAACGCTGCCCGTACAGCAAAAATAAGCTCAATTTTGACCCCTTGTGGTAGAAAGAGAGTATATGTGCAACTTCTGGAACTTTGGCCAATTGCCAAGTTTCATACCCAAATATGGCAATTTTGAAACTATCTCGGAAAGTATCTCGGAAACCGCCGCCCGTAGAGTGAAAATAAGCTAAATTTTGACCCCCTGGGGTGGAAAGAGTATATGTGCAACTTTTGGAACTTTGGCCAATTTCCAAGTTTCTTGCCCAAATATGGCATTTTGAAAATCGGCCGCATATCTCAAAAACCGCTGCCCGTAGAGAAAAAATAAGCTCAATTTTGACCCCCTTGGGGTTGAAAGAGGCTATACCGGTATGTGCAAATGACTGGCACTCTGACCAATGGCCAAGTTTCATGCCCAAATATGGCAATTTTGAAAATCGGCCCGTATCTCG
>JAAUYG010270434.1_pt1 | contig 10153 bp, 13 predicted proteins | sample 7278091 | NCBI WGS metagenome assembly JAAUYG01 (sample SAMN14350201, study PRJNA611818) | marine sediment metagenome | isolation source: surface marine sediment (0.6m) | place: French Polynesia: Moorea | collected 2018-08
CATGCATGTCGATATCCATCCCAGACTTCTCACGCCTGAAAAATCTGGAATTTTAAAACTGATCCTCGAAAAGGTGGGGAAAATTTTGAAATGCGGTTAGATTTGCATTCGTTGAGGCCCAATCCACACAGGACGCGCGACGCGACGCAAAGGAAATGGAACCTATTGATGTGAATGGGAGTGTCCACACTGCATGCAAGCAACATCAAAGGAAAAATGTTCCAGTTTGCATGCGCGTTGCGTCGCGCGTCCTGTGTGGATTGGGCCTGAACGTCGCTCTTGTTGTCCATGGAGACAGCGTCTGCGTTTGCCGTTACCAATGTGACATTTGCTGAACCTGTTGGCTGTTTCCTTTGCAGACCAAAGACCAAGCGCCATCTTTGAGCAGGAGGCTGCTGGGAAACCCGTGGTGCGGGAACCAGGCAAAATCAGCGTCTCCTTCACACCCCGCGCCTTTCCCACCGCGGCGCGGGAGTCCACTGCGCATGACGAACAGGAAGTGAGTCTTGCGTTTCCGGTACAATTCTTTGAGTTGCAATCACAAAAAAAAACCGTCTACAGACAGATATGGAGGACGCCTTTTTCATCAGGTAGTCTCCTGACAACGCCACACCAGTGTCAAAGACTCAAAACTCCTCCCGAACTTTGAGCCTTTTAACTTCCGCTTTGAATTTGCTCCCCTCCCGCCACTCAAAAAGGAAGAACAAAAGCAAACCAGCTGTCAGTGGTGTGCATGGTGACATGAAAGATGGCCAGATAATGTGTTCTGATTTGTCTGAGCATCCTCTGAGAGACTCACATTGAGTTGCTTCCAACTCTAAGGCACACAAATTCGAACGCAGTTTCTTTGATGTTGCTTGCGTGCAGTGTGGACACTCCCATTCATGACAGCAGGTTCCATTTGCTTGCGTTGCGCCTGCGCGTCCAGTGTGGATTGGGCCTTGGTTACTCCAATGCCACCAAAAAGAAAGACAGAAAACTGTTGATTCTGGAGTCTCCGGAGGTGTCCCCTTCAGGCTTTGGGGTAGATGGTATTGCTGCAAGCTTGGGTTTTGTTCTTCTGTGGATACCAAAATAACAAGAGAATGCCAAGAGTACCTTTGTCTTTTTTATTGAGCAGAGCTCTGTAAGTCTGGTCTTGTCAAGAGTCACTGCTGGAGTGATGTGGCAAGTTGGTCTTGGGGGGACAAAGGCAGGCGAGTGACAAGAGTCATGTGAGGTGTGGATGGGACATGGTTGTATGGGGGAGAAAATCTGATATTGGAAAAGAGCCTGGATCATTGCCTGCTGTCTTCGGTTCTGTGCTGTAAGTTACATTCAGAACCGGAAATGCCCGATGTTGCAGTGGCTGAGGAAGCAGGCGGAAGCGAAGAGGATCATAGACATTGAGAACGATGATCTGACGGAACAAGAGAAGAACCCAGAGTTCCTCAAGGACAAAGCCAAGTGAGTTAAAAGAGTTATTTCCACAGACACTTGCTTGTCTGATGACAGTGTACGACTCCATTTTGCACCTAGAATGCCTCAGGACTGGAAACACAAAGTACACAAAGGTGTATATTTTCCGGCAATCTGATTGGTTCAGACAGGGATTTCAGGGCCACCTAAAAGTGTTTATTGCCCTGAAATTTTGTTTAGTGCCCTGAAAATTAATTTTCAGCTAATCACAGTACAGCCTGTTGTTTATTACCCTGAGAATGCATTTTCAGCCAATTACAGGCCAGATCAAATTTGCTGTGTGATGGCAGTACTCTAGATCTTAATCTAGATTATTAAAAATAATTCTCTTTTTTATACAGAAAATTTGAAAATTGACTGAATTTCAAAGCAGGAAATATACACAATCTTGTATGGATTTTATGGGCACTAAACTGGGTTTTCTTGTACCCTTGGGCTAAAGCCCTCAGGCAAAGAAAACCGTTTAGTGCCCGCAAATCCATGCGAGATTGTCTATTTGTGTTCTTGAGGCCTAAAAGAAATGGAAATCCAGAGCGGGAGCATTCTTACATTTTGTGCTTGATTATTCTCCTTCCGTAGGCTTCTCAACGCTATTGGAATTGGCCTCATAGAATTGAGACTCCAAAAAGGGCATTGAGCATCGCAAGCGGGCGGATAATGATTTAACAACAGAAAATAAGCTCTCTACTGTTTTTTATGGGAAGTGCGAGTTCCTAGCGCCGTGCAGGCAATGCATTTTCTGAAACTGACCTTGTCTGTTGTTTCTACGACAGGCGACTGAGTGGGAACCCCGCCGTGGATTGTCCTGTGACGTGTTCCGGAGATGGGAGCTCGTCCTGTGGTGGCAGTCGCTACAGCAACATCTATGACGTGCCCCGCCCGATCACTGGGCTGTCCATCTCTGCAGTGACACAGGTGGTGGAGGTGTTTCAGCCTGCGCAGGTAAGAGTTAGGCCAGGTGGACACCATTTCAACCCCTTGGGGTTCTTTCGCGAAGTCATTGACAACAAAAGATGACTGAAACAGCTTTTGGAATTTGAAATCTATGACTGACCAGATGCCGCATTTGGGTGTACAATTCGCGTGTTAACCTGCACGCAAATGATTTTGCTGACACTGAAATTACAAGGGGATGACGAAAATATTTGAAATGATCGGAAAAAGATTTTGTTGAATTCCACTTTCCAGAGCAAAAGCAATGTGAAAACATGGGTAGGTTGTTCTTTGGGTTTCGTGTCTTCATGGTTTGTCGATGAAAGAATTGACTTCAGTTTCACGTTGTGTTGCCACACAGCTGAATATCAGCATCGCTTCTGGAGGCGGCCCGTCTATTGAGTACGCGATCAAGTGCACCGGGGATTCCAGCTGGACATCTGCGCAACTCGGCACCAACGACAAGTCCTTCCTGCTGCCCGGCAAGAAGGAGTGCCTCGTCAGAGCATCGGACACGACTGGCATTCTGTCGGCAAGTGCCATTGCACATTGTCATTGTACTGAAATGCAAGCTTCTATCCCAACACAGGGTCCTGCCAACGTTCCACCAGAAAATTCAGAATGACGTCCTGTTGTTTACTGTTTCATCTGATGTCGAGAATCAATGCCCTTGTTGTCAGCAGAATTTCTTCAGTCTCGCTTGAATTTCTGGCTGATTCTCTCAGGCATTTGGTGTGTGATAGGCTTGTCTTGCAATTTTTCACAGAATAAACATGGAGAAAAGGTTCCAGTCAGTTCAGTGTGTTGACCCTCATGGCTCATGGGGAATGATCAAAACGCAAAAACACGCTTTGTTGCATTCTTTTGGAAAAGGCACTGTTCTTGTCGGGTGTGAAATGGTCTTTGTGCCATCGTCTGGTTTGCTAATTTGATTCATGCGCTTTTGTACCCAGGATGAGGAGGCGGGGGTGGAATTGCTGGTCGTGGCCCCGGCAGATGGCGTCACTCTGGAGTGCGAGGATCCGGTGGCGACGCACGAGGAGTTCCGGTGTAACAGCTCCGTGCTCGCCGGAACCTTCATGGACACCACCATAGACTTCTCTGACGGACTTGGACCGGATGGCTTCCACATCGCAGGTTAGTTTTTGTGCGTCACTGGGAGGATGCCCCTGTGGACAGAATCCTTTTGTGGCTGAGCACAGTACCCCTGTCCACCCCGACTTCCACAGGCCAGACTCACTGAAAATGTCCACCTGTCCTTCAAAGAAAAAACGTCAGTTCGTATCTTGTGTTACGGTTTGTCGCAAAAGCAGAATTTATCACTGCTGTTGCCACCATGGCAGTGGTCGACAGCTTCGACAAGAATTCTACGTTCCATATCCCACGGAGCGGAAGAGCGCTTTCATGGGTGGTTGTCCAGTGGTTGGAGGGGGGAGGTAGATAAAAGGTCTTGTTCAGCTTGTTTACATGACAGCCTATCCAAATGGTTTTCGCTTTTCTGTTTCAGACGCGTTTTGGTTTCAGGCGGGCCCCTCGATACCTGACGTTACGTCTGGCTTGACATCATCTATGACATCAGACATGGTGTACGCCTCGGCTGAATCGGAGCTCATGCACGATGGTTTCCTGATGGCGATTGATCTGTGGGCCACCCAGGCTGGTGCCGTGGAAATTCTGGTACAGTTAGCTGTTCAGCCCGTCATGCCTGGCTTATTCTAACCTATCAAAGATAAGATTCTGTTGGTTTGTTGAGGCAAAACGGAGTAAACTCTTGCTTGAGAAGTGCTGTCCATTGCATCTGAATCCATATTTTGTCGAAACCACTGGTTTTATCCTGACCTAAATGCGCAAAATGTCTGTTTCTAAGTGACAACCAACGCTTTATGCTGGTGATGCAGCCCGAGGAGAAGTTTCTCTTTGCCGTTTCTGCGTCAAACGTGAACTGGCCAGACATGTTTCTGTAACAACACAAAGTCTGCATGCAGAGCAAAATCAGAGCACAGTTTCTCCTTGCAGCTTCTGCGTCAGACGTGTTCCGGGTTCTGTTTCTCTGAGAACCTGTGCAATGATGGTCGTACGTGCGATGAACCAGACACGTTCGCGTGCGGCGGGGCGCAGTACTTCTGCTTTCAGGACAATCCCCTTGGATACGGCAGCAAGTAAGATTCTGCTGACAATAAAATGGATCAAGAAGAATTGCTTCAAAATCTTTGTTTGAGAGCCTCTCATTTCTTAAAACCCTGGAGAAGGGGTTAAAGCAATATTTTTGTTGACCAAAGTGGCTCTTGATTCCCACTTCTTTGGAAAGTGGGCAAGTACCTGGGTCACCTGAGTTCAACCATCTGCGTTCAAGTTACACCACAGTGTGCCACTCGGTGCATACAAATTTGTGAGATACCCACGAGGCCAGTCACTCCAATGTGTTTTCCGTTTGTACCTTCCAAGCGGGAAACTCCGCTGAAACCTTGCCACCGCCCTGCTCTGCAGCTTCTCAGTTGCTTGTTGTCCCATCGCTTGTGGATGCCTTTTGTCTGCAAACTCGTCGATAAAAACGCCAGGTTGATGCACTCCTTCTGGGTTGTGTTCTTCAGATGCGTAAATGACGTCAACAGCCCCACGTGCACGACGACGGACCGTTCCGCCTCGGGTAACCCGCCCCTGGATTACTCGTACAGCGTCGTGCACAGGTTCCCGCGCAACGTCGCCCAGGGTAAATACCACGAGTACTTGGCTGACGCGGACCGGGTACCAGTGCAACGCGGAGACATACTCGGCGTCGCTATCCCGTCTGCTGGCTTTGGTCTCATCGCCACTGAACCTGTCTCAGGTAAGGTTTCTTACTTTTGTTCTTGTCTACCTTTTGGGGGAGAGACGTTGGAGGGCCTGGTGGGAGAATGCCCAAGCAGATCCATTGTCTGCAAGAAGCTTTTCTTCGACAATGTTCACAACAAGCACCGCTGTTTGTTGGGACTTTCGTGAGCCGCTTCCTGTTTCGCGTCGCTCCAAAACAATGGTGGGCAAAATCTCAATGCGTAGTTATTGGCCTCGAAATTAAATTCAGTTGGCCTCCTTTGCAAGATTTGATCAGCTTTGTTTTGTACTGGAGGCCCCTTTAATTAGACAGTTCTCTTTTCCGACAAATCTCTATCAGCTGTTCTTTCCCAGATTATTTTTGCCACTCTTTGCAGCCTTTCTGCATTTTTTGCAGGGTCTGAGTTACCGGACGTGGAGGCAGCGGGCGCGGGGACCGCCTCGTTCACAAACGGCGTGGGGACCTTGAGTCCCGTCGGCGGGAACTGGAAGGCTAAACTCGCCGCAGTCGCCTCAAAGCCCTCGATCGTGCAGTTCCACAAGACCCTCATCCAGACCGGCACCTACACCGTCACGGTAACAGTCTGATCACCATTCCTGTGCTCAGAATCATCTGATGTGCAGATCGAAGGAAGAGCCGTGGGGCCAGGAAATCAGGGAAAAGGCGCAACTTTAATCTGAGATGTGGATCTAAGTCAGGGCCTTGGGGCAGCCAACAAAATTAAGGACAAAGCGCAACCTCAGTCATGAAGTGAAAATGTTGCATTTTAGGCGCAGAACACACGCAGACAGGCTGCCAGGAAAAAATAATACTTCACATGACAAAGTGCCAGATCAATCACGAATGGTTTGAATCGGCGTGTCAACGTTTTGTGCTTCGCTACTTCCAGACTGTGATGCAGAACTCCCCGGGCCTGGGGATCAGCCCTGGTGCCCAGAACTCAGCCACCACACAGGTCACCGCACTGCAGGGCATCGACTACATCATTCCTGTCGTTCCCGCATTCGCCATGACAGACGAACTGACCCAGTTAGACATTGAGCCACACCTGGGTAAGCAAAAACAGGATGATCTCAATGTTAACATGAGAAATGGAAGTTTCACATTGGATGAATGCACCTGATCCATTTCTCATTATCTGTGATGTTCTGATGCTCGTTCTCTGGTGGTCAAGAATCGGTTTGAAAACTTGGAATTCTCCAAGACAGAAAGGGCTCGCAGGATTCAGTGTCCAGAATAGCATCAGAGGTCAAGACGTCATTTCAGGCATCATCAGCTGAGTGCTGACTGAAACGAATCCAGATTTTGTTTGTGAAAAAAAAAATCTCAGAGACTGATGCAATAAACCCCTCAATGTTCTTCCCCCATTCAGTGCTCCTGTCTCCACAGGCCTGATGGTGGAAATCATGTTGACCTACTGCTGCTCCATTGCAAGAGATTTTAAAAGTGTTTTTTTTTCTGATTGATGGCTTTAGCTTTTGCATCAGCTTCCTCTGCAGTGTGTTTTCACCGTTTCTGCTGTTTTCTGTTGCTGCAAATGTGTTTGCGTTGAAGCTTTGGTTTCACCTTTGTGACGTCATGTAGGAACCAACGTGACGTACTATTGGGACTACGGGGACGGGAGCGCGATCGTGGACACGACGGACCGGGAGATCTGGTACGCGTGGTCCCAGCACGGCACGTACAACATCACCGTGGTCGGCATGAACGACGTCAGCACCAAGCAGAACTACTCATCCATCATCGTCCAGGTGAGTAGTGGAACCACCGGTCAGCCAATCACAGGCGAGCAGGTGGATTGAGTGTTGTAGCCAGGAAATCCAACTCATGATATCTAAGTTGCATGGAGGAGAGTGAAACCATGAAAGGTTCCTAGAAGTCAAACTGCCCAGTTTCTGGCTTTGAATTGCCAGGGTTGGTGTTTCTGGGATGAATTTCAGATTGATCAACTCAACCCCCCCCCCTTCCACACGATGTAACATCGTGGAAACCACTGTTTGTCAGTTGGGGTGTTCACACATTTCTTCGTACTGCAGCAGCAGAAGGAAATAATGGAGAATGCTCCATTTTTCGTACTGTGCTGCACTTCGAATAATTGTTGGTGTTTCTCGATTCCAGGATGAAGTGCAGATTGCTCCTTTGATCAGCGACCCCTTTGCAATCGTCGGCGCGACGCATCGCATCGATGTAACACTGAACGGTGCGTAAACTGAGACCCTTTTTTCTGTTGCATCAAAAAAGTAACATGAAATTGACCTGTCAAGATTCATGAAAACGTTCATCAAAACTACAGAATGGTCTGTTGTGGAAACTGTGATCTGGATTGCAGGGTCCGACTACGAGTGTGTGTGGAACTTCAAGGAGCCTCCACGTGTCGTGTATAACTCTCAGGCGCAGATTGAAGCTTCCGGCGGCATCGACGTCACGTTCAGCACTGAGAAGGTGGGAACGGGAGAAATAGTGCTCAGATCGCGGTGTTTGTCTCTCCAATGCGATTTCCCATGTCCTACCATGAATTCTGTGTGTACTGAACTGACCATGGTGGCGTCGACCCCTTTCACTAACGAAAAAGGGGGGCGGGGTGCTCTCGTGCTACGAATTCGTGTCTCAGTTGGTTTGCGTCATTTCGACAAGAATTTGCTCAGAAATGAAATTCTTATTTAACAGCAAGAATCTGTAAATTTGCAGTCATTTCGCCTTGCTGTCAATTCACTCTGGTATGAACAGTCCATTTTCTGTCGGCTGCAAACCTTTGGTTTTGGTCGTGCACCAGTGAAAAAATGACCCCATTGTTTGAACCATGGTTCTTTCTGTGTGCAGGTTTACACGAGCAGCATAACGTGCAGGAACAACGTGAGTGAGGACACGGCGGCCATCAACGTCTCGGCGATGTTCCCTGTTTCGGAGATAGACTTGATCACTGATAGCGCCGTCAGAAACAGACCCTTCAAGATAGGTGAGTTCGCAAGGTCATCTCCCACCGGTGCGTCAGCGATGACATGAACACGGAGCGTACTCGTAAAGCGGTATCTACAGGCGAATTGGAATTTGTCCAGAAGGGAGTGAATACCAATTCGTCTTCACTGCGGGTGCCCAAAGACGAAATTGGTAGTTGGTGTGAATTGACCTCTTGTTTTACGACTCTCGGGAGTGAGACGGATGAAAGGAGGGTAACAAACCCATTTCCCCAGTCCCGTCTTTCCTGTGAAAGCTCACCAGATGAGGGTCGCAAAAAATCGTTCTGTGCCTCTTTTACAGCGAGGGAGGGATTCAAATTTACTTTTTTGACCCAGAAGTAACTTTTTCACCAACAGAGTTCTACCAGAAGAAAGCGTCAGCTGCCACGTGCAACTTGACACTGGACGGAAGTGACGTCACGATTACCTACCCAACCGGAAGTGGATTGATGGGAGGCGACACGGTCTATTACGGCTCCACGGATCCGCTCAACAACCAGCTGGCAGTGGGAGTCAAGTACGTTGCAGATTTGTAGCATTCCAGGGAACTTGGACTGAGATGCTTTGCCACATGACTCGAGACAGTGTGGTTTCTGTGCGTTGGTGGCTGCAAAAGGATTTTTTTCATTCGGCATCAGTGGGTCAGAACGTACACCCCTCCAATAAAAATAACATTGGCAGGGGGAAGCACTCCCATCCTGTACAATCGTGTGGATTTTGCGCACCACGCCTAAGGTCATTCCTCCGTCGCTTCTTTCTTTGTGTCTGAAGCGGCGCACTTTGACTCGCAGTTCCTGCAATGTCAGGGGTGAAACTGCCAGGAGGCGTTTATCCCTGGATTATGCCCACACTTGGTTGATTCAGAATGCGCACGCATCTTTCAGGTCGGTGGAGATTTGCTGTTGGAATGAGGTAAGCACTCTGTGCGAGACGCTGAACTTCACTGTGGAAGAAACGCTGGAAAACGTCACAGTGACGTACAACGGTGACGTCATCGTCCTGAACAGCAACTACACCACCAGGGTGACAAACGTGACAGACATTGATATCGCGGACGTGCAAACTCTTGGAGTCAGCATTGAATATGGAACCAACGTAGAGGTACGTGAGATGCACGTCAATCATGTGAACATTGCATGCTGCGTCAAATCCACATTTTGCTCGTCTCTGAAGAAACTGAAACAATGTCCACAGCTCCAAACACATTTGGAACCAGATTCATTCTTGGTGGGCTCTGATGCAGATCTATTCACCGTGTGCTGTGCAACATGGCAAGATAGACAATTTCTGTTGATCTTTTTTGTTGCGAAACACCAAGCCTTATCGTTCAGGAAGAGAATGAATGATTGCAAAATTGAGTGAAACAACAAAAAAGTGTTTTCTGTTGAAGGCGGTCTATGACTGGGGTGATGGCAACACAGACACAGAAACGCACGTTGCCTTGGAAACGTGGTCGGCGGGATCTGGCGTCCCTATCTACCACAGCCACACCTACACCGCTCCGGCCAGGAGGGTTGAAGTCCAGGTCAGTACACTGGGTCCTCACACAGCTGAAGCCACAACACACCGACACAATGAAGCATCAGCCAGAAGGCAAGACCTTGTGTTTGAGGACCAGTTGACAAGTTGCCGAAGGGTGTAACATGAAAAACTGCTTGTGGCAGGAAATACTTACGGTTGGGTTCAGGCCCTCTCTGGGATTTTCTCTTCACGTTTGTTCACAATTGCTATGTTTTTGGATCCGCCGTACATCAGCTGCTTCACCTGGTGATGAATTCCTCTTTTCCTGCAGGTTATGGTTGGGAACAGCCACCAGAATTACACGTTCCTGGTCGCCATACTGAACATCCACCGGCGGATTCGTGATGTGAGTGAGACTTTTGTTTTTCCGCTCAGCGCGACTGTAAGTCGGACGGCCTGATTGAGTCATGTACGTGTCGTCACCGTCAGTGTGAAGGACCCACCCCCCACTCCCACCCCAACCCCCTCCACC
>JAAUYG010251950.1_pt1 | contig 10152 bp, 10 predicted proteins | sample 7278091 | NCBI WGS metagenome assembly JAAUYG01 (sample SAMN14350201, study PRJNA611818) | marine sediment metagenome | isolation source: surface marine sediment (0.6m) | place: French Polynesia: Moorea | collected 2018-08
CAACTATCCTCATTACTTATCCATCCAAACATCCTTTTATGTGTGTGTGTGTGTGTGGGGGGGGGGGGGCTACATTTTATATATTGTTCCTAATTGTTCCTATAGACTTCTAATCGGATCACAGGGAAAATATGCCCTCTAACCTGGGGTTCGGTTTGATTGCCATTTGATACCATTTTCCAATCCTTCTCTGAAATAATTGCTTTTTCGTCAACACCACCTCAGGAAAATACTGTCCACACCAACGCAGACCAGCGACAATTGCTCAATTGTTATTCATGTATTCTTGGCCGACTTAGAACACACAGCTGCACCGTAGTTATCTCCGGCATCAAGTACAACGCATACTAGTGGCCCTGCCGCGCAGAGATTGTCCGGTCCCTATAGTTTGACAGACCAACCAGAGCATTGTTGACGTGGCTAATTCCATACTTCACTTACCTCTACGCTAGTATTCAGGCTGATAGTGATTGGAAGTATTTGGCCGAAAACACACATTATCGTCTGGATTCTTGATACTGTAATTGGGTTGTCGAATTATATTACAAAACTTCGGATTTGGGGCATGGACAAGAAATGGGTGGGTTAATGATCGATAATGGCGATCTGGTGTTTGACTATACAGGCGAATCGATGAGTAATGGGACAAAACCCCATCCAATAGATATTTTTAACATCAGCCATCTGACATAAAGATATTATTTTGCTTGTTGTAGTGAACTGAATGGTGATTACTTTTGCCATATATAACTCCGCGTTTAGTAAAAAGATATTATACTGAGTAACAAAATATAACTACAAAATGTCAGCAAGTGGTATAACGTATGTTATATTTCGATATCATATAACTCTCATGTAGCCTCGATCACAAACATGGTAAATGAAACAATTCATGATTAATAATTATTCATTATTCCGCGAATAAAAGTACGTATTATACAACAAACATTTACATATGTTCAGACCAGTAATGTATCTGTTAATGCAGTCTGACAGAATGGCGGTAGTCCGTTATATGGCTTATCCGAGCCGGAATGTTTAATTGTAAGGGTTAAGTGTCCTTCTGGTAACAGACGTTCAAACGCGACTTGTCTTGGAAGCAAGAGCGTAGCTGGGACCTCTCTGAAGGCTGTACTTCCGGTGGAATTTTCTCGCCACAAGCCTCGATAGCGTGCGCCGGAAGTAGGATCCGCTTAGACAGTAGAGCAGGAAGTTGATGGAGTTGTTGACGTAGAAGAGAAGGTTGCAGATCACAGCGATTAGATACAGCCTGGCGAGGGCTATGGGCTCAATGTACTGAGAATTCTTGGCCAGCCAGTGCTTCTGTAGCAGGTAGTAGGCCGTGGAAGGCAAGGTGGTGACCAGGAAAACCAGGCTTGCTACTACCAGCATCACCACCGTGGACAGGAGGAAGGAGTTGCCCACATCCTGCCCGTTAGCGACCAGCTTCAGCCGCATCCTCTTCAGATTCCTCAGCTTCCAAATGATTATGGTGTTACACGTGACTATCATGGCCAATGGCAGAAGAGATACCAAGCTGACGTCAGCCCAGTACCAAACATTCTCGAAGAAGTACTCCCATTGGGTACCCACCGAACAGCTGTACACAGTTTGGTTGTTGTTGTTGTTGAGAGTGGTCACCACGCGCCAGGCGCCTAGCAATGGAGCATTCACTGCTGCCAGACCCAGCACAATTGTGGTAATAGTTATTTTGATGCTTCTGGATCCACAGAGAGCTTTGGCTTTCAGTGGCGTCCAGACCGAGAATGTTCTTTCCATGGTTACCAAGACCACCATCCAGGAGCACACATGGGGGATGAAATACCAGGAAAAGAAGTACATCTTGCACATGCTGTTGTAGCGAGCCACAAAGTCTCTCCCTATGAGGAGAAAGATCCACTCTGGCAGCAGGCGCAGTACCAAGGAGGCAGTATCCGCAATGGTGAGGGCACTGATTGTCCAGCGGATGGTTGAATGCTGGAAGTCCTTGCTCCAGAGCACCAGGAAGGTCAGGGTGTTCCCCACGAGACCCAGCACGAAAATAATCGGCATGGCCCACAGCAGGACCTGTGTCGATATGGTGTCTAGGGCTTTGGCTTGCTCTATGGAAGACGAGCTGTTGACGGGCACTGCTACCTCAGTGTACGAGTCCGTCGAATTCGTCTGTTGACCTCCAGGTACCCATGGAGGTGTACTGACCTCCATCACCAATGTTTGCTAGAAAGAGGAATGGAAAAGATAATGTATTCAAAGTGAGTAAGATTGATTTACAGAATTGGTATAAGGATTTACATGTTACCCTTCTAATATAATTTACCTCACACTCTCAATTGTTTTTGCGCAATCCCAATACACCATAAAATCACTATCATGCCGAGTTAATCGTTTCTGGAGTTTCAGACTGGCGTGCGGCGTTTATATTTTGTACCAAGTTGTACTCTTGCTTTCAGCCATAGTTCACATAGTGTCTATCTGCAGCAATTACGAACTACGTTGCCAAATCAAATCCCTTCATTATGGGTTCTAGTGAGTGATTAAGTAAGTACAATAAAGAGAAATTACAAAAGGCATGCCGTGTGTTCTTTTCATTTCTCTGTACTAGAATCTGTTATCCTCTATATACAGCATGCAATCATGGTTTTCACTGTAGTTTGGAACTTTATGTCTCACGTCCTGCTGGCTGATACTTAAATCAAGCAGTTGATATTTGGAAAAGTTTGTGGGTTTATAAACATAAAAGCTACTGTACAACAATGTGACCATATAGAAATATTGCATTCAACCACTAGAGTCTTTTGACCCCGTACGATGGCTGGTAAATGTCCTGAACAATCATGATCATTTACGGAAAGACACAGCAACTGCGGATTGCTGGCCTAATCGCATTAAGAGTTGAGAGAAACAATACCTGCAAGAGCTTAGCGTCTGATTATTGATAATTTTGCATTAAGTGTTAACAACTTTACATTTCAGTTTGGTTTCTAAAGTGGTTCCTGATTGCCGCCCAGACTAACCCACAATCATGTTACTATTCCTGAACTAATTTTACGCTTTAGATACGGTTCAGACTAGGATGGCAAAGAAGAACAATAGTATGATGTGTAATGTACTTAAAATGTTAGGTGAACAAAAAATTACTAACCACAAGTAACTTAAATTACACAGTGGTACTGATACATCATTTGGTACCACTGCATTTCTTGAAAAGGAACGGATAAAGATTTAATTGACATTTCCTCAGACCTGCTGCATATTTTGGTCAATTTATCTCTCTGAAAGAATTCCGTCTGATCCCTTAAGCCAGCCCATCTGCTGTGGCTTAGGGCGACTACAGTACTATTTATGGGAAGCAGATGCCGAGTTCCCAGCTAAATCACGAAAGCTAATCCAACGATAAACCATACAGTCAAATCAATATCTAGAAAGGTGTGGGTAGAAGAAGAAACCCGAGGAACAAATTACGCTTTTCCAACCCAAATAAATGTAATAATCGCGAGACCCATAACATGATCACTGCATCCTTTACCTCTGCTTAATAATTTGTTTGTAGAGGTAGTTTTATTATTTCCGTTCAAAGGTAGTCCTCATCGGCCACATTCACGTATCCAATGTGTGTCGGATTAAATTCGTTTTGCACATATTGTTTTTCTTTTGTACCAGAAGAGTTTCCTACCTCTTTCCCACAAGATCGTTGTATTTTTTTAAAATGATTTTTAAATATTATGATGTACTTAATTACAGGGGAATAATAAAATGGTGCATACGCAACAAATTTATTGTGAAACATTGGCTTCAGATTTTTCACAATCTAAAAACTATTGAAACTGTGATGGGTCTGCTATCAGTTCTTAATACAGGATATAATACGATTGAAATAATAAATTTTGGAATACTGCAAATGACTAATCGGTATTATTTGAACCTCTGCAGCTGTTGTTGAATATATGCGTAATACCAGTAGTTGTATCATTTTTTGTGAAGTTCAGATTATGATAAAGAAAAACTATATATATGTATCAAACTTTAGCAACAGTAAAATATATCTATAATGTTGCAGACTTGTTGCCAAATGAAAAAAAACTGACTATATAAATAAAAAGTATCTACAGCTCCTAGTTATCACTCTCATCAGTAATCAACCAGATTGCCGTGGGTTGTGGACCTCGTGTTTTCAAAATGGCATAATCGCACCACCAAGATAGAAAAGTGGTGCTATCGATAGCCTGTTTTCCCAAACAACCAGTAACTATGGTGGCCCATTAGCGCCTCTGGTTATTTCATCCTACACACGTCTCGGCCAGTGATTAGGCTTCCCTCTCTGGTTACTCCATCCACTATGTTATCGTCAGGTGCACACCATACACTGGATAATGCCATTAAGATAAAATTTCCGGCTAATCTTAGGGTGTTATCAGACCAACGTATTTGTTTGGGTTAAAAAACGTCAAAAATACTTTCCCCGATAGAGCGTGAAGGAAATTCTAGATGGAAGCATATATGTCATGCAGTGTAGGCGTTTGCGCCGTGCTATAGAAACCAGTTTGCTCTGACGAGAGTAAGAAGGTTACATCTTATCGTGTAGTGACTCAGTCTGGGGAAAGCTATTGTGGCATATAGGCTACACCAATTATAATTAGCTTACAATTTGCGCGAAAAACAGCATTTTCGTTGTTGTCAAATTTGAAAACGCCAACTTACCAAGCCCGCATGTTGGTGCTACCTCTTACTGATTTTAGCTTTAAATAAGGTGGTTTCAATTTTTTACACTTTTTTTTGCAATTTCTTCTTTTATTACATATTTGATACAAAATAAGTTGCAGAACGATACCTCGTAGCGCGCATTTTTGTGTATCTGTTATAACTGATCTTGCGAACTGATCTCCTGAACATCTAATGCACCAAACAAATCCATGCGACAAGTGTGCTTTAAAAATGTCCTTTGTCGCAAAACACTTTTACGACCATCATAAAATTGATTTGGCTATAACCGCGACTCGAGATGTTTCTCAGAGCACCTGCAACCGCTGTCATTACCAGTCTTCCCAACGTAAGGGGCTTTGTCAGTGTTCAAAGGCTTTAGAGTAGCAGTTTTGTGTGGAATTTGCATTGCTATTGCGCTGATATTATTAGATATTTCAATCAATACAGTGTATACCGAAAATGTATTAACTGGTGTCTTTACAAAAGAAAAAGGAAAAAATACATCGCCAGATAAATTTAGAGAAATCGAATGTTTATTGATTAGTAGTTTTAGAAAAACCTCACAGACGTGTTCACTGCTACCTTTAGTAGACAAAGGGGTGCTTGTATACCCCACACGCCGCTGCCGTTAATTACAGTATGTAAGACGATCCTTCTCTTGCAGCATACAGGTATAGTGCAAAAATTGAAAGAAGGCCCTCCAAGGGGGAACAGAAATATGTCTTAGGTTATGAGATGGATGTAGACATCTAAACTCTGTTCATGCATATTCAATACATTGGTTTGCATATGTTACGCACACTGTAATTTGTGCAAACCCAACGAAAATTCTTGTCAAATTGTTTCAACTGGCATAATTGTAATTAGTGGAAATTAATACAAATACAAATTAATTACAGCTCCATTGTAAGTATTTCTTACTGTCGCATCAAATGTTTTATCTATTTTTCATTTTTATTGCTTTGTGTATTAATATTTTATTTGCTTATTGTTTTCTTCCATATTCCCTCTATTGCTTCTACGGCGAGCCCTCATCATTGAAACTTAAAAGTATTCCAAACCCTAATAATATATGGTCGATAGAGTGCATTGTCTTTGGCTTGAAATGCGTTACGAATACATTTTTCTCGGAATTGAATTTGAACTTCAGAACTAAATGTAAAAATCCAATCTTTATAAAGACAAGATTTAATGTAGATCTATATGTTTTATATATAGAAAATGGGTAAGATTTGGATAGCCACACAACTGCTAGCTCTCATTTTTCTCGGTAACTCTTTGGACAAGATCCCTTCCCTAATACAAACGACCATCTGCAGACGTTTAGTTTGGCCCCAGTAGGACATTTTAAGTGGGTCCGTTCGGTGCAAATTTTCATCCTATCAGGTCCTAATGAATAGCTATTCGGCACACCATATTTCTCTACAACGAACTAATTTAATTCGAAACAAAATCCGACTAGTACGAGATTTTCTGTTTGCTTATATTGATACCATCCTTTACTTCTACACATTGCACTACAGTCTTCGCTAAACTAAGGCTCACGTACTCGTGTGCGACAAGCGACCATGCTGACATCGAACAGTTTGGCAGAAAACCTGGCTGGTGAGGATGTGAACCTTATGCCCCACCTAGCACACTTGTCTTCTTTTCTGATTCGTTGCTTTCCGAAAACAATGCTAAGTAAATATTTCTTTATAAGAGTTTTCTTGACTTACCCTTTTATCAACATGTTCTTGACTGGAAAACGTAAACGCAAGACACGTAAGTCTCTTTTTGGCAAATGTATTCTCTTTTTTTTTTTGCAGTTTTAACAAAATTCGTGAGCCAATGTTACAGGGGTGACATCTATCCACTAAGCCGTTTCAAGGGGTCTTATAGGTAACTGGATTATCTGACTAGTTACATGTACTAATTTGATTTAATAAAAGCAGTGCGGCCAAATTACTTCCGTCGGGCACTTAATTTCCTAATCTTCCAGCTTGGGATAATTAAATCGCCCTTATTGGGAATCAATTGTTTTTCAGCGAGCCTAAAATGAAATGTTATGTAAATTAAATCCTATAGCAGAAAAATACACCGAACGAAAGGGCGAAGTAAGGGGAATATTAACTTAGCGAAATTTATTTTGAAAGCCTGTTGGTATTCATTTATTCAAATATATAACGCCTTGAGAGAAGGCAATTTTGCTCTCAACGTCTCGGTTCGTTTTATTCAGCGGTTAAAGAAAATCCTTTTAAATGCAGCGAGTATAGAAAGTCTGTTTGTATCCTTATCCAGACTGCTAATCAAAGAACTGAACGGTGGAATCTTGCAATACACTCGGCATTGTAGACATCAAATCAAATAGAAAAAAATATCAGACGGCTTTAACACACTGGTGTTTCTGCTTACGTGAGCATTGCTATTTGAAGAAATATAGGAATATGTTTTTAAGATTTATGCTGTTCCATTAAGGACGTTTAGATGTGCTAATAAATGAAATTTCGCTTTCATTGTATTGAAGAGATGCAACGGTCAACTCAGTTACGCTAAACTTTTTATGCCACGAGTATTATACGAGTATTATTTCATCAAACTCTGCTAAGGAATACCGTTAGGCGCTGGATATTCTAGGATACTTCACATGTGAAGGAAAGTGTTGAGACAAATATTTGGTTGAGACACATATTGCATTAAGCATGTGTTAATTATGTTTTAAGCATTTTTGTGGTCGAACGCATGTCAAAACAAAACACAGAAGCTAAACAAAAAATAACAGTACCCCAAATCCAACATTACACTTCCTCCTTACCTTAGCGTTTCAATTGCTCCGAAAAAATATTAATGACTCCGCAAGAAAATCCGTAGAAAGTAGCAATATGCACTGCCACGAACACTTTCTGGCATTTGGTTTGTCAATTTCACCCCACTTTGTTAGGAATACTGTCTGGCCGAAGCGAGAACACGCGCGAACTGCACGGTGGCGCATTTAACGACTGAGACGATGGCAAACTCTGCAGAGCCGCAGCAAATTCGCCCGAAGCCTCTGGCCTGCGCTTCCCTCCCAAGTGGGCCTCCGAATATAGACTCGCCTGTCTGCGGCAACAGGAGCACCAGGAGCAGTAGTAGCCTAGTAGACGCTCTGGGGTTACCTGAATTCTCATGAATCTGTAAAATGACAGAGCCTCGATAATGAATGTTCTGTCCTTTTTTTAAATTATATATGTTTAGGCAGGATATTGCTGACTGCGCCAGTCCTGGTATTAGATATACCAGACCTTTGTGGTAGACATACAAGTTATTACACGTGTATGACACTTGGCAATTTGCAGTGTTACATATCAAAGGGGACGATGATTAATACGGCAGAAAACGTGGACGAAGATAAATTTACATTAAGTTTTACATTTGAAGTACAAAAAATCGGACAGTAGGTACTTCAACCCATTTGAACAGGCAAATATCTTAGGCATCGAGACAACCCGCGACAAATTCTGGGTCAAATACGCTCCCCGGCCAACTCTGTATTCGAAGTTTGAAAATGAACTTACATGAATTAGGTAGACCTTTAAAGACGCAAAGTATAATTGACGTTTAGTCAATATATTCATTACACACCTTTTATTAAAACACAAAACAATGACTTTCGTGCCCCATAAGAAGAGTAGGGCAGAGACAAGAAGGGTGTCACATATGTCGAAAGTGCACGAATAAATCACCATGCGAAATATCAAGTATGCTCATCACAGATGTATGACGAGGAATCTGGAGAACATGGTGGGTAATCAGCATTCGCGTGACTAAAACTTAAGAAGTTATCATTTGATCATTTAACTTTAGTACCTTTGAAATTGTCGATATACAAACTTTGCTTAGTCCCGATACACATTGTAATGTGTATAAGCAGATTGAGGTGACTCATTCGTCGCCTTAAAAGGTGAGACTGATACATGTAAGTTAAAAATAAGAGTTGAAATAAAGGAAATGTGCCACCACGACAGGCTTGGAAAATACAAGGAAAACTAATACTGGCGTAGTACACTTCATAAGCTGAATATTCCATCAGTACAGCATTAACCACGAGGGACTAATAAAGTGGATTTGTATAGGAATATTCGAATCCATAGAGATTTGCTAGCTGTCGAAATGATTTCTTAAGCATAACGTTTTGCTGGCATTGCCCAAAATGAAAATCAAGACATTTTATCATACTAGGATTCCCAGTAGTTAAAGATTAGTCATAAGCGACTAATGCGACTAACGTCCTCACATTGAGGGATTGAGTTAATCTAAGAGCGGTTAATAACGGAACGTCCGCGGATAACCGCGGATAACAAACTGGATTACTGGGAAATGAAAGAATAATTTTGAAAAGGGAGATATTAAAGCAAACACAAATAAGCGAGGGCGCAGCACTTCCATTTACGTCACTACTCCGCCTGTCTAACGGTTTGTGGTAAGCTATCACAATGATTTCAGGCGATTCACAGAATATAACGCTGTAGGATTCTCTATTTGAAACAGAATACATAATGACGTAATACAAATGTAATTTGATCATTTTTTTCTTGTTAGCAAGACTATTGAATTACAGCAGGCCATACAGAATTAATGCGGTGGGTGTCTGCTGTCGGCCGTCGGTCCTCTCTGAATGCCAGCCGATGTCGTCTGAAGTATTAAACGCATTATATCCACCCAGGCGACTTCCACTCAGCTCCCTTTCGCTGATTGTTGTTAAAACGCTATGATACCTCATGACCTTTTTCATAAAACGATAGTGGAAATGAAGCTTCATTGAGGACGTGTTCAGGACTGTCAATGTATCGCACTTACACGTCTGCTCATTCTTTGCAGCTACTAATTTGTGTTATTCGCATCCGGAGTGTTGGACATGTTGGAAATATGAATATTCAACTCCTTTGGACAACACGGAGTTGTAATTCGTTAAAATAACAAAAAAAAACCGCCTGGATTCTGTCGATTTCTGTCGGCTATATGATCCCCTTAGGCCGAAAAAACGCCTGGATTCTGTCGATTTCTGTCGGCTATATGATCCCCTTAGGCCGAATGACGACACAAAAGACGACCCACACACTCGATAATTATGTACTTACACTGCAAATACTAGGTATTAATAAAGAAGTTGTACATAGTGCACACAGTGGGTAAATCAAATCAGTATAACATCGGCCCAAACGGTTGTCAGATGCATTCTTGGACGTTCAAGTTTGGATGTACAATTTGGAATTAAAAGCTTTGTTCACAAAGTTTGCAGTTAAACGGCTTATTGAGGACTGTCAAAGGCCACAGGCCCGGATCATCTTCCCAACTGGCCCCTCCGCGATATGGCTGGTGTATTAGCCCGCCCTTGGGGGGGGGGGGGGGGGGGGGGGGGGGGGGGGGGGGGGGGGGGGGGGGGGGGGGGGGGGGGGGGGGGGGGGGGGGGGGGGGGGGGGGGGGGGGGGGGGG
>JAAUYG010290342.1_pt1 | contig 10152 bp, 13 predicted proteins | sample 7278091 | NCBI WGS metagenome assembly JAAUYG01 (sample SAMN14350201, study PRJNA611818) | marine sediment metagenome | isolation source: surface marine sediment (0.6m) | place: French Polynesia: Moorea | collected 2018-08
CATGTCATTACAGAATTACCACTGGAAGTAACCCACCCTCTGGAGGACCAAGTCACGGTGGAAAAACAATCTGCTACCTTTGAGTGCGATTTGACCAAATCCAAACAGAAGGTATGAATCTGTCTTTGTACCAGTGTGTGTGTTTGCGCGCGGATTTGGTGCGTTGATTTCAAGTTACTTCTTGTCTTTTTCTGGGCAAGAAATTTCTGTTTTCTTTCTGTAACGACAAAATTCCTCTTTTCTTGTCTGTGTGAATTGAACATTCCTGCTGCTTGGCGCCTTGTAATGTTTTGTGTTTGCCCGTGCAGGTGACATGGCTGCGAGACGGGAAGGAGATCTCGCCCTCCGACTCGCACTACAAGCTGAGCAGCGAGGAGTGCACGTACTCCCTGCAGATCCTCGACTGCAGCCTGGACGACCAAACCGACTACACGCTGCGCTGCGGGGACGTGTCCACCACAGCCAAACTCACCGTGGAAGGTGCGTGCCCGCTGCACCGCGCCGTGCGCCGTTCTTGTGCCTCAAATTCACACACGACGAAATGACGTAACGTCACTCACACAAATAGAACAGAACTCAGACGATGATATGGCAACAGACACCGAACTCAAATTCAAACACTGATCACTTGCGAATTCTGACTACTTTACATTCCAAAGACCAGACTTGCATGCTCACTCAATGTTAGGATGGGCTGCCAGCGTTGCAACGTGAGGTTTGAAGTGAGGTTCAAGGACTTACGGTTGAGTTATGTCTCTTGCCTAAACTGTGTTCGTGTGGGGTTTATATACATGCAGCGTTTCTGTCTTTGCAGAGGCGAAGTGTTCTTTTCACTTCCAATTCACACAGGCAACGTAACGTCACTCACGCACACAGAACTGAATCTGTGTTGGACAATGATGCATGAAGTTTTTTGTGTGTGTTTGCAGAGGCGGAGTGCAAGATCACGACGCCCCTGAAGGACGTGGAGACGCAGGAAGGCAACACGGTCTCCCTGGTGGTGGAGATCTCCAAACCGCGCAAAGTCACGTGGAAGAAGGGCGGGAAACCCCTGCAGGAATCCGACAGGTTCAAGATTGAGGTTCGTGAGCATCCATGAACAGTATCTCTGATTGTGAAATGCCTGGGAGTGAAGGACGCCATTGCGCTCACATTCAATCCAGTTGAAGTCCGTGATTTTCCATGTCATCTCCTTGGTGCAAAGTGATATCAACACATGTGCTCAAAAGCGACATGAGGATCTGGGACTTTATTCAAACAAGATTCCTTGAAAGTACTCACAAGACAGAACAGCAGAATAGGCCCGAACGTGCAGAAAGTAACAGTGAACTACAAAGAAGAAAGACCCGGTGTTGGTTCGCGCAAGTCTCCGACAGAACGTTCTCTGTTTAATGGGAGCCAATCCATTGTGTGGAATTTGCCACCCCATCCCAAGAAAAAAACACTGTCCTCAGTCATTGGCTGTTCTTTCTCGGATCCTGAGGGTGGAGATAAATCTAATGTTCCCCAACAATTGCTGCAATGGGTTACGTTCCATATGAGACTTGCATACCAATGCTGAAACAGTCCACTGACTAACGAGAGCGAATCTGTGTTTGGTTTTGCTTTGCCCACAGTTGCAGTTAGTTAGTGTCAACCACAAAGAATGAAGACTGTTTCTTTCATGACGAGAACCAACTTTGATCTGAATATTGGTTTTGCTTTGTCCGTCAGGTGGACAGCAGCGGACTGCGCCACACGCTGACCATCCGGGACACGACCCTGGACGACAAGGCTGAGTACGCCGTGGAGGTGGACGATCTGCAGTACAAAACCAAATACTCCGCCTGCAAACTCAGCGTCACCAAGTTCGGTACGTGATGTTTGTCGACTCCGAATGAGAAGAAGGCAACGCATGTTCTGGAAGAACAACGGGCGCGATTGTAAATAAAATCTTGAAAAAAAAAGAAACCCAGTGCGAATTGCTGTGTTGCATCATGGAGGTGCGGATTCTCTTGTGAATTCATCCACCCAAAGCAAAAAAAAAGAAAAGAAAAGAAAAAAATGAAGACCACAGTTCTTTTCTTGTGACTAAAAGACATCATTTTTCACCCGGTTGTTTGACGATTTCGTGCAGTTGCCGACAAGCCTGAGATAACGGACCGGCTGGAGGACCTGACGGTGATTGCGCCGGAGTCAGCGACCTTCTCGTGCCGCGTCGCGCCCTGCAAACCCGCCGCCAGCGTCACCTGGTACAAGGTGCGTACAGCACTCAGAAAGTTCGGCTGCTTCTCACGTGGGTGCTGGGGAACAGATTGAAGGGGAAAGAACCTGGTTTAGAGCACTTTGCCGTTTCCAAGTTAAAATGGTTTGCGGGGAATTTCCAAACATTTGCAAAGTCTGCTCCAAAATAACCTGTTGAGCATTTCCCGCTGCAAAACCACGTGAATTTGGTCAGAATTGTTGGGGTCACAGTCGCTGGGTTGTAAGGGCCTCTGGGCGTCCACCGCTGGGTGCTTGGAGGGCAACTGGGAAATGTAGGGATTTTCAAAAATTTATTCTGTCAAAGACATGCATTGTCCGGCAGTGTTGGGTTTCTAGCCACCTGTAGAGGGGCCAACTTTTTTGCCAAACTCATCACTATTCCATGGAATTTCTATTTTTCAAAATCCCTATCCAATTGCCCCTTGACAGCAGGTGTGCGCCGTGTTGTTTCAGGGCGACAAGGCGCTGGACGACGGTAAGCGCGTCCACATCACGTTCAGTGACGGCGTCGCGACGCTGAAGATCGACCCGAGCGAACCCAGCGACGCCAACGGCTACAAGGTCGTGGCGAAGAACAAGAACGGAGAGGCGTCCAGCACCGCCACGCTCACTGTGCACGGTCAGTAACCTCAGACGCCGTTCACACAGGATGCGGAGGCGCTGCAAACAGCAACATGCAAACAATAGGATAGATCTACACAGTCAATTGGAGTGTTCATACAGGATACAAGCAACATCAAATGATTTGGATGCAAATTTGGGTGCAAATCTGCTTCCGCATCCTGTGTGAACTGGGCCTGAGATGCTTTGATCTGGGGACCCGCACAGTGAAACAGAAAGTGCACACGGGGGCTTTTTTCATGAAATACACCCGCCGTTTCATCTGTTGTTGAATAGGGAAGGATTCCATTGCTCTGAAACAGCATCTGCTGCAACATTTCCCGAACGCTTTTTCTCTTGACATTCACAACAAAGAAAAGCTTTCCAGCTGAGAGAAAAAGAAAATTTTATTCATTGAAAACAGTTCTCTCACTCAGAAACTTAAGTTCACAACCAACCTTGCCCATCACGCATTCTGCATTCGTTTTTGCAGCCAAACCAACGATCACATACGACGACAAGTTCAAAGACGCCGTGAAGGTGAAGGCTGGCGCCAAAGTGCTGATCGAGACGGCCATCACGGGCGTACCGACGCCGACTTCCGGTTGGCGTTTCCGGGACGCAGCGCTTAGCGCCGACAAGAACGTACACCCCGAGGCGGAGCCGACCTACGGGCGCCTGACCGTCCTCGCCGCCGAGAGGAGCAACGCCGGCGACTACACCCTCACAGCCGAGAACGCCGTCGGCAAAGCCGAGGCGACCTTCACGCTCATCGTCAAAGGTACATCTTTGTGCAAACAGAGAGGAAGCTTTGTGTGAACAGGCACAGATCCTTCCTTGTGAGAGAAAGAAGTGAATGAAACCAGATATTTTCTCACTGAACACAATCTGCGCTGGCGTAACGTCTGTGATCTGAATTTGTACCACCCAGAGTGGGCAGAGTCATTGTGAATGTTGTGAAATTATGAAATTACATTGTGGAAATGTTCCGAGCACTGTATATGTGCCTTCGTCACAGCGCTTTCAAAACCTCTCTCCGGTGTGAACAGCGCTACAGAAGTGAATAAATCTTGAATCTTGAATCTCGTGCAGACAAGCCGTCGCCGCCGCGCACCCTGGCGGCCGTGCACATCGACAAGGAGGAGATCACGGTCACGTGGGAGCCGAGCGAGGACGACGGTGGGGAGCCAATCAGCGCCTACACCGTGGAGCGCCGGAATGTCGACAAGCAGACCTGGATCAAGGTGCGCAGATTCTTATTGAGCACAAACGGTCAAGAATTTGTTTGCTTTTGAGTCCCTTTGCCAGTTCACACTTTCGTGGTTTCGCACAAATTTCTCATAAGTGTGAAGACACTTGATGTTTTTTGATGAATGCTGTTTAAATTCCATTTGATTTGTGTGTGCGATCTCGCAGTGGAAAAGTTGGATTTCCAACTGGTCTTAAATTTCTCGCGGGAAACAGAATCAGATTTCACGCAATCACGCAAATTTGCTCCTTAATCATTTGATCACACAGCCTTTTATCCTGGTTGTGTCCTGTGTGAACACTCCAGTTAGCAACAAATGTGTTCCATTCGTTTGTGTGCTGCTCTTTGCGAGCACCTCTGCTTCCTGTGTGAACGGGGCAAAACAAAAACGCTTGAAGAAAACCGCTGCATGTGTTCAAAATTTGGCAGTGGAGAGTCTTGATCCAAAATGGGAACATTGAGAGGCCCAAACTAAAATTCATATCCTGTGACTTGAAGCTCTTTGCCCGCCGAGTGAGTCTACTGTTCTCTGAACCCCGAACCAATGGCCCCACACAGAATTACTTCTCCTGTTTGGTTTTGTTCTTCCTGGACTCGACCATTCAGTGGCAAACATACATGGGTATTTGAAAATGAAAATTGAGTTTTTCAGCAGAAAATAACCCCTTATGTGCAAAATATGGACCAAAGAAAGTTTCTTAAGGGGCAACTAAGATTTTCCAAAATTTCATACACAACGCATCTTTTTGCTAAAGAAACTAAAGAAACTAAATGTCTCTTATTTTCAAATACGGGTAAGCGCAAGGAGAAGTTCCTAGAGTTGACATCTGCACCAGCAAGTGTCCAATCTGCAATAGAGAGTTTGTGTCAATTGCAAGTTGCAGGCATCATTATGAACATTTGTATTTGGGGAAGTCAAGTAGATTTAATTGTCAAGAATGTGGAAGAAAGTGGGCAAGCAAACAGAATCTTCAGAGACACATGAAAACACGTGAGAAGAGCGCATTCGCCCATTCAGCGATGTCCTTGTGCTGCAGGTCGGGGAGGTAGCGCCCGGGAAGGAGCTGAAGGCGCAGGCGTCCAAGCTGACGGAGGGCCACCAGTACGTGTTCCGCGCCGTCGCCGAGAACAGCGTCGGCATCAGCGACCCGTGCGAGACGCAGCCTATCACCGCCAAGCTGCCCTTCGGTGAGTCCAGTCCAGTCCAGTCTCCTTCCTTGCAACCAGATGGATCAAATTGCTGTCACCATCACTGTCAGTCTGGTGTGAACACACTCATAGAAAACAGCGAGCCATGGTTGAGTGTTCTTCTGGTGCCTAGTGAACAAAAGGCATCAGGCTTCAGGGAGTCTCACTGTTGCTGGTTGGTTCAGTGTAAAAATGCCTCAACACTCGTGACATATTGGGTGGATGAATTGCCACAATTTTCTTGGAAATTCTTCCGCACAATCTCAACGCCGAGCTAACGGGTACTTAACTCCTGTCACTTAAAAATAACCTAACGTGTATCAGGTGTTTTGAAAACAGATAACACCAGACATTCTAGCAATACTCACCCCTCCTGAACAAGTGATGACATTCTGACAAAGTGACACTAAACTCAGGAGGTATTCTGAAGGACACTGGCTCCCTGACACGTGTCTTTGTTCTGCAGATCCGCCAGGACCTCCGATCAACCTGCAGGACAACGACACGAACAAGACGTCCACCCGCTTGACGTGGGAGCCGCCCAAATTCGACGGCGGCAGCCCCATCATCGGTACGTGTGCTTCATCTTACGAAAACCCCTTGTAGCAGTGTGAATTCGTCTATTCGTCTGCAAACAATTGATAATTCACACAGAAACGAAAATTTTCATCTCAGATTCAATTCTAATCTTCACAAGATGGGAATTTATTCAGCAAGAGACATTTTGGTCATTGACTCAGTGCAATCTTGCCTCGAAGACACAACAATTGCTCCTTCCCCATGTTCAAAATCAAAGTGGCTGAAGAAAACAAGGCAGAAAAATAGAGAGACTGGTACGGGTCAACCAAATGTCAGTGACCCAGTCTGAAAACCTAAGTGTTTGTCAAAGATTTTAGTGAAAACTCACGAGTCAGGGCCTACCCACTGCATGAACTGTTGAGGCCCAGGGCGCCCTGCCTCTGAACCTGATATCTATTGTTTTGTGGAGATGGATGGGTTGATGGTTCTGATGGTACGTGGTCCGGTTTCAGGTTACTACGTGGAGCGCAAGGCGTCGTACAGCAGCCGCTTCAGCAAGGTCAACAAGAAGCCGGTCAAGGACACGACCCTGACCCTGGATGACCTGGAGGAGGGCACTGAGTACGAGTTCCGCGTCTCCGCAGAGAACAAGGCGGGAGTGGGCGAGCCCTGCGAACCAATCACCATCGTCGCCAAGGCGCCATTCGGTGAGTGAGCTCTCAGAATTCTTTTTGGATTTTATCAATGGGCCCCAGGCCCCAGGGGAAGGTCCAGCCCTGAAACGTTCAAAAACCTAACTTTAAGAATTAAGAATTCTATGTGGAAAAACATGATTTGTTCTGGGTGAGATCCTCATTGATCTCGGGGGGGGGGGCAGTTGTGGCACAGGCATGGCAGTCCACTGACAGTCCACTGACATTCAGCACGAATAAAGTGCATTCACACAAGAGCTGGGCGGCGAATTGGCCCGCCTTTGATTTCTGAGGATTTGGCTTCAAACCAAAAGAAGAAGAAGATGTGACTGTGTTGCCCGTTCTTGTCCAGATGTTCCGGAGGCGCCAGGCAAGCCCGATGTTGAGGAGATCACAGCAGAGGGAGCCAGTCTCTCCTGGAAGCCGCCGCCCAGTGATGGTGGCGCCCCCATCACAGAGTACAAGGTGCAGAAGCGCAAGCGCGGAGACATCAACTGGGATGACGTCATCACGCCAGAGCCAATCACTGAACCCATGTGCAAGGTGGGAAAAACTGCATCTTTGTTCTTTCTGGGCATGCGCGGGCTCCTTTATTTTGCGCGACAGCTGATGATCATGTGAAAAGCTGTTTCCTTCAAAAATTAAGTTTGTCTCCAGACTTCATTCGAACCCACTCACTTGCTTCATTCTGCAGGTGCCTGGACTGGAGCCGGAGAAGGAATACGAGTTCCGCGTGGCCGCCGTTAACAAGGCTGGAACCGGACCGTACTCCCCTCCCTCGGACGTCAAAAAATACTGTACGTATTCCCAACTCTCACAAAAAAATATCAAAAAAGAACTTTCTGATACATTGTCTCCTCTACGGAATCATTTGAACTCGGCAAACGCGCAAAAAACAACAAAACTTGCGCAAATCTGAAGATCGCGGTTGTTCAGTCAATCCTGAGCATGGCTTTTGGCGTTTCCCAGTGGAATGTGCAGAAAGAGGACAGCACAAGCATTGGAACTGTGTTGTTTTGTATTACAGCGACGCCGCTGAGTTTCCTGGTGCCACTGGAGGATCAGGAGGTCGACAAGATCCCAGGCGAAGCGAGGTTTGAGTGCGAGGTGTCCAAACCCAACCTCAAGGCTGTGTGGAAGTTCGCTGGCAAGGTAAGTGCATTTCCCAACATAGTTGTACTTATCTTCAATCTGATACAGATCCAGGATTTTGGTCGGAAAATCGAGACGTTGTTCAGGGCATATTCACACAGCCACACAACGCGCAGAACACCTGGTAAAAGGCACCAAGCAAACAGCGGAACACATTGTTGCTTGTGGGAGTGTTCACACAGCTCGCAAGCGGCATCAAAGGATTTGAACACAAATGGCACGCAAATCTGCGCCCGCCTCGTGTAATCTGGGTCTGAAGGTTGGCGAAACACAATTGGTCAGATTTTCACCCTCTGATATCCCACTTCGACATTTCTTTGTTAAATTGTGCTGTTTGCCAAAAATTCATCCCTGGGGTCCGGGGTTGCATCCGCTGTGTCCGCGATTGGAGCGTTGATTTCACGACATCAGCACCACGTGTTTCCGCAGGAGCTGGTTGACGGCAAGAAGTACGAGATGAAGTCGTCCAACGGCAAACACGTGCTGCACATCAACGACGTGCAGGGCGTCGACGAGGGCAAATACTCCATTCACTTCCTCGACACGGACCTCACCTCCACCGCCAACCTCGGCGTCAAAGGTCAGCGCCACGTCCTCTCTTCAGCCAGCAGTTTGTCACTGGTCCTCATGGTCCCTTCTACTACTCAGGCACAAATTGGGATTTTGGTCAGAGAAGTCAAGACCACAAAACAAAAGAAGTTTTCAGGAATCCTGACGGAAATCACGCAAAATTGCTCCGTATGAGCCAGATTAATGCTTGAGGTCATGAAGCTGAAAGCCAAGAGATCTAGATCTACTGCAGTGTTTCCAGCAAGCAGGCATCATCATTTCACATTTTGCAATCTTTCAAGTCTGAAACAGCTAATTCTGATTGGCAACCAGATTTCAGGTAGAAAAAGCTGTCTGCATGATTGAGACCTGTAAACTTTGCAATGTCAGTTGAGTGTGTAAAGGAGTGTCAGTCAAAAGCCCCTGTCAGCAACCTGGAGTGAACTTGGTATCTTGGCTCAACATTTCATGTCTTCTGTTGCAGCCGCTCCGAGGTTCACCAAGGACAAGCTGGAGGAGTCGGTCACCATCAAGGTGAAGCAGACTCACGTGATGGACCTCGAGTTCTGCGCATGGCCCAAACCAAAGGTACGTCACGTGGGGCCCACGTGTTGCCGCGGGAAAATAACGACACTCTGAAACCTCAGAACCTCAGATCACCGAATGTGCCGCTCGGATTCGTTACGCTGAAGCGAAGTGAAATTAACACCGCGGTACCATGACAGATGAAACTTGCCCAAAACGCCAGGAAAAGTAATGTTGTTCAGTTCCAGTTTTCACCCATTGGTGTAGACGAGCGCACTCCAGAGTGGGTGCCACTACTTTCATGTACAGGACCACTCTAGTGCTTCCCCACATTGACTGTGCATGCGAGTTGGCAGCAGTCATTTTGCTGTTGTCAGAAGGCGACAACACTGCCATGTTCCAAATTCACAAGAAATCGTTTTTTTACGCGCAGGTGACCTGGACATTTAACGGAAGCCCAGTCTCAGACAAACGCTTCAAGGAGGACACGACGAACACAGCCACGACCCTGAAGCTCAAGGACACGAAACGAACAGACACGGGCGACTACACCGTCACCGTGCAAAACGAACTCGGCTCCTGCGAGAAAACCGTGCACGTCACTGTCATTGGTACGTATTTTCAAATGATTTTCTGCCTTTACTGTAGCACCATGCGCTGGGCTGATGGGCCAGGAGGAAGCGAACGGCTGGGGAGGGGTTAAACAGAATCACAGGGCCGAATCCAGGGATTCCTGGTTGGAGATTGGGTTGGCTGAACTTGTATGAACAATGGTAAATCGCCCTTTCGCTCAATCTCTGAGTGCGCCAAGCCAGAGGATGGAACCTGAACCTGAATTCTCTATGCAGATGTGTCGGAAAGCAAAGCAGAGCAGTGAGGCGGAATCTGGGGCTGAATTTGCAACAGCTGTGTTAGATTGCGTTTCGTTGAGATCTCAGTGCGCCAACCTGACCGTGAATTCTCTGTGCAGATGTGCCGGGTCCCGTGGAGAACCTGGGCAAAACGGAAGTGACGGAGACGTCCATCGCGCTCGGCTGGGAGGAACCGGAAGACGATGGCGGCTGTGACGTCACTAACTACGTCATCGAGCGCCGCGAGCCGAACCGCGCTTCCTGGAACAACGCCATGTCGTCCAGGACAACGGGTAGGGCGCTCATTTCCGACAATGTAACGCGAAATACAAAGGGCCTTTGTCTGTCATCTGCGGCGGTCAATCAAAATTTTCCTGGGTGATTTCAGAACATTTTTTCAAAAAGCAAAAACCCCAGGCGCTGATCCAAAAAATTTAATCATTTTAAGTTCAGAGGTCAAATTTTTCCAATGCTTGAGCATTGTCTTGAAAGTGGGCAAGATTTTGAAACAGTCAGTGGCACACGCCCGCCGGGGGGCGTGGGCTGGGGGGGGCGGGGGTGGGTGGGGGGGGGTGGGGGGGGG
>JAAUYG010188208.1_pt1 | contig 10151 bp, 7 predicted proteins | sample 7278091 | NCBI WGS metagenome assembly JAAUYG01 (sample SAMN14350201, study PRJNA611818) | marine sediment metagenome | isolation source: surface marine sediment (0.6m) | place: French Polynesia: Moorea | collected 2018-08
CCCCCCCCCCCCTCCCCCCCCCCGACAGGCCCTCGATGATGCAGACATGACTCCATAAGGCCCTTTCGACACGAAGTCGCGATCGGCCTAAAAATGACCACGTCGGAAACCGCCAATCAGCGCATTCGGGGGTGGGGGTACTTTTGCTTTGCAAATCTGGTTTAATAAATTCACCAACCATGGGAGGGGGTCCGTGGGGGTTTACATTCACGCTGTTCCAAGTTTAGCCTCATTTTTTTTTTCACCAACCAAGGGGGGGGGGAGGGTGCTTTTGTGTTGTTCGAAATCTGGCCTCAATTTTTTCACAAATAATGGTGGGGGGGGGATACCTTAACACTGAAACAATGAAAGTTACTTTGAATTGCCTGAAATGGAAAGAAATCATGTTGTCCCATTTTGGGTGAAAGGGGAGGGGATCCCTCCTCGTCTAAGACAACAACAATCAGCAACATAACTGAGAATCCGCTTCGCTGCCCGCTTTCAGAGGTGGCGCGCGGCTTAAAATGTTTTGTCCATTTTCACGAGGGCACTGTTGTGTACGACGGTGGCTTCTGATCTGTGTATGCTGGTGGTTTCTACAAAAAGAAACAAATTTTTTTTTTCATTTGCGCAAACGAACTGAAAGGGAAAACTGCGGTGAAGAGCATCAGCTTCAAAAGGCTTTGCGTTTTTATACTTACAAGAAAGAAGGACAGTGTGGTTGTTCATTTTGACTCCGAGATTGCTTTCCTTTCGAGCGTCAGAAGTGAGGGTTGTTCTAGCCGACAAAATTTTCCTTGCGCACTCACCGCGGGTGCAACAGGCGGCACTGCAGTGGCGCCTTCCACGGTGCCGTACATCGTGACGGTGCCGTGCTGTGCAGTCTGGATCACACCATCCGGACCGCGCACCAGGATGTATTCTCGTCTCGTCCGGTAACGTCTCCGGCACCAGAATCCACATGTGATCAACAATGTGAAGAGCAACAGCCACGCCATCCAGAACCCTGAGCAACAAGAAATGAGAATCACAAGACCAAAGTCCTGTTTTGCAACGTAATTTTCTTGTCAGGAAAGAGAAAAGTCAAACTCAAAAAGAGCCACTTACACCAAAAACTCCACAGGTAGTAACAACAAGAATCCAGTGCATATTCACAGCAGTACGCGCCAGTCCCTGAAAGAAAAGGACACATTCAGGTTATCTTTTCGACCACAGCGGTAAAGTAGCGATTAAAATTTTAGCCCGTTGTCTCTTTTTGTTTTGACGTCCTTACCGTAGCAAATCCAGTCCCCGCACTTCACATAAGCCTGAAACGAACAGAAATAGTCTCGACTGTAACAAATTTTGCGGGGTGTTCCAGTTTTCTGAGCACGCTTTTAACAGTTCCCTTTCATCATCAGAACGGAACGTGGGACTGCTGCACACAAGTGATCAACTGCCTCTGTTCCCTGAACTGCAAACTGAATAATTCCGGGCAAATGTGTCACGCTTCTCTGACCCAAGAAATGAAAATTATTGGATTTCTGGAGGCCAGCTGCCCCCAACAAATCAAGCAGTGTGCCCGACCCAACGATTTCATCGAGAAGGCGCTCTGACCCACTAACAGCAAACTTGTGTTGGACATCGGGTTGGGGCAACACCAAAATGTTCTCAGCGAAGAACAATGGGTAAATGGGGTCTATCGACAAAAATCAGCAACTTTCAACTTGACACCACCAATTTAGACTCTCAACTCGACAAGATTGGAATACTTTCGACATTTTCTGTAATTATGGATTCTTTTTGGTGAAATTACACCGAACACGTAGACTTTACATACAGCTGAATTCCTCAGTACAACAAGAAAAACTGAAAAACGTAGGCACACATCAATCCCCATCGTTATTTTTACGACTTTGAACTTCGGTCACATGACACAGACTTCACTTGATGAAAACTTCGGTTGTGCTCGAATAAAATTTGAGCTTCATCTAAGCACTGGATCCAGATCTAACAATTTTGGTGCGTATCCCAAACAATCTCATTACAATTATATTTGCATTCACTCGCTATTGCTGGCCATGAACTTCGAAAAGTGTCATATTTTACATCTTTACTTTCTGGACAGATTGGAAAGTCAAGTTTGCCCGCATCATGTGATCACAACTCAACTCACGTGACTGGAGCTGCTCGACCATGGTTGAGGTAATTTCATTTCTTTGCAGGCCTTTCAATAATTTCGGTCATTTTATCAGAATTTTTTGCAACTATACTTCTTTATGGTGTGGGCTACGCATTTGTATATATCCTTTTCCTTGCTTGGCAAAACGTTTCCACACAGAAACACTCTTCCCAATTGTGGCAGACAGTTGTGGTTTGTCATTTCACACGTCAATAGTCAAACATCACCATTTCCCTTTGGCCTTTGGGAGAGGTCCCAAATCCCACAAAGTCATTGTCTTCACCGCTGTTGCCATAATTGTTACCATTGTCGTCCCCTCAAATTAGACTGGGGCTTCTCCAACTGCAACTGCTTGGCAGTCACATTACACATGCGATACCGAAGAAAAAGGACTGAGCCGCTCCCTGGCACAGCCGGCCCCCGCAGAAAAGCTGACAGCAGCCCCCTCTGTCAACTGGCTGTGTCATTGCCTGTGCAAACCCCAATGTACAAGTAGTCTTTAAATGGTAACAATGGAGGGCTGGCTGGTTCCAGGAGTTAGCCACCCCCCTTGGAGGGGAGTTGAGGCCTGGTGGCGGGTGAGTCAAGCAACACCGGCCACCCCTCCCTGCTGTTTTTGTTTAGAGGCCCCACCCTCAGAGCTGAGACAGCATTCGACATGAAGCAGGATCATGTTTTGAGTTTTATGAGGTCATAACTTTTTCCATTTTCAGGACATGAAGAGATATCTTCACCATCTGATGCAGATGTGAGTGAGAAAATTTGCTCGTGTTCCATTTGCTTTCACGCAAAGAAAAGCAAACGAAAAGTGTCCTGCGATTTGTGGCTGTGCAACTGTTCAAAGGGACGTTGTGTTTTTGCAGGGTTGATGGACTGTATGCTATCATCGTCACAGACAGGGATGGAGTGCCTGTGATAAAAGGTGAGACAGGGACAGAAAAACGCGCTGCGCGAATTTTCGGGCTCAGTTTGCTCCAGTTTGATTGACGCCGACGTTTGAAACAATTTGAAAAGATCTGTCCGTCTTTTGTTCTGTGGCTTGAGCCCAAACTTTTGCAGATGAGGATTGACTTGGAATGTGTGGCAAAAAGTTATGAAAAAAAAACAGAAAAAAAGAGAGAAAAAAAAAACACCGAGGTCAAATGGCTTCAAAACAGTTGCCCGGGAAGTTGAGTCTTCTGTGATGGGACATATTTGAATGTTTGAGAACTCGAGCATGGTCGTCCTTGGCTTCACACGTGGGCAGAACGGAAAAGGAAAGATGTTTTTTTCCTTTCAGTGTCTCGGGATGGTGCTCCTGAAATGGGAATGAGGCCGAAATTCCTCGCTGTCTTTGGGATGGCCACAGAACAAGCCAGTAAACTTGGACTAGGAACAAACAAATCACTGATTTCAGTGTTTGGTTCATATCAGGTAAGCCCTGCTGTTCTGCAGTGAAGAATCACTGTGCGCCACATTCCTCTAAATTGTGCGCTTGCGGGTTGACAAAGGTAGAAACGTTCATGTCTTTGCAGGTGGTCAGTATAAGCAAATCTCCTCTAATCGTCACCATGATAGCAGACAGTAATTCCAATACAGGTGAGGTGCCCCACCAATCACAGGTGCTTTGAAACCATAGATAGGGCAGTTTGAAGTCTTTCGTTTGGCAGTTGTCGCTCCAAGCGGAGCAAACCTCAAAACAGTTCCGAAGTGGTCGCGTGGTTGACTGTTTTGCTTGTTTTCTTCTGCAGGTATGATACTTGGCCTGGAGAAGGATATGAGTGCAGTACTACACGAGCTACGCTCAGCGGTTGATGTGTCATGATTGTACTTTTTCGTCATTCAAATTTTATTTGTTCTTCAAAGTGGATGATTTCTTCTTTCCATGTCTCTTTGTTATCGTGGATGAAAGCGCAAAAGTCAAGAGAAACATTTGTGTGGGTGTGTTAGGAAATATTTTTTAAATTGTTTTCAAGCCGCGCGGCCTCAGCCAGTTTTGTGCAGTCATGCGTTAAGTCTTTGTTGTCGTTGTCGTCGTGGGAGACCCTGTTGATGGGACGTCAGGTCAGCACCCCCTCCCCCTCGCCAGGACAGTTGCTTGTTATACACAGATTTGACTCTGTGAATTGGCATCCCCAACGTGGCGATAGCGTTGATCAACGTATGCTTGTTTTCTTCACGAATAAAAGCTTCAAGTGGAAGTTTCGTTGTTGACGAGTCTGTCAAAATTCCCGTCCATGCGTGGCAAGAAAGCCAAAATTAGATCCCAGGCAAGTTCATCATCGCGAAGGCAGCAGACGCTGCGTTACCACGACCGCAATCCTGCCAGCGGAAGTAGAATTCTGCTCAAGGTGAATGTTTTGCTCTGTTACACTGTGGTCACCAACAAACAAAATTGCGAAAGATTATCTGAGAATTTTTTGACCATGGCCTCGTATTACGATGAACACAATTGCCAACCCTTAGGTGACGGAGAGCAACCGAATCATTTTTTACATCTGGCAAGGTGAGTTTTTCAGTCCGGCAATTTGGATTCTTAGATTTCTTTTGTCCTGTGGATATATGGATAGTGGATGGCGGAAATGTGAGTTTCTCTGCACAAACAAAGGAGCAAAGATGAAAGAGAATTATGTGTTGAAGAGCTGAATCACGAGCTGCAAATATGAATGCAACGTTGACATCAGCTCCTGCCTCCATCAATCTCTTTTGTAGCTGAACTTTCCTGTTGTTTAGGCCAAGTTGTTTTCTTGAACAGATTGCTGCTTGACAGTGGAATGGCCAGGGAATGGGAAATGGAATATGAAAGGTAAAAAGTGCAGTTTTTGCTGTCTTCTTGTTCTATGTCCGATACAATTCCACATTGCCTACAGAAGTGCGAAAACAAATCATCTCTTTTTTTTCCTGTGAATTTTTGCGAAATGTTTTTGACTGAAATTGACACCATTGCATATGAAATGTTCAGTTCTGTCAAGCGCTTCAATGGTTCATCTGTTCACTTTTTTGCTGTTGTTCGCAGTTTGTTCAACGGAAGACCTTCTCCACCAGCTTCTGAGAAAGTCGTAAACGAACTGCCGACGTTCCGCGTGTCTCCTGAGCAAACTGGTAAGTTTAACAGTCATTCACTGCAAAGAAAGACAAAAAGAAAGCACAAAATAGAATACAACAACACACTCACATCTGCTTGTTTCTTTGGAGTTTGTTGGCAAGCCGGTATTTATTTGCAGATGAGGGAATGAAGTGTCCAGTGTGCTTGAAGGAGTACGAGGAGCAGGAGGAAGCGCAGAAGCTGCCTTGTTCTCACCATTTCCACCCGTCCTGTATTCTGCCCTGGCTCCAGCGAGTACGTGTGCAAAACAGATTTTCAAAACTTTCACAAAAAAAAAACCCCCAGATTTTCAATTCTTTCATATTTCAAAGCAACCTACGTCATTCTGCCGCCCCTTGCCCCACCCCGACACCATAAAATGATGAAGCAATTCGCGACTCCTTTGGCCAGTTGAGATTGCCGGAGATAAAGAAGGCATGTTTTCACAGCAGACACACCGATTGTTTTTTGTTTTTTTGTTTTTTTTTTTTTCAGACGAACACGTGTCCAGTTTGCAGACATGAACTGCCAACCGACGACAAGGACTACGAGGAATTCAGAGAACAAAAGGTCATTGTGTGATTATATTGATTTCGTGAGAGTTTGCATTTTCGTAACGCACAAAAAAGTTAAGGGGTACCAGGTGGTTATCTGCAGGGACATGCAGGTTTTTGTTATGGTTGATGCATTTCAATTGTGCATGGATGATTGATCCTCAGTCGTAAACGCAGCTGTTACGCTAGAGATTTTTCCATGAGGGTTTTCTCATTTTGCAGGCGCGACAAAAGCAGCGGGAATACGAGCTCGAAACTCTACACGATTCCATGTTCGGTTGACTCATCGCAAATGGTTCGTCGTCTTTTTGGAATTGCACTTTTTTTACATCCGACTGCTTTGAACTTAACGGGTTTCTGCAATACTGCTCGAATTATGGCCTCGAGGCCACATCACGAACTTTCCAAGACTTTTCGCAACATTCACAATAAGTGCGATGTTCTGTTCTGTGTTGGTTTGCCGTGTCTGTGTTTTGTCACAATATACAAAATTTTCAAAGGGTATGATTTCGTGGTACAATTTCCATGAGACGCCACAGACTCGAGAGCCCGTCAGGAGATTTTTGAAAGTGGGTGCTGGGGAACGCGAAAGATTTGCATCAGTTCCTTTTTTAGGGGCTCGTTGCAGGGAATGAGGTTGTGACTGCTGATTCGAATTTCTTGCGATGGTGAAGTCTTCGTTCCATTGCAAACGAAATCTCGAGCGTCAAGTTTTATTTTAGGCAGAATTTTGTTGCCCCTTGAAGTGGAAAAAACCAACAGTGGTTCAACAACTTCTGAAACAAAATGTCTTTTTTTGGTTATCTGAAAAAATCAAACTGCAAAAATTAGCTGCAAAAATTCTGAGCAGTGCGAGTTGAAGGCTATAGCGGGACTCTGTGCTTAAATGTAGATGTTCGGAACGTTGATGTTCACAAAACCGTCGTCGTCTTCTGTTCTGGCAGCGCTGGGAAAATTGCGCGTCTTTGTGTCGGAAGACGACGACGACGACGACGAAGAACTTGAGCTCGTGCTGTGAGCAGTTGGGTGGTTACTGTTGTAACTACCCTCTTGAAAATAATTATTATGATAGCCATCGCGATGGAGAATATCCTCCTCATCTTCGACCACGTAGATGATCTCGTATTCAGGCTTATACTGTGGCTCATCGCACAGAAAGGATTTCGCAAACATCTGTGGGTTGTTGGTGTGGGGAGGTTGTGGCGGTTCTATTCCACGCGGATTGTCGTTCCTAAAGATAAATCTGGGATCTGGATCGTAGCCAACTGGAATGCGGGTGACGAATCCGGAATCGAGCACTTCTGATAGACCAGAATCTGGGTGCCATCCAGCTCCAGATAGGACTGACATCTGTTGTCTGGAGTTATCCTTAGATGGTTTCCCTTCATCGGCGTGTTGATCTTTGAATGGAATCGCTCCTCCCATGTGCGGTTCAGCTGACTGCTGTGTTTCTCGCCTGCTTGGCTTCATGCACTCGCCCAGTTGGTTGAGTAGGTGGTGTTTCTTCTCATCAGGTTTTCCCGAGTGAGCGCTTTCTTTGCACATTGTGTTTTCAGCATCGTGATTTGCATTTTCTGTGTTGTTCTCTGTGATTTGAACGACTGCATCTTTTTGCGTCTTGATGACAGCTGCATCAGTGATTTCGTCGCAGCCGGCATCAATTCGGCGAGCGTGAGACAATTCCGTGTCCGTTTCGGTTTGTGTGGTGGCATCATCAATCGTCATGGTGTGTTTGTCGAACCCAGTTGCAGGAATTGTGACGGCAGTGCTGCGTTCTTGTCCTGCGGTGTTTCCCAGTATGATATCAAGAGGAACTTGATTTGTGGCGTCGGCAGTTGTCATCGTACATTTGTTGATCATTGGAGGAACGTCGATGCTGACTGCGTAGCCGGCGCTGGCAGCTGGATCCGTTGAAAGACTAGCTGCGTTCAAGGGTGGCTTTCCTCTGCCCTGCGAATCTGGACAAACAGCTTTGGTCTGGGTTGCAGCGCTACCTCTGCAACTTCCATGATGTTCTGCATTGCATTCGTTTCCGGTGTCATCCGCATCAGACACGGACGCTGATCTGGATTGCTCTTCACTGGATATGGATTGTTCTGGGCTGCTGGACGCACTGGACCTGTCAGCTCTGGCGTGCACCGTGGCGTTGTGCATCAGCGGCGGTAGGGGTGGAGCAGGCGGGACCTCAGTGCAAAACATGCGCTCTTCTGTGTGTTCCGGTTTGGATCTTTTCCATTTCACATCAAAGACGCTGCGTCCCGCGATCTTTTTCTGGTTTGAATCCACGCATTCCGCCCCAATCAGCGGACTTTCCTTCGTGTAGTTGCCACCCGCTAGGCTCGTTCTCGAAGCGAGCAACATGTCCCGTTTGGCTTTCAGCATTCCCAGGCGATTGGTGACGTTTTCCCCAAAACAATAATCCTGGCTGTCTCTGGACTCAGCAGACAAATCCAAATTCGTGGCAGATCTTCTGTGCACTAGTTCTCGGGTCTTGGCTGCTTCGTCGCTCTGAAGAGGAACACGAGGATACGTGACAAGAGCATAGCCAAGAAAATATTGGGCACGGATATCAGCCAAAAGCTCTGAACGCGCACACAACTGCTTTTGCGAAGGTATCTGTTGTGCGTGCATTGTCCTGTTGCTTCACAGTGAACGCAAAAGGGGAATATCCGGTTGGAAAAGATGCGCCTTGTTCGTGCAGAAAAAAGCTTGATTTACAAGGTAGGTTGGGACTGCACCTACCCTTGAATAGCAACAGGGACTGATGTTAGAGTTGTTGCACCCATCTCTGTACCATCCGCAGCATTGGTCAGACCAAACAAACAACAAGTGCTTTTCGACCTTTCTGTCCAAATTACAACCTGAAAAATAAAGTGAAAAAAGAAAACAATTGCCAAAAGTTCAACGATTGTGACGCCTACAAGGACAACCTGCCTTGTCATTTCCACCTGTTCTCTCCTTAGGATCCTGCAGTATTTATCATTTTGCATCCACGTTACAACGGATTGGCAAAAACTGCATAGGCCTACTTACACGTTACGCAGCTTATCAAAGCGCCAACTCCAACACTGATAACTGTTGCCACAACTCCGTACCACATGTATGATATCTGGTAGAAATCATCCAGTGCATACCTGCAGTTGCCAAAATAAAATTAACCCATACATTCAGGTCACTGGATTGTATTCTAGTTTTGATGAAGGTTCACGCTTCAGTTTTGATCATGTCTTTCAGCAAAGGTTGGCGCAACCTGAATGTGACCTACTTTTCATGAGGTTGTTGTTCTGTGGCCTCCAGCGAGTTCTGGTAGAAGCGAATCATGTCGTCTGCAGACACAGAATTACGGCCAAAGAAGACTTCCTGAAGGAGTTTTATGAAAATCACCGAACTGTCTTTGGACAATTTTCCGCTCAGCAGCTCCACCAAAGCAGTGACCAGCTTACTTCCTTGCAAAGCCCGAAACAGCTCTGTCTGATCATTTTCGGATCTTGTATCCATCTCTTGTCTCTCATTGTCAGCAGTGACCAGACGTGCGTTGAAATTACTAGGGTCAGTTTGTCCGGTTGACTCGATTGGAATCTGTGTGGAGGAAGGCAGTCGCGTTGTAGATTCAGTTTTCGTGGTTTCACGGACTTCGTTTGTTATCACCTCGGTTTGTGCCTTTCCTGCCGGGGTCGTAGTTTTCACAGTTGAACGCAGGTTTCCGACTTTGTTCTTCCTATGCGGCGTAGTTTCAGCCTTCCCAAAGTCCTGACTGGTGAAAGATGTTGAATAACGAGTCACCGAGGTGGTTGTCATTTCTACTGCGGAATCACTGGTCTCAGGAAGTGTCGTTTCTGACTCGGAAAGTATCCACCATCCAAACCATTGCTCGGCCCTCGCAGTGGTGCTTCTGTCGTCTTCCAAACCTGACAGCATGCGTCCTTGAACTTTATTATGATTCCAGCTGGGATGTTGTTTGCCCACGTCTGTTTTTGAAGGCTCTCCTGTTGAGGTCTCTGATTCAGAATGAACTTTGTCCGTCGTGGTTGTTTCTTCCTCATTCTGGATGGTTTCCATTGTGGGCGGATTTTCTTCATCAATATCGTTTGTTTCACCAGTTTCTTTGTCATCAGGTCCCAGCTCAACAAATTCGGAGTACTCATCTAATGATTTTTCGTTTTTGACGATGCCAATCTGCTCCTCGGAAGTGTCTGAATCAAAAGTGAAATCCTCATCGTCGTCGCCTAATATTGCTCCAGACGATTCGTCTTGCTCATCAAATGAACTTTCTGGCTGAGGAGCATTGGCCTCATTGTTTCTGTTCTGGTCTCCAGTGCGAGATACAGGAATTCCAGTGCCGACATCAGCTTCATTGTCTTGCGTCGCAACGTCGCTCTCAGAGGTCGTTTCA
>JAAUYG010238545.1_pt1 | contig 10151 bp, 3 predicted proteins | sample 7278091 | NCBI WGS metagenome assembly JAAUYG01 (sample SAMN14350201, study PRJNA611818) | marine sediment metagenome | isolation source: surface marine sediment (0.6m) | place: French Polynesia: Moorea | collected 2018-08
CCAGTCTGGTAAGATATACCACCTTACACCGACCACAGTTCATAGCCAGTATGGTAAGATATACCACCTTACACCGACCACAGTTCATAGCCAGTCTGGTAAGATATACCCCCTTACACCGACCACAGTTCATAGCCAGTCTGGTAAGATATACTACCTTACATCGACTACAGTTCATAGCCAGCCTGGTAAGATACATTACCTTACACCGCCTGTAGCTACAACTTGAACTTTCAAGTTTCACGTACACTGAAGAAACCAAATGAGCCTTTGGCGACTTGCTTGGCCACGTGTCAGATAAAACAAATCAAACTTGTCATGTTATACCAGGCTTAATGACTATGTGGCTGAAATGGCTGATTTCGACATTTGAAGGTCAAAATAACCTTGATTAAACACGGTCTGAAGTACATGTACCCTATACACTGACACTAGAAGGAACAACTACATTCGCAGGTTGAAGAAGATTTGACTTTAAAAGCCCACAACTCAGCTTATATGACGTGAACAGGTAACCTGTTAATATGTCCACGATACCAGTGACTGCACAGCTATTTGTGTACATAGTGTTCCACAAAGTGTGTCAGTGTACTTAAAAAATGGAAACATTGCACGTGACAAAATTAGCATTAAGAAACCTTGAACAGTACCATATCAAAGCTATCCATGCGCTCATTTACACTAAAAGTAGTATTCCCAAGTCCTGTTTCGCTCAGCCATTTTGGAGTCACATTACAGTTTTTTGAAAATAAAGTGCAGGGACTGACCGTAAATGAAAGGAACGTGAACACTACAAACTCAAAGGTACCTCATATAAGTTTCACTAGTGTCTTCAAGTCCCAAATTGCAGGCATTTTGGGCATTTTTCTCTCTGCTATCAGCCGTTTTTGATTAACGGGCCAGTGTTGATACAAGTGAGTGGAATGCCCACCATGACTGAACATTACACGATCAAAGATATCCTATAAGTTGCCCCAGTTTAGTGCATCTTAAATTTCAGTCTGTTTCGTTCTGCGATTGCTCATTTGGAGATAATTAAACTTTTTAATTTCCTACTACTACCACTGTCAACTTTCACAGTAAACTGTAGACGTAAAATGTTCAAACTCCCTGGTAGCACTTAGACGTGGAAGAGTTTCACTGATGTCTGCAATAATCTGTGGAAGTAGCAGGGTTTTGAAAGTGTTGTTCAAGTTTTTTTTTGATGTGGAATTTGTATAAATTCAATTTTTGAAAAACATTTGTTAAAATTGAGAAGTCAAAAGTTTCAAAACTTCGCAACAGTGCGTTGTGCCAGGACAATCACAGGGAACCTTTGTAATGATTGCTTGAAAACTATTGAGAACTGCTGGAGGAGTAGGGTTACCGAAAACGAAAATAAAAAATCATGAAAGATCGGAAAAAGAGAATTTCAAAAATTAGCGACAGTGGTTTTTAGTGGAGCCAAACATAGGGAACTCAATAGTTTTGGTTTGAAAACGAATGGGAATTGTGCAGATCTCCTGTATGTTATCTTGTTAATGAAAAGGAACAAACAAATCAAAACTTTTGAAAATGCAAATTTTAGCAAACCCAAACTAAATTGGGCGTATTGACCAGATGAATGAAGTCACTGGTGAAAGGTCGGACGAAGGACGGACGGACGACGTACAGAAACCCCATCTCACTTCCTCAGCTACTGAATAAAAAGTAAGAAGAAATAAATGTTGCTCCTGTTTCATTTTCTTTACAGGACCAGTATCGCTTACTGTACCATGTCGCAGGAGAGTATATGGCGAGATACGATACTTATGCCAACTTTCATTAAGGGATGGTGGCGCTTCCGAACTACCCAATGGCATGCACCGCCATGCTGCCCTTGACTCAGCACTCCCTTCAGGTTGCCATGATGAACTGTCAGGAGGCGGTAACAAATTGTGTAAAGAATTTCCATCGCCCTCAGGTTGTATGAACTTACAAAATGATGCTGTACAAGTATTATATTTTCCTGTACAGCTGTAACATTGCACAATGTAGAGATTGTATATATTAATAAATTCCAGCTCAGATTCGCTGGGCGAGGTATATTGTGATACTCATGTGTATCTGTCAATGTATTATGTGTGTTTGTGCGTGTGTGTGTGGGTGCGCAGAAAGTATCAAAAGCTATTGCACCAATTATCAGTTCCTTTTCCGTGGAACTCTGTTTCTAAAACCCACGGAAGATATATGTATTGAAAAAAACTTCCATTGTAAAGGTGAGGTAAGGGTCCGAAACTTTAAGCATAAGAGTTTTCTCTGTACTACTTTTTCTCTGTTGTTCGTGTTGTTATAACGGCTAAACAGTGTAAGACGATATATGTTTACTATTTGCCATTAGTGGGAATGGTATATTGAGAGTCTAAATACACTGTGGATTCGACCTTCGGTGACCTTGAAAGGTCAAATTCAAGTTCACTGACTTTATAAGCACGTGTATCTCGGGACGGAGATAGGTGTCACACAAAATGGTTGTTGGTGGGCGGAGTCTTGTTCGTGTTTCACAGAGAAATTATACCTACGTCATTTTGACCTCTCCGCGTGATTAGCTGACATAACTATATAATTTCACTCCAGCAGTGAAATGAATAAATGTTTTTTCCCTCCGGTACACTTTATTTTACGGTTGTAATTTATACGTATGTCTACATAATGGATGATGTGTATAAATAGCGACATTACAATGATTACAATTACCTGCCTGCTGTCAGCTATAACAACTTGTGTCATTGTAACATGTAACTTGAACCTGATGAAGTAAAGGTGGCTGAAGAGAAAGCATTATTTGTGTTCACTTAAGATAAGATAGCATAAGATAATATAAAATTTATTTAACGTCGGTGGGTTGTAGTTTAACAGTAACATTAGTACAGAATACTATTAACCGATACGATTATGAGTGAAATGGGGATGGGGATGGGGTGAGCGAAATGATAGGCGATGCTGAGGCGACGTAACATGAATTACATCAAGACACAATAAGAACAGCTGCATGAAGGTCCTGCCCAGTTAATGGTCACATGTACACCACACCAGTCGACCACGAAACAAATGTACATGCAACTACGCAATATCAATTGGTGAAGGTTATGTTTTTCGATTATAGGCTTTAGCATTCACATAGAACCGGTATTGTCAGAACCAAGACTTCGATAACGGTAGTCGAATTATTGAATGTCTATGAACGGGTAGAAGACCATTGTTAACGGTTCTCGCAAATACTTTTCTCACTGTATGTAATTCAAATGGAACTTTTCAAACTATCTTAGAGATCTAAACTATCTTGCTGATGTCCATCCTTAATATACACCACACGATCTCAAACTCTATTATGTAAATAGACCCGTGTGAAACTCTATACGCAGTCCATTACATATAATGGATCGTCATGGCGAAACAGTATTCCCACACATTGAATCTATCAGACTTAACGTTTTAAACCTCCTGTATTAAGTATTGGGTGATATACCGGAAGTTTGTATTTAAAAAATATATGTTCCAGTTTTACGTTTGTTCACAGGTGAAGATTTTAATGTGGTTTTATAGTCACTATATTTTACTTTTATTTTGTCCCTTCTGTCACTCTGCACCAGGATGGAATGCTTAACGGTAACTGTCCTCAGAGTAAATATGTTCCAATAAATGAATGACCTTGAAAGTACAATATCGAGGTCATTTACGTTTCCGGATGTTTATTTTTTGTGCATCTGCATCAGTAAACCCATCCATTTTTGGGCCCCACACCTGGTAGGCATCTACTGCCATATTAAGTTTTGCTCTGAAAGTCATGATTTTTTATGATCACCACTAGGCTGCGTAGTAAGTTTCATTATGTGACCTTTAATGCTTTTTTTGTCAGTTATTGAGGCCGAAATAACTGCACTTAGCATACAAGCATCCCGAATATCAAGTCAGTAGTAATGTACATGTAATAACAAATATTTTTACTTGCAGCTAAAAGCTACTTTACCCATAAAATAACCTTTGTTGTATGTTTGTTGTTTTAGCGATGCTTGGCTTGTCATGAAATCTAAATTCGTCCGTCGTCTGTCCGTCCGTGAGTGCTCCGTGGTGCTGTTATCTCTCTACCTAATATACGCAATTCTTTCGAGTTTTAGTTGTTGCTTCCCTAAACCATACGTTAGAACTTATTTGCATTTTTGAAAGCAGCACATTTTCCAGTTTTTCGCATTTTTTTTTTCATTTTTTTTCTCGTTTTTGTTAACATGGGGCCCTATGGTAGGACACATTTCAAAACGCTACTTATCATACAATTCACAACCGAAAGTTTTCAACTTTTCCTGAAATTTCTTCGAAATAGTTCTCACAAAACTAGGTTTGGGATTTTTGAAACATTGAAAATTGAATTTTAACGACTTTTTTCACTCTCATTAATATGGGACAATGGGGGTGAAATTTACAAAACGCAATTGCTCCTACAAATCACAGTAAAAAATTTCAAACTTCTCCTAAGATTTCCTTCCAATGGTCCTCACAAAACTACGTTAGTCCAATGGTCCTCACAAAACTACGTTAGAGTACGATATTTACAACGGTGCTTTTTCTACACTTATAATATTTTAAAAGGATTTGAGGACTTTAAGGAATTTAAATTTAGGGGCTTTAAAGACTATTTCCGTGAAAAACGTTTTTCATGGAAAACAATCCTTAAACTCCAAAGCGGAATTTAATGCCTATTTTCTAATACTAACACAATCGTTTTTAATATTAGAAATTCATTATTTAATGATTAAGCATTCATTTTTAGTATTAGGAATTGAATTTCTAATAACAGGCAATGGATTTCTAATTTTAGACTATGTATTCTTAATATTAGAAATTGATTTTCTAATATTGGAAAATCAATTTTTAATATTAGTAAATCGCTTTCTAAAATTAGAAAATGAATCCGTATTTCTAATTTAGAAACTGAATATTTAATATTAGTAATTGAATGTATAAGATTAGGGGTTCAATTTGTAATATTACCAATTAATTTTTTAATATTAAAATTAATTTCTACCAATAAAAATAATTTTTAATATTAGACAATCATTTTCTAATATCAGAAAATGCGATTCGAATTTTTAATATTCAGAATTAAATCTTTAAGATTAGAAAATAAATTTGTAATATTAGAATATATATTTTAATGTTAGAAAAAGGCATTAAAGTCCACTCCAGTACCCATAATTTTACGGTTATTCGGTGCCTTTTCGATTCATAACAACCTTATATCTCTACAACGCCTGGGCATAGAGCGAAGCGGGTCAAAACTTGGGTAAGTACTTGGTCCTCGGGTAGCCATGGCCGAATTGTTAACACGTTAACACGGACTCCTAACCACAAGGTCATGGGTTCGAGTCCGCGTAGGACAGCTGCATCATAAAAAGCCGCCCCCATGGACTAGGGGTGACGACAGTTTTGAACTAACTTCAGCCAGGAATAGCGCTGTAGAAGAACTATACTTATTGGGTATTACTTAGTGTATACAGGGTATTTTTAAGAGCTAAGGCATAAACCTAACTTGGCCCCAGCTGACAACTGACCTAGGTCTCTGGGCCTCTTATATCTAAATCTAATTAGCTCTTCTTTCTGTCACATGGAAAACTCCCACCAAAATGAAATGAAGTTGATTAGCATATAATAAATCTTGAGATAATCTGTTCACAGACACACATGGACACAGACATATTGGAGATTCAATCAAATCCTGCCTCAGCAAACCTGTGGTAAGGTGTACCGTTAATCCACGTTGTGATATGACATCATACAGGTGACGTCATACATTTGTTTTGTTGGAGTGACCTTTTCCACTCTCCTAGCGGCCTTTGTTGTACATTTTTTGCAGTTGTATTGGCGATCTTAGAGTTAGCCACTGTTCCTTACGTCTTGATAAAAGCATATTGCATTCATAAGGAAGAACCACCTTCTGTAAACCATAGAAAATACACGAGCTCGACCAATTGTTTGATTTTGGACTATATATTCTGCCTGACAGGAGCAGCCGTACCGACTAACCTCAGACGTTTAACCAAGTTTGACCAAGATTTAACACAGTCACAATGCAGTTTCCCTTGCCTACAGCCTCGCACCACTGGATGCTTGTATTGGATAAAGACACAATCCTTCTGTTTAGATTGTGCGTTTGTAGTTCCGAGTCTGCACATGCATAGCATACCCGGCTTCCACTTTTATAAGATAGTAAGGCGCAAACATTCCTCTTTATGGAGAGGTCGGATATAATATACGCCGATATAACACGGCTTTTCAACACCTACGTAGGCTTACATTCCAGCATAAATGATCCGTTGGCCTATGCTCTGGTCCAGCTCAGTAATTTCATGGTTGGTGAATAATGAGAATGCGGTATTGCACACATTTTAAAGTAATTCAGCTGTTTAAAGCTATGCTCACCAAAAATAAGTTGTTGCTTTCAGCCACGGTCACTTTGACTGTTATAGCGCTTTGGATACGAGGTCCTAGAGGTATAACCCCGTTCGGAAAGAAGAACCCTGGCCCGCTACCCATGGCAACCGTAACATGGACTGAAAAGAGAAAGAACATAGCAGCAGAAAATAGTTCACGACAGTTGCCAGTTCTGGGGCTACCTAAATCTAAGGAAGATATAAGCAAGTGGGATACTCTTCCGGACGCGTTAGCGTCTCAGGCATCTAACGACGAGAAGCTCATAATTCTGGCGCTCGTCGATTCTGGATTTCTAGATATGGCTGCCAATTATTATATCACTTCAATCCACAAGCACCATCTTCAGAACTGTTTTCTTTTCATCGCCCTAGACAGCTCCGTTTGTCAGCAGCTCCAGAAGAGTCTGCAGACACTGGGCCGAGTGCCGTGCTTCAGGTATGACGATGATCCGGATGCTGCAACAGCGTCGATGTATGGATCGAACGATTTCCAGAGGAAGACCAACAGCAGAAACACGGTAATTCTGGAAGCTTTGAAGTTGGGTTACACAGTGCTCAACACAGACGTCGACTTGTATTTCGTTTCAAACCCGCTCCCTGAGGTGATTTCTACCTGTGAACGATCTGGATCAGGTTGTGACGTGGCACCGATTCTGGATAAAACAGATTGGAATCCCGGCTTCATTTATGTTAGGCCAACCAATCTATCCGTGGCCATGTATAGCGACATGGTAGCGAGATTCCAGCGAGTCCAAAAAGACAGCCAGCACATTTTGAATGACGTCATACGAGACATGAAAGAAAAGAAGTTGGGACTTAACCTAGCCGGCCTTGATGCCAATAAATTTGTCTGTGGTAAGTCATTCTTCGGTTACTTTGCGAATCCGACCCCAAAGAAAGATATAAACGTGTCAAATCATTTAGTTATACATAATAACTGGATTGTTGGTAAGGATTTAAAGATCATCAGATTCAAAGAAATGGGGATGTGGCATTTTGACGAAGGCCGTTATTACACAGATAAATACAGAAAGTACTTGAAACTGGGAAACCCCACTGAAATGCCAGGAATCACCAAAGCTTTGAATAGTTCCCTCCAGTGGATGGCAATCCGGAATGCTGTAGCTGTAGCTAGTCTTCTTAGCAGGGCCCTTATTTTTCCCCCTGTATACAACAATGGCTTGGAGTATAGTATGGCTTCTTTTCTAACTGGAAACCGCATACAACTGCTGGATAACTTTGATGTTAGAGAAGATATCTTTCTGGATCACCCCCTCGTACCAGAAGAGATCAAATCCAGCTTGTCTCAGCCATCAGTTATAGCAAACAGACTCGCTCCAGCAGATGGCGACACATTGGCAGGGGTGGCCATACACACCCCACGTGACCTCGATGCAGGACCAACTGTGGAGGAGATTGATACTTGGTACGGGAGAGAAGACGCTAACGTGCTGCTCATCCACTCCATGTCCATGTACAGAAACTATGAGCACCTGTATCGCGAGGATATCCTTGGAATGAGAGGTTATGCATTCTTCAAGGCATCATTGTGACTCTATCGTATTGTATAAAAGTATGCAATATGAACGAGCCATCAATTTAAGGTGTACCCAATATGATCTACCTGCTGAAGTGTGTTGCTAATGGATCAGGATGGATGTAATCATGGATGTTACTGTTGAGACTGGATGGAAATGGTAGTAACAGGCTCCCATTGGGATTACAGATAAAGCAACTTGTTGAGTTTGATTTTCATGAAAAGGCCTGTCGTAGCAGCAGCACACTTTTAATTTGCTGCACACTTTGTTTTGTATGGTGAATAAACTTTTATTTCAGATAGCTTATTTGTCTTTACATGAATCACCAGTGCTTGAGTGACTTCTGAGAAAAGTTTGCTCTTGATGGCCACTGAATTTGCATGTCGATGGCAGAGTTTGAAAAAATTTCAAAAGTTAGAAAAATTGTATAAACGTACGGTATAAATGAGCTAGTTTACTGTTGCCACTCAAGTTGAGATTGAGGACATTGCAGAGATATTGCGCATAAAGTTTCAAAAAGGTTATCCGAAATATCGGACGTTTACCTATGTCAAACGTCTGCTTTTTACTCTCTAAGTAAACACAAAAATGCAATGTTATTTGAACAGGATGTGGCATATCATGCATAAGAACATTCAATAGGGTCATCTGACGTTTATCAAAAGTCAAACGCCAGATAAGGCCCAACATAACTGCACTTCAGTTGCGTTACAAGTAACACAAAATCCCCATTGAAGGGGGATAGAATAACAAATACAACAAGTTATAGTGTAATTACATTACTGAACGTTGCTTTAGAAAGTCTCATACTACTTTTTTCTGTTGATATATTTGAATGTGCATTTCCCCATTAAACACAATGCTAAATTCTAATGTGCATAACTGTTAAAATTTAAAAACATTTCAATTTCAAACTTCTAAGTGTGAACTTTTCTTTAGACTGTCATGGGAAACCTGAATAAAACATTTCACTGGACAATAAAAAACTGACTGAAAAAAAACAAACATTTACTGTAGAAAGAGTAGCGTTTCGAAAGATCTATATTTTCGAGAAATGCCAAGGGCGCTGACTGAGCAGAAGGAACAAAGGTCGAAAGCCAGTAACATATTCAATGGGTAAATGTTTAGCCAGTTGGTTCTATATTAACTTTATAAGAAAATTCATTTGTGAAAATTCAAATTATAATAGGGCACAATTTTAATTTCTTTTCAAATTTAAATATTAAATTAAATTTTTAAATTTCACTTGAAAATTGTTATGTGGAGGGTCGCACAACGGTTTTTTTTCAGACAAGAATCATAACTGGAATCAGTAGTGCTTGGCGTCTTTTCAAAAAAAGCATAATTATGCGAAGAAGAAGAAAAGAGGGTAAAATGGTTAATATTTTTCATTTTTATCACAGCCCTTGACATGGATCCTGACCCTCTACTTGATGACAGGAGGGCCACCATTAAATATAAATATTACATAATACCAATTTTAAGACAAAAGCACTCCAAATGATATTAACCACTAAAATGTCAAACGTGGCTCCATATGTAAGTTGTGGTCTTGTTGCAGTATACCCGAGTCCAACATTTCAATCAGTTTCGCCCTCTGGTCAGCCGTTTATAGACAAACACCAGTCTTGAGACAAGTACACAATGGCCCGAAAGTGACATTAAACACTAACATAAAAGTTTGTACCGCTTACACGTTTTTACGAGACTACCGGATTCTGGAATGTTTGATCCTTTCTACAGTTAGCAGCTTTACAATCAATTTTGAGATAAATGCACCAACGTGAGGAATGTAGCCTTGAACCATGAAAGGGCAAAGGCCAAAAGTACCTCCAGTCCACACCATCCAACGTACGTGTATCATTTATTTTGGATGTCCTGCTTTTCGTCTATTTACAATTTGCCTATTGCCAAGGTATTCCACGTTTTTCATATTTCCACTGGACATAAGGTTAAATTTATTTCAAATGTGTTTGTTTTGTTTTGTTTTTTAATTTTGTATTTCAAAATTCCAAGAAGTAACTTTTGTTCTCACTGTAGCAACCTTTGTAAAAAGTTCATAACTGGAGGATCAGAAAGGATCATAACTGGAGGATCAGAAAGGATCATAACTGGAGGATCAGAAAGGATCATAACTGGAGGATCAGAAAGGATCATAACTGGAGGA
>JAAUYG010011853.1_pt1 | contig 10150 bp, 6 predicted proteins | sample 7278091 | NCBI WGS metagenome assembly JAAUYG01 (sample SAMN14350201, study PRJNA611818) | marine sediment metagenome | isolation source: surface marine sediment (0.6m) | place: French Polynesia: Moorea | collected 2018-08
GATACGACTTCAGCACGATCCAGTCTTTTCAGCGCTTTACCCTAACTTCTGATGCTTCTTAACTTCTTGCTTCTGAACTGGCTCAAGACTATACAGCTCTTCTACTAGCTGTAAGCATTGGTAAGGGTATCGCTTCGGCTTTACGATCCCACCACAAAGATCAGTTCTTACGACAGTGTCACTAACTCAGGCGTCTCCTGAAGTTACGAACTTTCTGCCAAACTACAGCCCTCGGCTGTTTTCCATGTCTCCAAGACGACAGGCAAATCAAAGTTCCACTGTCTCTTAGCCTCTATAACTTTCCAGGCGTCCGTTTCAAACCAGCAGCAGCACGTCTCTCTCCGACGCCCATAGCAAACGAACTGACGCGGAAATCGCCAAACGCCACGCTAAAACAAGGCTTGCCGAAACTGTCCTGGAATTCGGTCAATTCTGCAAACTGCCGAAATAGCTTACATGCCACGCAGAGGTGAGCGCTCCACCCCCCATTGGTCAGGTGAACGAAGAGCCTATTTCTAGAAACTGCTGAATATTAATGAGCTACGAACACGTGCTAGGACCGGCTGTAAGATTTTCCAAAACACGCAGATTCTGGGAATCGAGGCCAACTGATCTAGGCACGAATCAATAATACTGTATTCTGTCAGTCCACAGGGGCCAACAACCCACATGTGTAACCTATGTGCTCTCATAACAACTAGCACTGCGCAATGCTGATTAGACTAGTACTGAAGACTAAGACGTTACTTTCCCTATAGGTATGTATGTCAAATCACTTTCCCGGTGGGCATGTATGTGAAATGTATCAGTTAACATTAGTAATCTTTTAGAGTATGTCAAAGGCTGCACATCTGACAGAAGTACACGACCCAACATTATTGTTAGTTTTCATTTAGGACCATCGTAGCTTAGTGTTTAGCCGTTTAGCTGTAAAATATGACCCAAGGCAGGATTTCAAGAAGATATGATCATAATAGCTAATTGTAAAATATTTTTAGGTGTAAAATTTACAGATAAACAATCAGGCTTTACATTGATTTTATTTAGCTGTTATCTGCCGCCAAATCAGTCATCATGGGGACAGATCGACGTTGAGTTTTTCTCACATTTGATATCCATGATGTATTTATACAGTTGACGCAGATGCACTTCATCTTTGCGGAGATCTCAATGCCCATATTGGTGATTGTCCTGATATTATTAGTCAGATAGATAACATCTACGATAGACAGGGTCTTTTGACAGTTAAGTGCTTAAGGCCAGTCTGGGGTCATTCGATGCATTTCCGATTTTCGACAACCTTGTATCTCGAAAAACGATTTGTCATAGAGCGAGACAGTCTGAGAGTTAAATTCGGGGGTGAGTATTCAGTGTATACATTGTACTTTTGACAGTTAAGTGCTTGAGGTGTGGGGTCATTGGGTGCATTTCCGATTTTTGACAACCTTGAATCTCGAAAACGACAGACTTTTACGTGGTCCGTTGCCTGACATCTTGTTAAGCAGAGCGTCAAAGCCCCTGAGCTTCTAGTTAACTCCCCCTTAAGATAAGCTTGCATAGTCTTCTCTAAATTTACGTTATCGCATGCGTTCAACCCTTGTCAGTTTAACAGTATAGCTTGAATCCTGTGCAAATCATAGGTAACCTGGCACGTTATTCTGTTCTACCTCCCCAGTGTGATATATATTGGGGGAGGGGGGGGTTTATTATTTAGGGAAGTTAGTAGAGAGAGTACCCTCAGGCATCGCCTCACAGCCAACCCATATTAGTTAGTTATGCCGCTTGCAGTATCCCCAAGGATAATAGAAAAGGTTATTATCCTTGGTATCCCTTCCTCCGCATTATGCCACTGTATCTAGTAGGGGCAGATACCAATGAGTGACGTCTGTTACTGGTTGTACTAAGCTCTGTGTGATAATTCACTGTACAGGTACTAATTTACACAGAGAAATATCAAAACGCTACCAAAGCAAAGGTATCAAAATAAAAATATCAAAACGCTGCCAAAGTGAGGACATATTAGTAACCATCGGCAGATACTATGTCTATTATTTTTCTTGGCAATTGACCAGGTTTTAAAACAATATCTTGGCACTTTGAAACTTAAGTGAAAATCCCAACAAATAAGGGATATCTGCAAAAGGGATCACCGTAGGCCAATACGGTTGAGCATTTGGAAATCAGAGTCTTAGTGACTTCGTATATGGCAACTTTTAACACTATATAAATTATTTCTGATCATTTTGGGGTGGTGCACTTTATAAATTTCTGAAGTAAGGGTTTGTAAAATGCTCTTTCATATTATCCTAGTTACAATCAATTTTCAACAAATCTTCATTATAAATATTGTAATCGCGGGATTTCGAGTGTGATCTGCGAAAATAGTACAAGATACTTTGATGCCCTCCAGCATTAAGGCCTGACACTTCAACTACAACAGTTGCTTAAGCATATAATAAGCTTAATTACTGTAATGCTGCAAGTTGTCAAGTAGATTATCAAGGCCCTGGCCCTCTTGTTTGAATCTTGTATTATGTACCGACTACGAGGATGTGTAAAGGCCGTACCAAAAATTATAAACGTTCTGTAAATACATACAGGCAATGTACAAACTTTCACAACAGAATAGAATATGTTCTTGTATTCTAAGTACCCATTTCTAATAAATACATATACGGTAGTGCAGGGGTAGAAATAGTGGTAGCCCGGTAGCCCGAGGCTACCAGATTTTATTGTGGGCTACCAGGAAGAAGTCATCATGTAAGCCACTGGGCTACCAGACTTTGTGGCTGTATGGTCGGAAAAATCAGCAATCGGCTGTTCGCATCTGCAGCAACCCCTTATGGTATTGCCCAGCAGTGCCAGTCTGCCAAATTGGCACATATTACAGATTGCTGCTTTGGACGTTTCATCCAAAATTTTGTGCATAATGTTTGACAAGTATAGACATTGTAATTGCAGATTAGTAGCTTTGCCTGTTGCTTCAACTGGAGCCATTTGACTATGGATTGTGGGTTTGTCTGAAGCTTGTTTAGCCAATGTTTGTGCACATACGTGCACATACGCATACATGTCAGAACTTTACTTTAATTGCCAGTGTCAAATGTGCCAGCCTACTAGGGATTTACAATCAACATCAGTGATTTTGTCCCCTGTAAAAACTTAGCTGTCTCACAACTATTGATAATTGCTGAATGTCAGGCTGGAGGAATGAACACATGATCAATAAGAAAATTAATTCCAACCACTAATCAGCAGTGGTGTCTTGTATAGTCACAGGGAAATTCATTTGGTGTAGCCTAGTTTGTATTTGCCAATCATGAGCCAATTAATATGTAGTACTAGCCTGTAAAGCTAGGTAATCTGTAGACAAGTCTGGTTAGAAAACAAAATACCATTAATTATTTGTATAGCTTAGTTGTTAGGCCACACAGATCATGCAGATATTACTATTTTGATAACATTTTCTTTTAAATTGCGCATTGGACATATTGGAACTATTAGGACTTTGGTCATACTTTTGACTAATAGGGACATGTTTGGGGATGCATGTGGGTGTGCGTTGTTCATTGCTCAATTGCTTTACTACAAGAACATGAATCTTGGACAGTGATTAATAAGTGCAAGACAAGAATTTTAATGTGTTCATTCGCCCTAAATCGGAAAATTATGGTATTAATAAAATTATTAAAAACATTACTGGGGTTTCTTAATGGTGAAAAGGGCAGCCAAATACTTCTTTTGTCTTTAAAACGTTTAGATATTATTTGCAAAATGGAGCTGCGTTGATAATGGGCTACCTAAAGATTTCAAGGGTTACCAGCATTTTTCACCAGGTAGCCCTGCTGGCTACCATGTGCTTCTGCCTTATTTCTACCCCTGCGGTAGTGCCACTGATCCAATACCACCAGTACTGGGGTCATCTAAAGAATTCTTGACGTAGATTAATAAATCAATAGGTTGGATATAGATTAATAGGTTAGGTATAGAAAAATAAATCTTTTAATAAATCTCTTGGTCCATATAGGTCCAAATAATTCTCAAGCAATGTAAAATAGAGGAGCAGGTGAACAGGTGATATGCTACTATATTATGATAAAATCCTACAAAACAAGAATGTAACGGGCAGCAGAAAACAAAAATTTAAACCTGTCCCCAAAACATGCTTATTGCTTATACAGAGTTATTATAATTAGTATAAAATCTGTGATGCGAAATAACCAGAGAAGAGTCCTGATATTCAACGATACAAGGTCAAATAATGTCAAATCCATGGCTACAGTTGACGTCTCTGTACATGACATAACATTAGATGAAATTATATGTCTTAATAGTTCTCAATTATGATTTATAAGGCCTTGAAATGAGTTACAACATGTATGTTGAATTTGAACTGTCAGTGTCACTGAGTTTGAATTCTTAATTTGCAATTCCGTCGTCACATACGATTTTCTATTGGTCTTCAATAGCAGAGCATTAACTCTACATGTATGTATTTCTCTATTCGAAACCTGATCACCGGGTCTGTACTTTCAGTGAATGTGTGTGGAATATTCTAATGGTTCTGGCATATACAAGCCCCATTGGGATTATTCGAAACAAGCAAGAGAATTTCTCCGGTCCAGAGTTTCTGCCTGTAGCTTGCATAATCAAAAAACCTTCCCGAATTATATCAGTCTGGTTCTTTCTCGAACAAAAATATCAATAACCTTGAACTTGACCCTTAAAAATTACCCAAGGTCAAATCTCATTGCATAGTTGGACTCCCCATATATGACATCCTGTTAATGCCTTATAGTAGCCACGTGTCTATTTTGTACGGTTATCTGATATAGCCGCTTGAATTTTTCTCCTACCACTTATCTTTAGGGCAAACATTTCGGATATTGTAGAATGTTATTCAGAAATGTGTATATCAATGAGACATGAGAAACCATTCATCGAATGGTAACCCTTTATAACGATTAATAAACCTTACATACTTCCATAACAGTTACTAGTTCGTATGTAGTGGCCTTACCTGAGAGCGTTATCAGGCACAATCCCACTATGCACGCAGACAGAAGCGCAACCCACAGGGCCTTAAACTTTGACCACATTCCAAATATAAATGTCAGGCGCCAATGAAAGAAAAATCGCTTATATATACTGCTCCCTTTGAAGAGATTTACTGTTGCTTTCGCTGGACTTAGCTGGGGGGAAATAGATATGAAGAAGATGGAAATCGTATTAATAGAGGAATCAATACATGCGAGTACAGCTGCTTGCACAGGTTGCTGTTATAACTCCTGGTTGCAGGATTCTGGTATATGTCACTCTTTCACCGCGCCCGACATAAAAGAATTCAATAAGAAGCAGGTTGTTTCGCAATCGTATGTGATGTATATTATGCTGCATGAAATTCCTAATCATTAAATCCGCCAGAATTTGTAGGGACGCTGCAAGATTTGTTGTTTTCTACCTTCCGTCGTTAAACATTCTTGCAGATGTAATGGTAAGTGCAGTGTCATTTTTTCCAGCAAGCGATGTCTGGGTGTCTTTAATGTTCTGGCGTTTTTCATGCAACAGGGCATTAAAACGCAAGACACAAAGATTCTGGAAAAGAACATAAAAAGGCCTGATCAAGTAAGGTTACATTCTGCCTCCATTTTGGATCTAATGTTGCTGCATACAATATGCAAGGCTTATTAAATCGGCAAAAACAAGGGATCTGCAAGATTTAATGTTGTCAGCCTTTCGATGATAACATTCTTGCAGATTGAATGGCAAGCATCGCGAGATATCAACCAAGCAAAAGTTGTCTTGCGTTAAGTTTTTAATTGTCTGGCTTTTACATACGACAAGGCATTTAATAAAACCCTAGATACCAAAATGGCGGAATTGAAAGTGTCTGGCTAATTTGAAGCAAGGTATATTCTATTTTTTTGTAATCTAAACAACTGTTTTAAAGATTTCATTAAGCTCAAGTGTGCTAATTTCATATAAAATCCGTACCTAAAGGAACATAGCTTAGTAAGTGTAAGATTATCAGCATAACTTTGTCCTAGGATGGAGTTCTTGAAAATACTTAAATACTTATGCCTAAGTTTTGTTTAATATATGTCACTAACCTGATCAACGTAATTGGCTAACAATTTGACTTAAGTCAATACTTGGTATTAAGTATGTTTTTAGGACTCCTGTCAAGGAGACTTAGACGCTATAAAGCTGGCTGCTGTCACCGCCACGGCATTTATTTTATTATGAAGGAGCAGGACAGGATATGTCTCATGGGCTACAGTACAACACAAGTGATTAATAAGTTTACTTCCCACATTAACACCAATCCTAGAAGAATTTAATTTTAGTTCTTTACTGAGACCATCCATATAGACATTGAATAGCCTGGGTGACTGAATCCCAGATTGCTTTATACCATTGCCATTCGAAGTCGAATCTCCCCATCTAATGTACATTTCCTGATTCTTAATACAGTTCATGAGTAATCTAACAGTCGTACATTTCTGACCGTTAACTTTGCACGTAATTTGCAAAGGTTTATATGTTTGAAAGATTTACTTGCATCCAAAAAAGTAGCAAAAACCGCAGTACTAGCCTTAATTTATAAAGTCTATTAACTCTGGTAGTGGATAAATACACATATCGGTAGAATGTTGTGACTTAAACCCAAACCGATTGTCACTGCTGTAAAAATAAGCTTCCCAGCTTTTTAGAATAAGATCTTCCAGGACTACTGTTGATATAACATTGGCAAGAGCCACCAGTCTATATTTGTTTGGGTCAGAAAGGTCCCAACATCCGTTTTTCAGCTAACGGTATTATAATTACATGAATTGTCTCAATGTAATTGGCAGAACAGCACATGGTATCGTTGGCCCCTGAAATGGTAAGCCCAGGCATACATCGTACATGGCCGCTTTGAATTGTTTTCATGCTAGTTTTTTTTTTTTTTTTTTTTTCGACATAGGCTTAATGTTTGAGCTTGCTGCCAATAGATTACGGTAGCCGGGATAAAATATGACTTGATAGAGTTACATTATGTCATTATGCCACACATTGGTCAAAATCTTGACACCTATCATATCAGGTTAAGTCAGAAGCTGTAAAAACGTGATTATTAAAACGGCTTGCATGCTTGTGGAGCCAGGTTTTCCGGCTAAAATAACTGTTAGTGATGTGCAATTGCTGGTGTGTAGAGAGGGATCCTCTCTCTCTGCTGAATTCCACAGGGAATTTGCTAATGACAACAGATAGCCGTACACATAAAAACAATTTGCTGGGATAAAGTAATAGCTGGATGATACGGTGGCTGATACCTGCCTCGTATTATTATTATTATTATTATTTTTTTTTGGGGGGGGGGGGATTAGCAACGCGTTGCGAATACAGGTGGGACTAACATTCGCAACCTGTTTTAAATATTGGCAACGCGTTTGTATCATTTAAAACGCGTTTCAAAATATTAGCAACGCGTTTGAAACTTTTGAAACGTGTTTTGAATACTCGCAACGCGTTTGAAACATTCGCAACGTGTGTTGAAATATTTGCAACGCGCTTGAAACATTTAAAACGCGTTTTAACTATTAGCAACGCTTTTGGAACGTGTGAAACGTGTTTTGAATATTCGCAACGTGTTTGAAACAAAACACGTTGCTAATATTTAAAACGCGTTGCTAATTTGTCCCTTTTCTGTGAGGGAGAATTCGAGTCCATTTTATGGAAATTACATCTGGAAAAAAGTTCCACGGTTGTTGGCGAAGTCTATAGAATTCCCAACACTAACGAAGTTACAGCAATAGAACGCTATGAGAATATCCTAAATCGTCTTAGGCCATAATCTCATAATAGTGTTCTAGGAACAGACCAAAATTTCCACTGGGTACATTAATTTAAAACTAGATGATCATAGACCTACCTCGTTCTTGCTGGTTCCTTGTATAAATCGTCGTACTAGGGTGACCCATTTATCAGCCACACTAATTGATAATAACTTATATCTAAATGCCGATCTTTACAAAAACTGTTGGTTTGGTATCTTAATAAGTGATCTTTCTGGCCATTCCCAATTATTGTCTGTGTTAGTACCAAATCAAGTTCTGAATCTACAGAATCTAAACATATTACCTTCTCATATGGTGATCTAGATGATCATACAGCTTATCCCAACTACGGCAGTTACTAAATCAAGTAAACAGGAACTTTACAAATTCTGTAAATCTTGACGAAGCCTATATCACTTTGTAAATTCATAAACAAGATACCGCAACTGACTGTCTAGATGTAGTTGCCCCTGAAAAAACATTACGATATCTCACAACAAAGTAAGGCGTGAACCCTGGTTCACAAAAGGATTAATAAAATCCAATAGGTCTGTAGAGAAACTTTGTAACAAATAATGTAGACATCCCCCAGATCACGAAACAAGTAAAGAATATATAAGATACAGGTATCTGTACAACAAGTTGAATAGAATTGTAAGCGTATCGCATTACTGCCAAATTTTAAGCAAATATAAAAATTACATCACGAATACATGGAAGACGCTTAATACACTAATCGGCAAAAGGAAAAGAGCTCCATTATTGAAGAATTAGTGGTAAATACAGAAACAAACTTTTGACCCAGATTTAATTTCAAATGGTTTTGTGAGTTTTCCTCAATATATAAGATGTAAATTACTGTGAGAGGAGAATATACGCGTTCCCAGAACCAGTTACGATATTTATTTTAGAAGACCAGAAGAGAAGCCTATTTCTGAATTCGACAACCATACTTGAAATATTGGAGCTTTTATATCCCTAACAAGTGGACACGATGGTATTAGCCGTCACTTACTGAAAAAATTATCTGAATCTTTAGCCTACCCTATATGTCTGCTTATTAACCGTTCCATTCAAGAAGGGCATGTTCCAAACTCTATGAAAATTGCTAAGGTATTGTCTCTATATAACAGTAAAGAGAAAGATAAAAACGATAAATTATAGACCTATCTCCCTTTTGCCGGCCCTATCAAGGGTTTTAGAAAAAAGTAATACATAAGCGTGTCTATATAGCAGTTTAAATGGCAAACTCTAGGCGTTTAAGCACCAAAGTGGCTTTAGGAAAAGACATTCTACAATGGATGCATTTGCACAGTTTGTTAATGATTCCTTGTTAGCTTATGATAATAATGAGTACACCATTGCAGCTTTCCTAGACTCAAGCAAGGCATTTCATACAATTGATCATAAGGTACTTCTAAAGAAATTCCAATGTAACGCAATAAGGGGTCTGGCACTAAACTTGTTTAAACGTTATTTGACTGATATAAAACAATCTGTACAATTTAACAATAGGTCTTCTTCACAAAGAAGAGTAAACTGCGGGCTTCCCCATAGATCTGTGTTGGGCCTGTTACGTTTTTTAATTTACATAAATGATCCACCCGTTTCACTAGATCAACGGGTCTGACTGGTTTAAAGCAAACAGGCTATCCCTTAACATTGCAAAAACAAACTTTAATATAATAGGAAGGAATCGGCATATAGAGAATTACACATATACTTGGATGGTTGCGAAGTCGCACAAAAGTCTCATGTCAAGTTTCTGGGTGTTACTGTCGACGAGAAGTTGGACTTGCTAGCCCATATTAACCAGTGTAAAGTAAAGTTGACTGCATCTCTGTTTGCACTAAAAAATGCAATTATATTTGTAATTTAGGACTTATTATAACATTATGTTGAGGGGTTAAGACCACACTGTATACAGTGGAACCTGGGAATTAAGGACACCCAAGGGACTGTGAAAAACTGTCCTCAATTCTGAGGTGGTCTTATTTCTTAGGTCCACCTCTGTGTACTTGATATGCCTAGGGACTGGAATAGCTGTCCTTAATTCCCAGGTTGTCCCTATTTCTCAGGTGGTCGCAAAGACAGGTCTCACTGTATATGCAAATCATTGTTGAATAAGGTTTTCATGGCTTTGCCAACTATGCTCTTTATTCTCCATTGGTATCTTTATAAATTGTTGTGAGCACAGTCACAGCCCTTGACTCTGGCAAAGTGCCACAAACTGTATAACACCATAAAATAGGTCTTTTGAAATTGTTAATGCTATGTGTTTGCATACAGTTTGAAAATAGACTACCACTACCACTACCACTACCACCACC
>JAAUYG010029143.1_pt1 | contig 10150 bp, 7 predicted proteins | sample 7278091 | NCBI WGS metagenome assembly JAAUYG01 (sample SAMN14350201, study PRJNA611818) | marine sediment metagenome | isolation source: surface marine sediment (0.6m) | place: French Polynesia: Moorea | collected 2018-08
CAGATAGGCCCTGGCTTTCTCCAGGCCAACATGGCGGACGATTTCGTCGTCACCAAGCATGGCAGAACCTCCTTTCAGACCTTCCAGAAGGACGAGATGTCGAGTATCACCTCCAGCTGGGGAATGAGTGCCGACCTTAAGCTCGGTGTCCTCTCACAGACCGTACAGTGCGCCGGCTCAGTACGCTACCTCAACGACAGGGGGCGCTTCTCATGCACTTACGGTTCTGCAGCAAAAGTAACCATGGAAACCGAAACGCGCCAATTAAAGAAGCCGTGTAGTAGCTATTGCAAAGGCCAGAATGCGGCAGAATACGGAGCAACCCACTTTGTCTATAAGATCCAGTACGGGTCGGAGGCGGTTTTTCTTTTCAGCGAGGACAAAGAGGCACAGGAAACATCTAAAACAGTCGGCGGGGGGCTATCGCTACAGTCGCAACTTCCGGTGGGGTTCTCAGTAAATGTCGACAATAAAAGCAGTTCGGCAACCAGTAAAGATGTCTTTCGATGCGAATTTTATGGCGACTTCAAGCTTGATGTGCTACCGAGATCTTGTGAAGAAGCCCGTGCCCTCTGTCAAGATATCCCCAGTAAGTCTAAAAAAAATAACTGGTTCTAAATACAGCTTGCTGGCCTAATTAATACTGCTGATAACAAGCCTCAGCCTATACATCATGTGACCGACATCTACGCCACATTACAGATTTTCACATGCAGAATATGACGTCACACAGAGAATGTGGCGAATAGTTTTGCAGAGTTGCTCTAATTTAAACCATGTGCATATGCAATGTATTACTTTCTTACTAGCTTTTTTTCATTATAGACCTTGTTCCGTTAACAAATCAGTTAAAGCGTGTATTAGAAGGTATTTGACACTGTGTCAATGAACATAGTCACTGACTTATGGGTTACTATGCTGCTATGGAAGGGTGTCTTTAATAATGTGTTGTTAAGCTTTGAACATTGGTATGCACGCTGGTGCCTGCCTCTGAAATCTTCAGTGTTCTAGGAATAATTTTAAATGACAAAATATAATATAATGTTATACATTGTTTGGTTATGAGTTTTCTGGGTCATATACAGGGCTCCACATGAGTAAAAAACGAAGTGGACAGGCCACTTTGAATGTGGCCGTGAAAGAAATCCGACGTGGCCTTTATAAAATCTGTAGAAAGTAACATCAAGGTCTTTTTAAAAGTGGCATAGGGACATAGGGAAACATAAAAAAGTGATGTGCGACATGGCATAAATTATTTGGACGGATGTGTAGCCCTATATACATGGGTGTCTTTTTAATCTATTCCCTTGTCTCCTGTATGACTGTTTTGCAGAGCATATGGAGCCAGCCCATGGCGTTCCGATGAAGATCTGGCTGTACCCGCTGCCGGGAGGGGAAATATTATACAGAAGCCTATCTGACAGTGTTGCGGAAAAGGTCACTGGCACGCTGGAGCAGTTTGAAAGATTAGCAGGTCGTCTGCGGATGCTCAGAGAGAGGAAAGCCGTCCAGGCTTTGCCGAATATGGCCGCAGCGGTTAAACAGCTCCAGACACATTTCACGGAATTTTTGCGCACCTTTAAAAGCGAGATAAAGAAGCTTCATTCTGGGATCAAACGCCGAAATAGAGAAGAGGCGGCGATGCTGGATGTTTTACAGAAACTTCGGGAGCTGCCGTTTTCAGCAGAGAATCTAAAGCGTTGGTTAGAAGGTCGAGAAGAAGAAGCCGACATCCTCGAGGTGGTTAGCGAGCATTCCAACACAGGCCAGGAGGGTGACGCGAAATGCCGAGTTACCCTAGTGGTGCGGGTCTACTGCCAGCAGCCGGACACGTATAGTCAACTGCTGGATACGGTAGTCAGAAAGTACCGTGAAGAAGGTGGCAGCATCCTAAACCTCGATACCAAGATGTCAGAAGACGAATGCAGAGCCCTGGATTGTATGTTTGACGAAGACCACAAGAGCGTGTTAAATGAGTTTGATCATTGCTACCAAAATCTTAAGGACGACAATGACATCCACTTTGAACTAGCTGAAGAAGGCATGGATGACCCCAGTGACACAGGGCCGGTTTACTTTGAAATCCACGACATAGCATCTCAGCATAGAAGGTTTACGGAACGTGCACTGCTACCCGATGGCGTTTCGTCACTCAAGGTAAGATATTGGGTGAGAACAAAGTAGGGAACGGTAATTCAGAATCTTTAGAACCAGACACTTCACATCGCCATGGTTCTATTACAGCCGACGAGGCGATGGACCGCGCGAGATGGCCGTAAACATCACAACCAAATACTATCTTCGGTGCAGTGAAGAGAATCCCATACTCTTTTCTACCTACTATCAAAGACCAATTATTATAATTAAACTAGCGTTTAACTCAAAAAAGTACTAACAAGTCATTTCCGGTCAATTTCCTTCTGGGGTGCTTTAGAATTTACCTGGGGATAAATGCTCAGCTGTAGTTGAACATCGGTAGTTTACTAAAATGACCGACTGTTCCAACCAATCATGTTCGTTCCATTGTATTAATTGCAGGTGTCCGGCTTTCTCCTGTTCCGACGGCTGACATGGAAAGCCCCGAGGCGCAGCCGGAGCCTGGTCACCAGTTACCAGGTCACATACAGCAAGGGAGACACCGAGGGGTACGAGAAATGGCTGAAAAGTGATCAACGCTCCCTGGCTCTAAAATGCTCAGCCAAAAATGACATCCGTGGGATCGAGGTGCGTCCGTATTGTGGTCAGATGGTGAAAGGACCAGGCTACCCTGCACTATATGACTTAGATACCGGGTTATCGAGCTCTTTTGTAGAGAAAACGAGAAGATTAGGCGAAGCAGTAGAAGCAGAGGCAGGAATTATAGACGCAGAAGGAGACCAATCTCTGCCCAGTACTGATGCAGTACCACAGGTCGCAATACGACGTATCCAGATGTTGATGGATGGTCAGGACTCACAGTGGCAGCCTGGGGGTGTAGCGGTCATGTCTGATGGTAGAATAGCCATCACGGATATGGATAACAACTGTCTGAGAATTTCTACTACATCATCTACTAAAGGTCAGTACCTAATATTTTAGATGAATGCACGGATATTAAAGGGGTAAATACAACAAACAGCATGATCTGCAACCCATGGTCCAGGTTGACAAAATCTTATGGGATATTTTCCCCAGTATAGAGTAGTTGATTATGCCGCCCCTAGTGTTTCCTCCTTTTACATGTCTTCCTCTATCTCTTCTTCTTCCACCAGGATCTCATCTTTCTCACTCTCATTCCTTCCTCCCTCTTGCTCCTCCTGTACTTATCCCTCTCATGCCACAACTTCCCGGTAACATTTCATCAGTTGATACTTAAGAAGCAAGAATATCAAGGGTGCAGCGCATATATATTAAAAGATAGAACGACCTAGAGAACAGAGGAAATGAATTGTAAAATTGGGTCTACTATGGCTAGAATTTTGTTGTAGTTACAATCGACTTATTGCCTCGGAGTAAGTCCAGGGGTCTGTTTCATAAAATATAAAGACGTCTTTACATAGGCCTGCTGGCCTATATAAAGATGTCTTTGGAGTTTTATGAAACAGATACCTGCTTGTGTAGTAATTGTACTATTTGTTGTAAGTGTTAATATGCATACGTAAATATATTTAACTGTTATTTCCAACTTTTAGCGGGATGTGACCCCCCTACCAAACTGCCAGAGGAACGTCTCCACACAGACGGTAGCTTTGAGAGCCCATGGGAAGTGGCGATCGACGAACAGGACAACATTTACGTCCTTGACAACGAGGGCCTGCACGTGCTAGATAGGAAAGGGAAGTGCCTGGAGACAACGCAGCATGAGATTCCAGAGAACTCTGGCGGTCTCGTCGTCACAGGCGGTCGTCTGTGGATAATAGACATGGAGAGAGACACATGTCGTGTCTACAGGATTGGGAATTCTGGTCATGTGACCCATGTGTCATCTAGGGATCTTGGACACAAATCTCTCGAGATCGAAGACTCCGTCCGTGGGGTGGCGCTGGATCACGAGGGGAACATTTATGTTTCAGATCCAGATAGCCACGCCATTCACAAGTACAATTCAGAATGGCAGTTACTGGGGCAGATCCAGACTGGTGAGGTATATCCTGGACCCATGGACTGGCATCCTGGACACGGTCTCCTTACAGTGGATATGGTTAATAGACGTGTGTGGCTGTTAACACCGGCTGGCAAACAGTGATGGCACAACAATGGAGTGAAACAGAAAGACCATTATTTACGTTTCTAACCGCAGAGAGTTATGAAATATATGACTGATGTCAGTTCATTCAGGAAGTCCAGGAAAGCATGCAGCGATTGCAAATAGTATACTAAACATGCAGCACAAAAGCAACAGAGGAATCAGAAGGTTTTTTTTTTCCGAGGCTACTTATTAGCCCCAACTTGCAGCAACTTGGTCATCCAACACTATTCCTTTCATCATGATTGAATATTGGCCAAAGATGAACCTTTCGGGTAAAGGTCAAGTTTAACTGGAACCTGTTGACGATCGGTTTAAACATTTACTGTAGGTAGCAGAGAATGTGTATCTTTGGATATAAAATGTAACAAATGTGAGTATATTAGATAATAATGGTGTATTATACCGACCACCACATTCAAGCTGAATCACCTTTCTGCCCGAGTGATCATGTTTCAGTACAGTGACACATGAACCGCCGTATCAGGCCATCTGAGGAAAACCTGTTAAAAACCTAGAATTATAGCGGACTATTGCCTAATAAATATCTTACCTTTTAGTACTGTTGAATAAGGTGAACTGTGCGGCCATTGTGTCTCAACTTAAGATTGCTGGTCAATTTTTAAAGGCATAATCGACAGTTACTTTCAATTTTGTTTTGTACGTTCAAAATGTATCAGAAATAGTATCGTCAGAAGCTAGACTATTTACATGTATTTGTAATCAAACTAATGAAGCGACGAAAATATATAATATAAAAAAATGTTCTTCTCATGCTGAATATAAACAGTGTCAGTTTGTCATGGGAAAGTGTAATTATGAAAATAAGCGGATTCTGTGTAGAAGGCAACACACAATGTCATATAACCACAAGCGAATTAAATTGATAGTAAATAAACAAAATTTTGTAGAGAATTATACGGTCACTACTGTTGGATTATACGCTAAAAACTGTATTATATCAAAAAGAATCAACGTGGGTTTGTTCCCAAAGAACTCTACTGTTACCGATCGTTTTGAATGCCTTAATGACTGGAGATCTCTAACTTTGATCATAATGTATCCAAAGATGTATATTTCGATTATTTCAAATGTTTTTGCCTGTCATGCCAAACTCCTATATAAATTGTCCAATTATGGACGAGCAGATTCTGCTTTACTAATAGTTGGTTAAACATTTTGTGACAAGTAGACTGCAAATTGTCAAAGTGAATAGTTGCTTATCACCACCCGTAAGTGTATTGTATGGTGTCCCACAAGGCACAGTTAGAGGACTGCTGTTACTGTTATTCTGTTATGCAGACCTCATTAATGTCATGAACAGTACAATTAGTACAATTATTATTTTTGGTGATTATACTAAATTCTACAAAGGTGTTCAAGATTGTCAATTACTTCAAGAATATTTAAACAGTTTTCCCATTGGGCTTATCTGTAGCAAGTGGAACTTAATCTTGAGAGTAAAGCTTTTTTAATTGGTAATTGTAAGATCAACTTTTGCTATACACTGCAAGGTAGACACACTCATCTTATAAGAAAGGTATTGGTGCAACTGTTTAAAAAAAATCTAAAATTCATTGCGCATGGCCCAGACGTACGTAATGCATATTTTGTCATACGTAACATTTATAACGGATTTAAACTTCGTAATACTGCATTTTATCTGATGTTGTACACAACCTATATTCGCCCTATTTTAGAATATCCATTTTGAATTTTAACACTGATCGTATGCAAAGTGTTTCAAAGATATTTCAGTAGACGTGTACTAATTGTTATTTGGATATTGAAATATAAAAACAAAGGCGAGTTTTTAATGGTACGGGAGTGGTCGTTATTTGTATTAACCCTTTCTACCCTTTGCATGTTTTCTATGCTTTTGTGTAATACTAATAAACAATAATGCATGTATATGTTGCTCTATGCGCATATCAATCGTCCCGTAAATGTTGCACTGTATAGCACATATCCACCTTTGAGCTGATCGGGAAACTCAATGTAGCCACAAGGGTACCTCAAGTATGTTGTACACTACTATTCCCGAGTACGAAATTTCACCAAATGTCAGTCTATACGCCGCGGTTTCTAAGATACAAGTTTGTCGAAAATTGCAAATGCACCGAATGACCTCAGTACACTGTAAATACACTGTAAATAGTACACTGTAAAAACTGTTCTGATTACACCGAGTACTTGGTCCTCATACCCGAAAATCCAACTTGCAGTCGGGATATCACCATGAGTGGTTAAAATTCCGACTTTAAGAGTGACCCCCCCACACCCCTTATTGGCAGGCGCACGATGCAGATAGCCGGATGGATGCCTGATGCATGTCAATACTTTTGTCGACGTCGTCATGCAGAGCTGAAAATAAATCGGAACATAAATACAAACTTAAAGTTAATGTCCCGGTGAATGGTGCAACAACTTTAATTATATAAATGTGGTATATTTTGAGGTGCATGATAATAACCACAATGAGAGAAGTTGGATATTTGAATATATTTACTACATAATGGAGTCCTCAGCGAATGAAGGTCGAGCCAGTGAACATCTGTCTGTTCACAGTGTCTGAAATACAGTGTGCACAAAATCATTATCTTATGAGCAGGTGGGAAAGATTAGAATGTGATATGTATTAGCCTCCACAAAGACGCTGACCATTTTTTTTTTCTCCGAACCCTTGCTGATTGCATTTCCAAAATTACGACTTTCATTTCCACTGAATGTTTTATACTCGAACAATCCAGTTGACATTACATTTTGTTATAATATAATATGGTTATAATATAATATAGGATAATATGGTTCGCGCAGTATGGTGATATGCTCTTGAAGCATCTGCTTTTGATTCAATTACATGCCGTGTGTATTTTATACTATGATACTAGTTGCACATTCATGTGTTCTAATAAATTGCAAGTAATTACAAAGCATTACACTATTTACATTGGAGGACAAGAATTCGTGAATTTGATAAAAACTTACAAACCTGTAGACTTTTGTATTTATAGTATATTCTCGGGAGTAGAGAGAACTATGATCTCATGTGGGATACAAATACAATATTGCACATGTCACTCTCTACTACTGCTGCTGCTGCTACTACTACTACTACTACTACTACTACTACTACTACTACTACTACTACTACTACTACTACTACTACTACTACTACTGTTGCTGCTGCTGCACTTGCTACTGCTAATACCGCTGCTGTGGTAATAGCAGCAGCAAGTGTTGTATAGCAGCAGCGGTACAACTGTGCCATTTTATGTGATCTTGGGTGATGAAAAAAAGATTCATCAGCACAAAGGCTAACTGCCGACCGAAATCGATTTTATTCGTCGGAATTCCCGAAAATACTTAAGTCAGAGCCTTTGCTTAAGTCAGGAATGTGAGCAGAGTGATTGGCTAGGATTTTGGCTTGAGTAAAATAAGTAGACTTATTATTTAAAGTATTTTCGAGAAAGTCGCACCATGTCCACTTTGGCATAGCCTTATCTATCTCATGGTAATGCTCAAAACCACCGAAACCAGGGAGCCAAAGGATGGCCTGGCTGAGAATTCGCCAAAAAGACAACAAACAAACAAGCAAACAAAGCAATCAATCAATCATATTTGAGATTAGTGTTACCCTAGTTAATAGCTTAGATTAGTTGACCAAGAAATATTTCACAAATTAGTACAGGGGCGATAACAATGTCACTAACGGTTTCGATTCGCTAACGGTTTCGATTTCACACAGGATTTAATACACTAGTTTTTTGTTGTTTCTATAATAACTTAACTTTGTTAAATGTCTTAATGCCCTTTAGTTGATGGAAGAGGGTTCTCCAAGTCAATGCTCCCTGCTGAAATATTTTCTCCCCAGAGGTATTAAAGGACACACACACACTGTCCAATGTACGCCAGCATGACTGAGACGGGTTTTATTGGAGGGTCCTGAGAATTTCTGAATATAAATGATATTTACGTCACACAGGCCATGTGAAAAAGACAGACGTCAGCAATACGGTTTGCTACATCCACCCTCAAGCACATAAACTAAGCCGTCATGCCCATACATGAGAAGCACGTATACATCATAAATTTTTGGGGCAGCTCCCATTTCTGTGATGCTGGCCTTACAATGACACCTTGCAAAATTAATTACAAGCAATAAACTTTCCAAAACGTCTTGTAATTTACTCAGCATGCGCATCTTGCTGCAAGTCGAGATGGAGTTCTTTTGATGCGCGGCCAGTAATGATAGCTTTATATTAAGATCCCCGCATGGAAGAGAGTGGATGTCATTTACTATACTCGTTTGCTGTTAAGACGTTTAAAAGGCATGCTATCACCAAAAAAAAAAAAAAAAAAAAGAAGAAGATTTTTTTACAAGACGGGAGAGAGAGAACGACAAGTGGATATTGTGGACGCAGAAACGTGGTCTTGTGTATGCTTAAGCAGCCTGTAAAATTAGATACTGTAATAAAGTGGGATAAAGTCTTAAAATGAATGGTGTATACATGTACGTAGCAAAATAGCCAGTTTTTAAAGTTTGGCATTGACGTTACAACATGTTATGGTGGTCGGCTGATATTTGTAGCATGAATATGTTAAACATCTTTGGGTGCGATGCAAGTTATTTCATTCCAGTATGACTTGCTTGTGGAATATTAATGTAAAATACTGGGCGTTTAATTTTTAGCACAACACTTTTATGCGATACACAGCCTCGAAAAGCAGATGCCTGATACATTACACTCGTTGAATGAAGCATATTTTATCGGGGAGCGATCTTCCGAACATGAAAGAAGCGATCTCTAAAGAACGGTGCCCAAACTCGTTAACTCCATACACATTCACAGATGGCAGAAAGTTGTTATGAACCGATTTGGAGAGAGAATCCTAAAAGGGGCAATATATCCCGCATACCAGCAACGTCGTGACAGAAAGAATAGATTTCAAAAGAATAACATATTCATCACGCTCGGTTAATGAGCTTGTCTATCCGTTTTTAAAAGGTTTGACGTTTTTCCGCAGCAAGAGAAAAAAAAGTCGGAAAAAGTTTCGTGCCTTGAGACGTTTGGAATCCCGCCTGTAGCGTTCTGACAAGATAATATGTAAGGTGGTGGGGTTTATAAATGTGTAGCGTCTCACTCGGTGAGCTTAAGGGTCAGGACTTGCAGTGACAGTCTCACCGTCGTCATCTGATTGCCGAGTTTGTCGGTCATTAACACTGCTTGGCAGGTATTGTTGGGTGGGTGAGTGAAATATGACACGCACGCTTTGTGTGGGGTTGTTTTCTCTTCAATGCAACCTGACGTTTGGCCCTGGTTTCATATGTTTAAATATTTTCTCAAAAGGGGAACGTTTCATGCCAAAGGGACATTTTGTTGGGAACGTGGATGAGGTAACACTCAATATGCATGGGGCTTCGCGTTTGTGACAGGTGGGGATATGTCAGCACTGCCGTGGTCTGGTCAGAAGGCGGATGACTCGGGGAGTCGTACAAAGCAGTGTTTTGTCTGTCTACAGTTATATAGACTGGATAATAATAAAGAAATAAATATAGGTCCAACTGTGCACTTACTACTGCTACTGCTACCATTACTACTACTGCTGCTGCTGCTGCTGCATCTGCTGCTGCTGCTACTACTACTACTACTACTACTACTACTACTACTACTGTTGCTGCTGCTGCTGCTACTTTTACTTCTACTTTTACTACTACTACTACTTTTACTACTACTTTTACTACAACAACAACAACAACTACTACTACTACTACTACTACTACTACTACTACTGCTGCTGCTGCTGCTGCTGCTACTACTACTACTACTACTACTACTACTACTACTACTACTTCTACTACTACTACTACTGCTACTGATAATGATGCTGATGCTGCTACAACTACGACTGCTACTGTTTTCG
>JAAUYG010041240.1_pt1 | contig 10150 bp, 6 predicted proteins | sample 7278091 | NCBI WGS metagenome assembly JAAUYG01 (sample SAMN14350201, study PRJNA611818) | marine sediment metagenome | isolation source: surface marine sediment (0.6m) | place: French Polynesia: Moorea | collected 2018-08
CCCATTTTTTACGTCTTAGGTGTGACGCGGTCGTGAATCGAACCCCGGCCTCCCGCACCCCTAGCAGACGCTCTAACCACTACGCTACATGGGGGCGGTTTTACCACTGCATGGGGAAAAATTTCGAGAGAATTTCTTAGGCACTGGTATATACATTCCCAGAATAAATGTTAAATTGTTTATAATTGTATATGCCTGTATTCCAAAACCTGCAGGGGGGGGGGGAGATGTTTGTTTGCAACATAATAAATTTATCTTGTAAAATACATGTATTCTGTTTCTTGCCAAGTACATATTAAATATTCTAAATAGAAATTGAGTACTTATTTTCCCATATCATTTACAATTGTAGTTCAGTTTAGTTTCGGATTAGTCATATGAGTAAGATTTACCTTTGGATACTGTACCAGTGTCTTTCTTTTATCTTTTTGAATTCATGTTAACTTGTTATGAATGTCTGAAAACTTCTTGTCCTAAAATTATATTTTCCGAATCTCACTGCAGTTAAGAGAAAGTTCCAATCTGCCGTTTATTTAACATTCTCAAATGACACTAGACCACAACATTACAAACGCATTACCATTTATGAATTAAATATATCCAGGTCTTCTCTCTATTATTTGTGGAAATAATACATATTGTTTTTGTGCAATTAAACATCTCCATTGTCTGACCCTCCATCCACTTTTCCAGTGTGCAAAATTTATAAAATAGCGATACTCAGAAAATTTCTTCTAAGTCTATAAAATAAACTTGTGCTAAATAAAAAATTATCTAAGACAAGATGTACCTTCAATGGCTTTGTAAAAAAAAGTATTGCTCCTAATCCATAGGAAGAAAAATGTTGCCCAGAGCAAAACCAAAGGGCCCTGTATACTACTAGTAAGTATTCAATAACATCCCAAAAGTATGTTTGAGCTGAAAGAAACCATATGTATATATGTATAACTCCAACTCATGTACACCAAGCACCACTGGTACAAATAGATATATGGCATGCACCAGTCTGAGTGTGTGCTTCATTCAGAGCAAATCCTTATTCAGTTCCTAAAAATTTCACAAAGACGTCCCACAGCGATTTCAGCCATCGATGAACTGCAGTCACCTTCAAAAAGAACTTGCTACTTTACAATGCTATGCATGGTTACTTAATCAGCACTGAGAATGATTACGTTACAAACATACAGAGAGGGATATTATACTGAAATCAATGTTCATTGTAATTTTGAGCACGTTGAGTATTAGAACACTAGCTAGCCATTGTATCCAACACTCAAAGCATTGAAACCAAACAGCCGCCAGTTCATACACAAAACAACATAATAAAAAGCCATGAAAGATAACTGTTCCAGTAAACCTCTTACCTTAGGTTCGGTCCAAGGGCGGTCATACCCCCGTCCCGGGGGTCGATCATATTGCCCATACCAGCACTATAAGTAGCACCACCGTCCGGCCTTTTACTTCACGTTGAGTTATATGTAAGCCCACTTCCATGGAAAGCAAATCCGACCAAGTAAATCCGAGACCTTTTTTACAATGGCCGCTGGGGCCTACTTCCAGGGAAAGCAAATCCAAAGCCCGGGGATCCAAAGCAAATCCGAGACCTTTTCAAGTCACGAGGTTACAATGGCGGCTGGCATGCTGGAGAGAGTGTTTGAAAGAGACCGCCAAAATCAGCGGCTGACCCATGTGACCGCAATGTTCAGTGGTGACCGGCTACGTCAATACGCGGCGTCAATAGTCCTGCGCTGATCAATATTATTGAATAGTAACGAACATAATCCCGCGAACTCATTCCCTGACTTGTATTCACCGGTAAATATTAGTATTATTGCCGGTGTGTGGATTCAGTCGTGCGTAAACATGAGCTCAAGTCGATCATACATATGTACTATGCTGTATATGCCGTGTGCCAGGGAGACCGGGCCTGGCCCGGCGTTGGCGACCACTCTGCTGCAATAAAGCTCACGCTGACTTACATGTACAACATGACTTACATGCATGCACTTGAATATGGCACTTTGGTCTTCCAGGAAATGTTAAAAATAAGTCGACCGCTATGCATATCTTTCCAGTGTAGTCTCATGTTGTGCTCCAACTTTCAGTCCATAAGGCATGTTAATTTAATATAGCCCAATAGACTCAATAGGACTCTCTATACTACGTAGCTCTACGTGCTAGTCATATTGGGCAACATTTAATATTGGACACGCCATGCCTTTTTAACGCTTTTTCCAATTCATCAAGAATATTTTTCGTTGGTGCCATTATCATGGGAGCCCATGGGGGGCGAACATTGCAAAAAGCCACTCCTACAAATCGAGCGTGACATTTTTCAAATTCTCCTGATTTGTTTACCTTAGTTCTCCACCCAAACTATATTGTTTTGGAGTTTTGTCAATTCAAATTTTAACGATTTTTTCTCGAGTTCCTTAGTAGGCCTATGTGTATGGGGGCGAGCATTTTAAAACGCAAATCTTCATTTATGGATTGATTCATACCTCAAATCTTAGAAAGCGCTTTCGAATTGTTTCAAACATCATCTAATTACCACTTGAATCATCCCCACAATTCAATTAAAGCAGGCTGTATTGGGTTTTTTTTTTTAAACTTGAATTTCATATTTTTACTTTTTTTTTCAAAAATTTCAAATTTATCCTTGTACTGTATTGGGAAATGTCTGCAAAAGTAGTGGTCGTAGGGGGAATTGAAGAAGTTAACTAAGTATGCGGAGTGAATTCAGGTATTCGTGACCTTGCACACCTCAAGGTAGCTTTGGGATAACTTGCTGGTGCACGTGCCGATTTTCCAAAACTGAAAATGTTGAAAAAAAAAACAACTATTTTTTATATAAACATTTATATTTTTATAGAGGTTTACAACATGCATGGGGCATATTAAGGTTTACCTCTGTAAAGCAATTTGAGCGTTGTGCATGCTGTGGAAGGTCGATGGTGGGAACTCCAAAATATGATCGATGAAACAAGTGATTATGAATCGAATCGTTGTGAATTAACAATATATTCTTCTACTATATTAAATAACTGCAAGTTGATATCTAATGAAAGGAGGTTTGAGCCCTTAAGTAGCAAGTCGTGCAGCTCGGACGGAGATTGCCAAGTAGATAAGAAAACATATTGATTTGGAATATTACTCAAAACCTGAGAAATCCCTGGGGGAAAAACCCTGCTATTTCTTCCACACTGTTGGCTTACTCCAATAACCTTCCCTGACCCGTGGTGGCCCACATAAAACCAGTTTCTGGTATTTATAACATTTTACGTTTAGAAACAATTCAAGTAGAAAATTTAAATTTACCTTTGTACTAAATAGGAAATTGAAAAACCGTATTCTCATTTCCAAAAGTAAGTATCCTATAGCAGAGGATGAAAGAAACTGTGTGCCCTTGGGTGTAATTAAGCCTTCATTCCATTAGTGGTGCCCCTGGCCAAGGTCATTTTGGGGTCATTTGATGTACTTGCATATATTTGCTGAAATTGACATTTGGAAAACTCTACTTAACTACCCCACATTTCCTGAACTTCCACTTAATGGGCGGGCAAACATAAAACCACTGGCATATTTTGAAAATATCCTCAAAGAATTTTATAGCGAAACTTCGACTTTCAAGTACAATTTATGAAACATGTGGAAAAGTGATTACGCGAGTGTGCAGTCGCTGGCATAGTTTCATATCTGGTTACGTGATACTAGCTGTACTTCGAGCCTCATAGACTTCTTGTTCGGTTATTCAGAGCACTGTTTTGTTAATGGCTCATAACAGCGCTTGTTTTTCAGTTGCATACAAGATGCATGTATTTCAGACCTTGTCTAGCCTTGAAATGTCAGTTAAATATGATTCACAGAGTTATGAAACATAAAGCATTGTCTTACGACTTGCAAGCGGTCATGCAAGCACATGTCCAAGATCCCCGTGCATATTTTCATTTTCAATATTTTATATCATAATATTTGGCGTTTTGATTATTGTACGACCATATTGGATAACAGTTATCAAAACGGCGTTTCTATATGGTCCCGCCATAGCTTGGCTTTAACCAAAATATTTACAGAACTGATGTTTCTTTGATCTGGTGCCTATCAAACTGCGCCAGATATTTTTGAAAACTCTGCATGATATTATTGATTTAAAGTGTCATCAAAGTTTTGTTGTGACATATAGGCGTCGGTCGGCCCGTCCATCCATCCCCCGCATCACCATTCTAGGCCCGGATTCTAGGGTGCATGGCAGTGAAAAAAAAGCTAACGCATGCAGTTAATTTCCTAATTTGCGATCGGTTGTTTAGCACATCTTGGGGTCAATGAGAATCCTAAAATATATCTTGTAAATGGAACATCGTAGAGCCCAAGACATGTACCTGTAGGTGCAAAATGCACGTGGGCCTCGTTTGAGTATGTATACTGCATGCGGTGCTTTTGATATGTTTCAATACTCCAGCTGGGAATGCATACGTTTTATGTCTGACGTGTACATGTATAATAGGCATCTAGACGCTCCAAGTCTTTTGCAATTAGGCTTCAGCTCGCTATGGCTAACGTTAAGCATAACATTATAATAAGATAAGCAAACCGGTATTTATTTAACGTTGATAGATTCTTAAAGTCAACAGACATATATAGGCACGATATGTGCTATTCCCCGACATGAAGATGAATCGATCATGACGAAGACGAAGTGGGTTGAAACGTAATGGACAGCGAAGTCTATGGCGTCGCACACAATGTAGAGCAATACTGCACGTATTAAATAACTACATGTTCTTTGACCACATTGCAAGTAATATGAAACTTGTAATAGTATCTTGGACCTGTCCGTAACTAAATACAGTAAAATAAAATACCAAGTCCGGTAAAATAAAATACTTAAGTCCGCCACATTCTTAATATAAATACTCTTTTTCTAACACATTGGCAACCAATGGAAGGTACTGCAAAGATTGATGAAGGTATTGTGTTGAAGTTAAAACCGCGTATGTTATTGCAAACAAGAAATGAACTTCTGAAGCACGTAAAGAAAATGAGGTTTTTGGTTAAGTTATTTTCAAGAAGAGTTGGATGAATTCGTTCTCACGTGGAGCCTACAACGGATCCGAAGAAGCTGGACACATTTACTCTTCCTGAACGCCCGGTAGTCATAAACACAACCTGATCTATTTTGACATCGAAGAACGGGCTTGCAGCAGTCCAGTCAGTCCGTGCGTATACGTCCATTTGACGACTGCGTCTATTACGTTAATTTGCCAGCACATGATCATCAGGGATTATTTGGGATGGCCAATGTCGAATGATGTACTAGACAGTAGTACCTGACTGGTAACTCGATCTTCACCATCAGAACATCGAAACCCGGGACGAGGGAGAAGAGCTGAAGTGAGCAGAGAGTGTGAGCAGCCGTGCCAGGAAGAAGCCAGGAAGGGCCAGGAATCGGAAGTGTGTGGAAACAACCGAGGCGTATATCTCATATATCTGTGGCGCCTGTGGGGTACGTGGACTTGCCATCCCTGGGGCTTGGGGCTAGGCAGAGCTAGCGGGAAACTCGAAACTTAAATTTAAACCAACCCGCGACACAGTGAGCTTCGATCAGAGCTCTGTGCGTGAAAATTTCTTCTTCTTCCAAACTTCGTCCGTCGTTTTCGATGAGGACCATCTCTATCCTAAGGTTGGGGAATTCTAGTTCTGTGTGTACGGAGATGACTTGTCAGGCCAATCCGCGCTTGAAAGGTTTTGGAGTAGTATGGACAGGGGATACGTGTGGCTGCCTTGGGACACTTGGAAGTGCCGTCTTTCATGTCTTTCCTACGCTGCTTAGCTGCCGGGCTTAGCTGGTGCGATTTTGTATGCTTCATGTTTCTTGGCGCCATGGTATACAGCTGATCGCTACTGCGGCCTCTCCAACAAACTCCATGGCTGCTTGATCCCATTGAGTGTGATTGAAGGCTTTAAGTGAGGCTTTCAGTGTATCTTTGAAGCATTTCTTCTGGCCTCCTTGTGAGCGTCGGCCAAAGTGAAATTCGCCAAAGAGGAGTTTCTTCGGAAGTCGTGAAAATTAGGGATATAAATACAACCTTCTGCGAACAATTCGATACCGAAAGGGGTTTTCATCTGGTGCGAGTGTTCCGAACTTTCCACATGCTCCAGTGCGGTATTAAAGGGTTCATCCAATGTCGAAACTACCAATTACAAACGAAAGTAAAAAGAGTATTCCAAAATCCTGGAAGGTTTGATGAGCAATAACAACAGTTTTCAGATTCGCACTTGGAACTACTCTAAACTTAAAGCCCGGACGTAAAGCCATAGACTGACTTGAAACCCCAGCCCTAATTTTTACCACGGATTTTAGTAAAATTATGGGCCAATTAATATAGGCTAAGAAATCAGACTGTCTTGTCCATAAAACACAGGACTTTTGACAAAAACAATTCTAATTTGAACTTTAAAAATCACCATGGCCTATGGGGCGGGGAGGGGGTGGATGGTAAGAAAGAATTTTTTCAAGCAGGTAGCAGAGAGATAGACATGAAAATACTATATTATACACTAATAGGTAGTGATATGTGGGAATCATAAAGAACTACGTTTAAGCTAATAAATAATGGATCCGAGACCATTACACTACATTACAAACAACATTAAGGATTAACGTGTTGCCTACCAAGAAACGCCTTTCTGGCACTCTGTGCTTCGTTGTTACCAGAACAGGTGAACAAGCTGTGCACCCACTTTTGAAGCCTGCTACATATGCAACTGTAATATTTTTTAGCTCTGCTTGACTGTGGCAGCAGAGCTTATACTATGGGACTTTTCCGTCGTCCGTCCTCCGTGTCGCAGTTATATCTCATAACCTATTGGGCAGAGTTCTTTCAAATTTCAGTTGTCTGCCATGGGCCATACGCCCAGCCGTTTTTATGTCTGCTTGGCTATGCCAGCAGAGCTGGTCCGTCTGTGGCATCAATTATGATCTCTGAACCTATCACATGGATTTCTTTCAAATCTTTGGTGTTGCTTCCGCTGGACCATATGCCGGGACGTGTGTGTGTGTTTTTTTTTTGTTTTTTTTTGAATTTTTGAAAAAAAAAATGTTTTGCTTTTTTTATTTTTATTTTTTTTTTACGAGTATTTTTCGTTTTCGTTAACATGGGACCCTATGGGAGCCAAAATTTTTAGCTCGGCTTGAAATTCGTCCGTCCGTCTGTGGCATCGATTATATCTGAAGTTAGTGCATGAATTTCTTTTAAATTTTAGTTGTGGCTTCCCCTGGGCCATATAGAGCCCAGACATTTTTTTTTTATTTTTACGAATATTTTTTGATTTCGTTAACATATGGGACGCTATGGGTGCAAAAATTTAAAAACGCTTTTCGCGATCCTCCTACAAATCACAACCGAAACTTTTTAAACTTGTCCTGAATTTTCCTCCCAATGGTGCTCACAAAACTACGTTTGGGATTTTTGACATTTTGAAAATCAAAATTTAACGAATTTTATTCGTTTTCGTTGACATGGGACCCAATGGGAGTGAAAATGTCAAAATGCTACTCCTCCTGCAAATCGATCGCAGCCAAAAGTTTTCAAGCTTGTCCTGAACTTTCCTCCCAAAATTACGTTGGGAATTTTTTAATTTTGAGTTTCCGATTTTTAACGATTTTTTTTTTGAAAATTTTAAACTCACCATTAAAAAACTATGAAAAAAATCAGAAACCTCAATTATCTGGAAAACGAGCGATCGTAGAGCAATACGGAGTGAAATTTGGGATTCGTGGGTAGTAATTCAACATATAAGGGATACCTTTGGCATTTTAGCGTTTAATGTCATTTTGGGGTCATTCGGTGCACTTGTATTTTCTTGTAATTTGGGCCTAATGATAAGAGATGGGAGAAAACCTTTTGAGCGGCCATGAGAGCTAAACGGTGAGCGTAAGACATATAATTACTGTATATATCAATAGGAAACCATGTATGACAAGTCCAATGACATCACATTTAAAAGTGGAAAACATTGAAAACATTGAAAAGTCAAATTCAAGGTCACTCAGATTTTGAGGCCTTATATTTTGTGAAGAAGCAGAGTTAGGCCATAAGTTACTATTAAACATTGAAAGGAAAGCATATATGGCGAGTCCAATAACATTATCACATATGACCTTGAGTGACATTGAAAGGTCAAATTCAAGGTCCGATTTCGAAGCCTTATATCTTGTAAAGGAGCTAGGTCATATGTTACTATGAAATAAGTCTGCAGAAAATTGGCATTTGTGTCACACCAGTTGCAGGTGTCACGCAGAGCGCCAATGTCCATGGACATCTTGTTTTGTTTTTTGTTTTACTAAATTCTTGGTTGGGTCTACCATAAGACATTTCATATGGGCTGTAAATATATTGATAAGGCCTGCTTCATCCCTTTAATAAAGGTGCAAACAACGAAAATTTTGAAATGACACTGAAAGTGAAGGCGATAAGATGTAATAAGGACGTAAAGGGCCACGGTTAATAATTACTAGTATATTTTGCCACCTGAAAGCCTTGTACACATCGCGGTATCTCGATCTGCAATATTATCAAACTGTGCATAATGGGTCCTTGTAAGACCTATGCTCTCCGCCGAAAAAACGACCTGTCGCTGCCACACGCCAGGCGGCAGCACTGAGCTGACAGGCGAAAAAGCACGTACCTCGTACATACCGTGACAAAAAGATAAAGCCATTAACTATTAAACACGCTAATTCGTGTAACTTGTTAGTGTATATAATATATCATGTGGGTAAAATCATACACTTTACTGAGGGCTAAGGGATCGTGCGAGTAGTGAGTCTGTGAACGTCTCGATTTTGGACAAACTCAGTTGAAAGTGTGTTTTACGGCTTCCACATAGTTTAAACGAAAGATAAGTTGTTTTCACTTGTTTTACATGATCTGAAAAAGTTTAAGTCATAAAATATTGGCCTTTTGACGGTATAAGTTATCCTTTTAATGTGTCCCTCATTTCGTCATGGATGACCAAGTTCCGTCACACCAACTATATGGATATTGATACAGCTAATAATGCAATATAATAATATATAGTTTTTTTTTTCTATACATCAGTGTTTTTGTCAATACAAATGAACGTATAACAGGCTCTAGTAAACCAAAAAAAAAAATGCATGACCAGGAGAAAAGGGCTGGATTAATTAGCACCAGATGCCAAAACAAAGGACCCGGTGAACCGGTGAGATGGTGGTGCGACAATTTCAAGATGTTATACTATTTACGATTAGCGATTAAAATGATAAAAGGTTGTGCAATCAGCGATAAGGAAGATAACATACAATCTGAAGAAAGATCATGATGCAACAAATATCTGGAGGAGACTAGTTACAGACGAAATATACTGTACCGATGATGAAGAGAGAAGACGAGTAGCAGATGAACTGAGAGAGGTGCTGCACAGGAAACGGAGAAACAAGACTAGATGAAGGGAGGTTAAGAAACAATCAGCAGCACCAAAGATGGAGAGCTGAAATAAGTCGCAGATGAAGGGAGGTACTGCACTATAGAGTGAGCTAAAGGGGAATAGCATCAGCAGAGACGGAGAACCGAAACAAGTAGAAGATCAAGGGAAGCCCTGCACATAATGTGGATAAACGAGACGAGTGGTACATAAATGATGGTGCCACACTGTAGATGGAGGAGGAGCAGCACCCAAACATGGAGAACTGAAGCAAGTAGTATTATATAAAATCTAGATAAAGGGAGGTGCTACACTAATTGTAGAGAGGTGAGATGAGTAGCAGATAAAAGGGGTGCTGCACCTAAAAGGGGTGCTGCACCAAATATGGAGAGCGAAGACGCATATATCCAAACTTTGGAAATCTTTCAAGTGAAGATAAGTTTTTATACATGATGACGGCTGATGATGAAATTCTATATACAGTGGCCCATTTTGTGAACAAAATCTCCCATGAGTGACTATACATGAGTGTACTGATATTTTTGTATGAGGTACCTTGCATGTAACTATGAACCATCCATAGATACAAGTCATAAACAAGTGAAGATATGTTCTGTTGGTAGAGTATACATGTTAGTTTAATTGAAATGAATGAGCTTTTTGTGTAGTTTCTTTAGGTCATAGCTTTATTGTTACAAATCCA
>JAAUYG010137575.1_pt1 | contig 10150 bp, 5 predicted proteins | sample 7278091 | NCBI WGS metagenome assembly JAAUYG01 (sample SAMN14350201, study PRJNA611818) | marine sediment metagenome | isolation source: surface marine sediment (0.6m) | place: French Polynesia: Moorea | collected 2018-08
GATTGTGGCGAGGAAGAATTGGACTCCCCCTCCCCTCTGCCAGGAAAACTCCAGTTTTCGGGTCTGGACTCCCCGCAGAGATGCATGAGTCTGGATCCGCGCATTGTTTTGCTGTCGAATGTCGGAAATGTGTTGGTACATTCTTGAATTCATTTTGTTGAGAATGCAATTGAGGATCGCCCAGAATAGATTGTGTGACAGGAACGGGACTCCTGTGTTTTCTCGCTTCCTGACAGAGGTGTGTATAACCATGAGGGACCTGGGAGTCCATTCAGCGTGCCATAAAATTGTTGTCAAGGGAGAGACACCAACTCTTTTTGGTGTGGTCTCGTCTCAAAAAGGACGTGATAACGAATAGACAACTTTGGTCTTTGGACTTGACCTGTTGTTCAATCAAGAGGTTTGGAATGTTGGTTGGTGGGTGGTCAGATAGCTATCCGCGATCTTACTCTGCAACGAATCTTGCTGCACTGAAAAAAAAAAGAACTTGTGGACGGAAAAAAATGATTCTCTGCGAATGTCTTCTTGTTGTACTCCAATCTGCTGCCACCACAATTCACTTTTCCCGTTACAAAAGAGTGACTCAGTTGCGTTGCAATCTTGAATGAATGATTTACCTTTGTCATAAGTCCAGCGAAACTCCACAGAGTAATGGCAGTGTTATCATATCAATTCATGCAACATCAATATTTTCTTCGGGCAAGCCCACTTGCGATAATATTTGTAAAACAAGAGACATTTGCACCCTGCTGATTGATATGGGAGAAAAAGAATATCATTTTAGTTGGGTACATTGTGTTGTTATGGCAGTGCTAACATTTATCTGGTGACCCTTGAGGACTTTCCACTTATGGCTATGATATTAGAGATTTTCCCAACTGTTGTCCGCAAACATATTGTCTGGGTTTGTGTGGTCGCACGCGAGAAAATATTTGTTTTCCGCGAGACCAGTTGAGGGAAACGACTGTCACACTGCAGTTGCAGAGATACAGTTGCGTGTTCAATGTTCCTTCCACTTGGGGTCTTGTTCAAGCTAAAGAATTAGTTCATGCTTCAAATGCATTCTTGCTCTAACGTGCAAGGAACAAGACAGAAGCCAAAGAAAGAATCTTCTGAAAAATTATGATATTATGATAACACACGAAAGGAGTGAATGATCAAGTCGTGGCCTCGAGACTGGATTATTAACACCTTGAGGGTATTATCTGACTTCTTCAATGATAGGAATTAATTATCTGAAAGTTAAGTATCAATGAAATGTAAAGATATTGTCAGTAATTGTAAAAATTGTCTTTTGACTATATAGAAAGTTACCTTTCAACCAAATTGTCTTGAGATTTCCTATTGAAGAAGGAATATAATTTATTGCATAGACAAAAAGCTATTAGTACATTTGCTCATTATTGATAATGTCCTTTTTATTACTTTTAATATTAAGATTGCAATTAGTCATTCTAATTGCATCCTAATTGCAAGCCTTGTTGATACCTTTGTTGCCAGAAAAATACTAGCTTAGGTAACTTCACTGTAAGAACAATAGAAATGCAAGATAATTAATGACCATCATTGAAGAATTCTCATTCCATTGTGAATGTTTTTGAAGAATTGCTTCGTGTTTTATTGAAGGTCTCAGATCAAGAACAGTCGTTGTTTCGCTGAGGAGCTTGATCACTTGGTGTTGTCTTTTCTTTCAGACAAATTGCACTGGCCGATGTGGTGATTTTGAACAAACTTGATCTTGTGTCTGACAATGAACTTACAAATTTACGAGCGCAAATCAGGTAACATGCTCAGATATTTCCGCGCTGAAGCAGCTATTGTTTCATGTGAACCTTATCTTTTGTTGGAAAGGAACTGTTTTGTTTTCCTTCTGCCCTAAATGTCCCTTTTCTTGTAGAAATGTCAACGGAATGGCCAGACTGTTGGAGACAAAAATGGCCAGGTACTCAACAGACTTGTTAATTCTACACACTGACCCTGACACTGATTAGAGAACCTGGAAGAGATTTTGAAATTTTGGGAGTGTGCACATGGTGGTGCGTTGAAAACGTCTACATGTCGGTGGATCTGTTGTGTTCTAACAAAGCCTTTAGTGAATCTGGATAACACTGAAAAACACTTGAGTACCTTCTTTTGCAGGGTTGACTTGGATTGCATTTTGGACATCAATGCCTATTCATCCGCAGAAGGCATCAGGTAAACAACCTTGTTCAAAAATGCGGCTTGTTCGTTGCAGTTCATTTGTGTGCTTTTTTTCATTTCTTTTTCTGAATCAGTGTTTTCTTTGTCTGTCATCGAGCCATCTAACCTGTTGCCCTTCTTGGTAAACAGTATTTTCAGACGGAATTCCCCAAGTTGTGCAGTTTTATCTTCTTCTTTGACAGAAGACTGACGATTTGTATTCTCTGCACCTAAACGACCAGAATCCGTTTGACGCCCCGAATTAACCATTGATGGAACAAGGCCCAAAAGGAACCCCCCCTTCTTCCCCTCTGTAAACGAAATTACCTGCAAATTCCACCAAAGCTTGCAAACTGCTCGGTCCTATCTGTCAATGAAACAACGTCTTTTTCGAGCGTTGAATTGTTTGCTTTCCACAGAGGCCGGGGCGATACGATGCCATCCACATTTACGCTGGAGGGACACACGCACATTGACAAAGTGAGTTCCGGTAATTCGTGCAATGCCTCCCCTATCTGGTGCAAAGTAATGGACATTCGCAGTGACTCGTGCTGCTTCTAGTTCAAGTGCCAAACCATAAAACGGCCACAACAGCAATCCCAGACTGGACATTCCGCCATATCTTCCAGGAGTATTGTGTTGCAGCTGTTCACGTTGTATCATTTCAGAACGTTACTACGACCACTTTGGAGTGGTGCTCACACTTCATTCTTGACGAACTTGAAAGATTTTTGCAAGACCTATTGTGGGAAAAAAATGTCAAAAGTACAAACGGTAACTCGATGGATATCTTCCGTCTGAAGGTAACTCGTTTGACTTTCACTTTTCTGAATTCGATGAGGACAAAGCATTCACGTTCTTTCGTGTTCAAAGGTCAAGTACAACAAATTGATTGTCTTAGTCGCGAAGAAAGCAATTAAATGTTCTCAGTGCGATAACGCCAGAACTGGTGAGGACGTTTTTCCTGCTGGAATTATGTCTGTGACCAGGACAGACTTCTTCCCGCAAAATAGAACTTACTTTGACATGTATGGTCTTGTTTTGCACACACATTGCATGCAATGTTTAAGTTTGGCTCTAAATTTTCTGAATTGAACTCATCAATGTACATGTACTTGAATGAGATATGTTTTGCTGCAAACTCAATCCCCGTTCCAATCGAAGAAAATGACAGTGTTCTTCTGGCACTTTAGCCTGTCTCAAGGAACGTTGTAACATATGGTAGACCGCAGAACTGGTCACGAAGAGATCAAAAGTTGTTCCAGAGTGACCCTCACACCTGATGCATGTGTGACCTCGGCAAATAGTTTTGGTTTATGATTCCTGATCCTGTGGCCAATGGATCAAATTTCTCCTGTGAGATGGTGGTTATTTCTTTAAAAATACAAGAACACAAAAAACTGACCAAAAGCACATCACCGGTCCTTTTCTTTTCTGGAAAGAAAAAATTATCGTGCTTGGATTCTGAATGCATTTCATCGAACACGCAAGAAAACGAGGTTGGTTTTGTATCTCAAATCTGTGGGCAGAAATGATCATTGCTGTGGCTGGGGGTAACTTTGCACCACAAAGTCGTTGAATGACAGCATCGTGTTTCCTATCCAGGCTAATCTTGGACTCAAGTGTCCAGAAGTACGCGAAGACTTCGCATAACAGTTTTTACTTGAAAGTATTGTTGTCACTGTTGAAGACTCAATTCAAATCTCATAAGCTGATTGTGCCTGGTGGTATTTCAGTTTGAGTTGTCGAGGGGACACCCAGTGAAAAAGCCTCAATTAGCCGCTTCTAGCAGGAAATAATAACAGAATCGTGGTGAGATGACAGGAGTTTTGTCAGTCAAAGGCAATTGTTATTATTTGCCACGTTGAAAGGCTACCCCCAGAGGAGGTAGAGAAGAGGCACACTCCACTGAGCTCTCCACTTATCAAGCACAATGAGTCTCTCCAGGTGCATGCTTCAGTGACTGGTGCTTGTATATTGCCCGCAGGGAGACATCCGACCCTCCGCTGATCGTAAATGTAAATAGTCAAAATTACTGACTTGGAATTTTCGGATTTGTCAGCAAAGATGCTGGGACAAATTTGTCAAAAACTGCTAAGCCGCTAATGTTTATCCACAAAACACAAAAATGATTGTGATTTTTTTAAATTTACCTTTTCTCCAATTTGGCATTGCTGCAGGATGCGCAATTCCGAAGTCACAGGGCAGAGGTTTCATAGAAATGGTGTGTGACATCTCAGGAACTTCACCCGCTGGGTTCTTCAGGGTGACACACAACGACCTCCTGTGCAGCAGTTGGCCACACACACCAGATTTAGGCTCTTGCTGTTCTGAAATGATATCCCCCCATTCATGAGGAAAGTCTAAGGCTAAACATATCATGTCAAATTAGGAGAAGGAGACGGGTGAAGGGGATAGGCCTTTGCATCCAAGTATCCCCACTCAAAATCTGATACATTGTGAAGCGTTTCAATGGCGGGTTTTGAATAGGTTTCATTCTGTGAGGAACCGTGAACAGAATAATTGGCCAAAGTTTAGTCAAAGGTCACTTGCGAGTGGCGGCGCCTTTTTCAACTTAAGAACTCAATTTTTAGGCCGCACTACCAAAACAGCGAATATTTTTGACCAGAGATTTGGGATTTTGCTTTGCACCAAATTCTTTTTTTTTTCTGTTTCACTCCAGGGGGTGATATCAGTGCGGAATGAAAGTCGGAGAATCCTTCTGCAAGCTGTGCATGAAATCTTTGACAAACAAGCGACGACTCCTTGGCAGCCAGATGAGAAACGGTTCAGCAGACTGGTGTTTATTGGTGAGTAGAGATCGGTGGCTTTTAGAAGGCTTTTCTCTGAAACAAAGATTTTTATCCATCTGCACGTCGTTTTCGTTGGCAAAATGCTTGAGGCAAAAAGCGCGCGAAAACGGAGTACTTTGTTGCGGTGCAGGGTGCTCAGATGATGTCACAAAAATATCCAGCCTGTCGTGTGAAATTGATGAACTCGTAAGACTCGACTAACTTCTGAATATTCTCTTTCAGGGCGTTACATTGACAGGGAAATTTTGGAGGAGCGCTTATCCAAATGCTTGGAGACCAGTTGACAGCTGACAATGGGATTCCCTCCACAGTGGTGCTGTTCTCGAACTGAGAACTTGTTCCTGTTTCAGGAAATCAAAAAAGAAATCTCTTCAAAGGCAGTTTTGGTGTGATGAATGAAAACACCCAGGTGTTCTTATCTCACAACAAGTCCGTGAACCATCCGGTGGACACACTCCCTGACTCATCGGCAGTTCTTGGAGGGGGTCATCTACATGCCCTGAAATACCCACCCTCAAAAGTCCATTGCAAAAAACAAGGTCGACATGAAATGAATAGTGGGGAACCAAAACACCATGTCTCAATGGGACGGCTTTCTCAAACCTTGTTCAGGAGGAACAGTGCCCAATGCCTTTCCGCCTACAGATGAGTCAGTGGGTAATGACAGTTTTTGTTCGCCGCTGCCTTCATCATGAAACACAGTGAAAAGACCATCGCCAGAAAGTGACATGACATGTTTCCTGACGACAACGCATGCCGTATGATTCCTTTTCTCAGAGACCTATTCATTGTTGCGGGTGATTTCAACTGCCTTCTGTGCCTTCAATGAACTTAGAACTTGCTTTTTTGTAACAAGTGACTGAGGCAAGATGTGAGACATCAGAATGTGACAATTGCACGTTCAGATCGTGAACTGAGAGACGTTTCTGTGGTGTATAGGATTGAGTTATTATTTGATAACGATGCTCTGTTGACTCCGCTGACGGCAGGAGTAATGGGCTCAGATTGGGAAGAAAGATGGCTTGAAATGATTTGATTTCACCTTGTGTTAACTTGGAGCGAAGGTGGTTGATCTTTTGCAAATTGTGATGATTAGAAATAACGCGGGTTGTGGTGTAAAATAAACCGTGTACCTGGGTAAGTTGGTCTGCAGAGTGTTAGTAGGCTTTCATGGGAGACCTACTCTGTAGGTGTTGACTTACTCCAGTGGATGGGTTCAGTTTCACACCCCCGTGTGCTGCTGCCAGTCACACCCCTCGCAACTTGTCCCGACACCCTGCAACCCCGTGTTTACCAACAAACCCCATGTTGTGAAAATTGGCATGTACAAAGGGAAAAGGATACCTCGCTTCGACTCAGATTTGCCACTAGATTGTTCACACATGTCGCACATGGAAGCTACTTCTCGTTTCTCATTAAAACTTCTTCAAGCATAAATGGATTTGTTCAAGTGGTGTGCAGTGTTGCTTTAGACCTCAGCCAGACATCTGGAAGCCACTACACTCGCCCAGCTTAGTTCGCAGCAGCGCAGGCAGACTGGCTTTCTGAAAGCTGAGTCTGGTGACAGTTGTCATCGTTTGCTGAATTTTGCCAAGCCGCAATAATATTATTTTTGGAGGAGTTGAGCCTCACAAGGCACATCCTGAAGCAAAATAAACAGGAGCGAAGCTGGAGAGTATTCGCCAGCAACCAGGCATTTGTAGGCAGCACAGGCTGTATTTGAAATTAGTTTTGCCTTTTCTAAACAAACTGTTATCACCAAGTAGGAATGCGTAATGGATTGCATCAAGAGGAAACCACAGACACAGACATTTTTTTTCTGGCAAAAATTCTGCCCTTTTAGCATCCGGCTTTTTCTGTTTTCAAGAAACAAAAGATCTTTCCTCTCGAAAGGCTTACATCCTGCAAGTGCATTTACCGAGAGATTGGTTCCTGTTGTTTAGAATTTCATTTATTCTGCTCATGCCTGTTGTAAATCCAGATGCACCCAGCGGTTGTCTCTAACTGGGGTGATAGATAAAGATTTGTATTCAGTGTAATCAAACCACCAGAGTGCTGTTTCTTTGTTCTCGATAGTTGTCGTTGATTAATTAAAGCTCGTCCCCTGGTCTATTGAGTCCTGTGAAAATGTTTGTGGCAACACAGGCTGAGGAACTTAATCAGGTAGAAGAAGCACTTTGGATCATTTTAAGCAGGATTACTTGAGATTTCCTGCGCTGTTTCCGTAACATCGGAAGCTGTTCGAACGAACCGAGCGAGCAAGACGTGTGATGAATAAGAAAACATTGGTTTTAGTGCTGCACTTTTATCTCTGTTTTGAATTGAATACTGACGGTGGCAAATGATTCAAGCAATCTCCGGGAGTCTCTGATTTGTGTATTTATCTTTGAACAGTGTAACTTTCAGAAAAGATCTGTGTAGGATAGTTGGGTGCAGCCTGCTACCCTGGAGCTTGTGTTACCAGGAATGGTAACAACAAAAGGGGATATCACAGTGAGTCTTGAGCCATGAGAACCTGACCCTCTGACATATCCCGAAAACATAATCGAAATTTCCTCTGTTGGCAAAACCAATCGAAGTGACGTGCTCTACAAATATTTTGCTTGCAATCCGTTAAATGCCTTCATCAATAGGAACACGGGATGTGTGTTAGTTTTGAAGGGACCTGCACAAGGGATGTAAGGCCATTAGTGCCAGGTTCGTATTGACTCGGGACAGCTGAGGGCTTCAGCTTGGGAGACAGCATTCCGGGTGGATCATTCGGACATTCGTCAGGACTACTTGAAAAACAGAAGCAGCCAAGTTCAACTTTGCACTGAGTACCTCAGAAATAAGTTGGCTCAATCAGAAAATTTCCTTTTTTGGAACATTTCAATTTCGTCTGTTGTATTGCACTGGGGCTCGGCTGTTCCTCGTGCAACGTTTCTCAATTTGAAATTGACATGTTCGTTTCCTTGTTTGTGTAAGACGGACTAGTTCCTGGATGTTAAGTCTCATTGATCCGGTCTATTATCTGCATATCCCGTCCATTTCGTCTAATGCACTTCATTGTGCAGATCAATACAGTTTGTGTAAACAAGCTCCACAGTTCTCACCATTTACCCTGCTTCAGAAAAAAATCAGGTCCAGAGCATTTGAAATTGCTGTTTTATCGTTCAAACTTGAATACTTCTTGAGTTTCTTGGACTTGACGTTTTTCCATGCGGGGAAAGGGTTTTTCTTGCTGGAAAATCCACGGGTCTCTTCTTCCTCACCATGCCAATATCAGGGTTCGAATAAATGGATTTCGGATTGTGTCGCGTTGTGTTGACAGAATTAGCGAGCTTCTGTTTATCAGATAGTACAAACAAATTGATTGGTGTTATCTCAGTGGGTTGTGCTGACAAGAGGCAACTGCAGATGTTTCCACACCTCATTTTTACTGCTATACGGTGGGCCGAACGCACAGAAAGAAAGTTGGGTGTGTTTCAAAGGTGAAATTATCTTGATGAAACCCAGGCGCAGAGAAGATTACGAATTTGCAGTACACACAGAGAAACAAGGGTCACAAGCAAAGCATCAGTCTCATCAACTGTTGTTTAGAAAACATTCCACTGATTATGTTGCTTGTTTATCTTTACTGGCAAATTGAGATGGGTAGCAGATGTCAGTTCCAATAATTAACACTCATTAGCAGGAATGTGTGAGACTACTTGTCAAGACTTTGAAAGCTCAAAGGCTGCTGCTCGTTTCTGTGTTGAGACAGCTGCGAATTCCTTTAGAGAGATTTCCTCACGTTTTCTCATGCTAGTCATGTAAGACAATCCGCCTTCATTTGCTACCAATCACGCCTGACCAGCCTTTGATGTGCTAACTTCAACACTTCCGAGATCCCCAAGGTACAGACCCTTGATTTCTGCTGAATTTCCCCCGAGCTCTGCCCCTGACCAAGACGAGCATTCCAGATTAACTACAATTGTCTCAAATGTAAACAGTCAGGACACCTGTAAGACCTGTGATGATTAGATCTCTGCAGATGCGAAGAAATCTGGAAAAGTCACATTCGTCTGGAATAACGAAGCCGGAAATGGCCTTGAGGCCCGGGCTGAGTCTTTCATCTTTATCTTACGGTTTTCCTTCCTGTTGTTAGTGTTTACAAATCTTCTGATTAAATTTGGAGAGGAATGATAAGTGATTAATTGGAATAAATTTGGCCACATTCGCACGAAAAAAAATATTTGAAGACTTCGGCACAAAGCGAACTAAATGCAGTTCAAGGCAGCCAAGGCACAATGTTTGGGAAAAGCGGGAGAAGAAAAGTTTCATGCCTGATGGAACAGGATTATGAGTTAAGAAGATCAATGTCCCAGTGCGTTCCATCCTCAGCTTGGTGCCTCCTGTAATTAGAAGGTAACTTTGATGTGTGTCGTGTTTACCTGTCGAGATGTCGTGTGGAGATGTGTCATATGTGTGGTCAGCCCTGCATCTGTTATTGTCCGTGCTTTGTTGCACCCGCTCCACTAATCCCTGATACGAGCCTACTCAGGTGTAAGCGCAAGATGCACTGCCAACAATACCAGTGAAAACTTTTCAAGTTAACCGCTGTTTGCTGAATACAACCCCCTACACGCGTCATTTAGTACTGGATACAACTTTGATACCGCCTTTGGCTGAGTGATAACAATTAGCTTTGCAGGACAATGCTCGGGACATCATTATAGGTGGTATTTGGATTCGGATCTTTTGTTAAGTAATTGCTGGGTTAAGAGTCGTGAAGTGTTCCTGGCAAAAAAAGAGAGGTTTGCATGTGCGAGTTAAATTTTCAGACCCCTTTCTGGCAGGTTGTCTTTGAATGACTTTATCGGTTCCAAACGTAACCAACGGTTTTTCACACCGAGACTCCGGATGAGCAATACATTTATATTCTGCTCATGTCATGGGATAAAAACCTGCATGAACAAAAGACTTGACAGACTTTCAAACTCATTTTGAGAGATTGACAGTCAACAAAGAAAAAGAATTCAATTTCCTGTCGGGGTTTGCAAAATAGAAGGCATCACCACCAAAGCCATAGCTGAGAAGAAAGGCACTGCTGCCACTTCTTTGAAGGCGCAAGAAAAATCCAGAAGTAGCCACGTGAAAAGTATTGACCAATACGTAGGTTGGCTTGCCTACCC
>JAAUYG010231854.1_pt1 | contig 10150 bp, 10 predicted proteins | sample 7278091 | NCBI WGS metagenome assembly JAAUYG01 (sample SAMN14350201, study PRJNA611818) | marine sediment metagenome | isolation source: surface marine sediment (0.6m) | place: French Polynesia: Moorea | collected 2018-08
AGGCACGGAGATTCCAGCCATCACCCTGAAGCTCCTCTCGTGTGGCCCCACGGGGTCACACGATGAGTGACGTCAGCCCACGCACATTCCCCTGAAGATGGCAGCGAGATCCTCGCCGAAAATTCGGGAACAATTATTTTGTTTTCATTCAAGACTCAGTGTGTAGAAAGTCAATTGTTTCTAATATTTAAATACTTTAAATATCTTTTAGCAAATACAACTAATGCTGGTTTTCTATTACAGTTGTTACTGTTGTCCTGACCACATAACAAAACATTTACATATATACATACGTTGTTTAAAAAAAATCTATACAATAAACTGTACCTGCTTGACTTCACGAGTAAGCCACTGCAGATCTGTGATTGGCTCACACAGTGCTCCCAGCCGACCAATCACAGCCGCCGTCTCCTCAAGACTGTGAGATAAGAGAACCTAGCATGGAACATACAATAACTCAAGTGTAAATAGATGCTGCCCCATATTGGACATTTATAACATCAAATTTATAAAATCTCTTTGAAATGAACTATGGAACTATTATTTTTTTTAAATAAAAGCTACCACTGTTTAACAATGAATCTTCCTAACCACAGTTTGTATATATGGATTTTACACTTTTCAAGTGTTGATTAAACTGTAAATCTTTGTCAGGACATACAGAAGTTTTTGCTTTATAATGAAAAATGTTTTATGACCTTGAGAGCTGCATACCAAATTAAAGAGAAAACCAGTAGACAAGATCTTGAAGATAGCTAGTATTTAAAGTACTGTAGCCTAGGAAACTAGTGAAAAGTTACCAGATACCTATACCACTGTCATACTCTGCTACATGTAACCTACACAATACAGGGTATTCAGATGAGTAAAAACAACTTTAAACTTCCTTTGTTTTGCAATGTTTCTTCACTGACTTTTGCCCGGAAAGGCTGAACCAGGTCCGGGGGCTGCGACAGTGCTGCCTGTAATCTGGCAATACAGGTCACTGCGTCACCGCTGTACACATAGCTGGAACATGGGACAGGGGACATTTACACTGTCAATAGGCATAACAGACAGAATGTTAGCTATTAAACATGTTCCAAATTTTCATAATTACACATGTCAAAAATTTTGACATACATGTATTTCAGCAGTTATTACTAGCTGGTTGGATATAAAATATGTGTCTGGACAAATTCATACAGTTATGTATATGTATGTAACGAATATTATTTATTACATACGATAAATGTTGTTTTTAGATTAGGTCATGTTAATAATATCAAGTTTTACCATTTTATCAGTAAAATTCATGCTTTTACCAATTTAACTCTTAGACTACTTTGGCACTATACTGTATTAGGGTAGTCCTTCTCTTATAAGGCCATCCTATTTGACAAGAAATTATGGCCACATTAGAGACGTGGCCTTTGGTGAGAGGGAGAAATAACTGCATCCAGAATAACAGGAGCAAATATTTTTGGCCTCATTACAGGGGGTGGCCTTTGTTGAGAGTGGCCACTAACAGAGGGACTACTGTATATGAAAGGGGTGTTTGTCACAATTAAAACCCAAAACTGCATTTAAACTTGGAAATTAATACATCTGTACTGGCTTCAAGATAACATTTCAAGGCTTAAGTTAGTCTGGACTTCTGGCAACTGGCAAATTTTTACCTTGCTGTCTGTGTGTGCGATGTCACCAACAGCCAGCATGTCTCATACTTCAGGCTGAGTTCCATCACTGTGGCAACCAGTGACTCCAGCTGGTGGCCGGTGGACAAACCACTGAGTTCCTGGAGCAGCAGACAGCTGGTCTGGTTCAGTACAAGGTCGGCTTCCACTCGCCCCAGGCCTGTCTGGCTGGTACTACTGCTAGGCATGTCACGCACGCTGATGTTGTACCTGTAATGACAGAATATAGATACATGCAAAGTGGAATGTTTTTATATGACGTGACAAACAGAAACAACTAGTGAACTGAGGATGTCCGGAGTCCGTTGTCTGTCCCTGTAATTCACAGGTTACAATTAAGATTTAACAGTCTGTAGCAACTCTAGTTTATAGGACAGTGTATGGAGGCTTGGATTGAAAATGACTGTCACAACACAAAAATATTAATATGGATGCTACTGGTAGCTTCCATTTTAAAAGTACAAACAAAACAGGTATGCATGCATATGTACCATGTGTACATATAATGCATACAATCCACCATTAGAAAGATTGTGCATTTCACCATAATAAAGTGATTTCTCAAGACATTATGTTTTCTCAAATGATGACTGGTTGAGTTATAAAAATTATGTACCAGTAGTAAGTTGTTCTTCTATGGTGATATAGTCTTTCAAGGTGACTTTCAAGGGCAGGGTGGTTTCCGAAGTTGAACATCACCAGCTGGTCGAATTCAACAAATTTTTAAAAGAATCTTTATCAGGAATCTGTTATGAATATCGTTGTTATCGGTATTATGATTTTTGTCCATACCCAACATAAATGCTGAGGTGTACAATGTACCAGTATTATAATCGATCAAGACACCTCGATACCTTGTAAATATCTCCCACCCCACCCCAGAGAGATCGACTCGTTAACACAGTACATGTATCTAACCTGGTCTCCAGCAGCTGCATAAGCTTCACATTCCCGGTAAAGGCAGCAGTAGCGAGGAAAAGGTGCTGTGTGGAAAGCGGGTCACCAATGCTGCCAGCTTTGTCTGAGGACGGACTGGCTGAAAACAGATACAGTAAGGGTTCCGTAGCACATGTAGTTATGAGAGGGAACCATCCCAACAACATATTCAGCAACATATATTTACCCAATCAGGGTTTGGGAATGGTACAAATCTGGTACACAGAACACAAAAAGAATGTTAATACAATTGTACAGTATAGCCCATCTTGGAAGACTGCCATCATAAGACCCCATGTCTTCAATACAGTAAAACCTGCCTTGAAAGACTACTCCTATCAGAGAACATCTGTCTTGAAAGACCATAGTATTCTGTCGCAAATATCTACAACACAGCTGTTTTGAGTGTCTGACCACATTTTTCTGTCGGAAGGAACAGTCTTGCAAGACAGCTTCTACTGCACATTGCCCATTGCATGCTCATACCAGTAAAATGCTGGTTGTCATTATTTTCTAAAACAAAGAACTACTTTAACAGGTGATGCAACGATATTTCATCTTTAATACATGCCAGAAAAATTGTATGAGATATAAATTTGAATAAATTGCATTTAAAGTATGAAAACATCTCATTATTTGGAGAAGAGTAGTAGTGTAGATATCATTATGCATGTTGGAACCCCAGGGGAAATGTTATATAATAGTAATGATGTTCCGCACCAACATATTGACTATATAGGAAAAACTCATATAGTTTAGTATACAACCTGTTTGCCAATCTGTAGTTAATAATTTACAACCCCTAGACACATACCTTTCTGGTGACTGCTGTCTCGTTTTTCTGCAGTACCACTCTGCTTAGGGACCATCTCCATGCCACAGAACTTAATGTTCTGTCTCTCACACAGTTGTTTCCATGGTGACTGGTCGCTGTGTTCGTACTCGATGACCAGAGAGAACTGAGCCCAGGGGAAGTCCTTGTCAATATGGGTCCCCAAACAGAGCAGGGTGTTGTGATTCTCCAGCCTGTGTCAAAATAGGAAAGAAAAGGAGGGAATTCAAATTGATTATTTTTGGTCGAAATTGTCCCTCTACATATTATGCATATATGGGTCTAGAATTTAGTGATCAATCCAACAGCAAGCAACTTAATTTTACAGTCAAACCTGCTCTAAAGACCACCTGCATATAATGACCACCTGCTTATCAAGACCACATTATACAGGTCCTCAGGGATATACTTTCCATAGTATTGAACCTGTAAATAAAGACCACCTGTGTATAAGGACCACATTTTGCTGGCCCCTAGGGTGGTCTTTATTTTACAAGTCTCACTGTATATTCAAATTTTAAACATTTCTTACTGTGTATGCATTCTGAAATACAACAGGACATTAGACCACCCCATTGGCCATGAAAAATATGGCCTCTCAAGGCAGGTGGTCTTTAATGACAAGTTAATTTACGTTGAAATGTAGGCAATTCTGCAAAAAGTAGTGCTCCTTTGGGTGTTCCCTCATGAAAGTGTCTCATAACACAGGTTTTACTGTGCCTGCAATTAAGTTACAAACATTGGTAACCTTTGACCTACCTGTTGAAGACGTCCTGGTATGTGAGCTGTCTATCAGCATCAGGACGGAGGTATACGGGTTCAATTCCTGGTACTGAGACTAGCGCCTCCCTCACACACTGCCACAGGCTGTCCAGATCTCTCTTCAGGATCACCAGAACCTGGATCCAACAAATGTGTACAGTTACCAGGAGTACACTACATGGGCAGTGCATGTACACATGGTACAGTCAACCTGAAACACACCAGGCACAATGTTCACAGTCATAATCTTAATTACTGGAAATAGCTCAGATGTATCAGCAAAAACAAACCTAATGTTCTAAGATCATTAGAACACAAATAACATCTACTATCTATTAAACTTACAAATATTTTTTTTCTACTAGAATAAAAAAAATCACTAACAATAACACAAAAACAATATAAATTTTACCGGTAGTTGCATATGTCACACAGTCAACATACTCATGCTGACACCTCTAAAGAAGTTCTTTCAGTAGTACATGTATTATAAAGCCACATAGCCACAAAGCCACTGTACATAGTCTCAATGTTGGCTACAGCACCCACAACACCCAATACAGTAGTCCCTCTCTTAGTGGTCACTCCCAACAGAGGCCACCCTCTCTAATGTGGCCGTAAATCTTTGCACTACTACTATGAAGGTTAATACTTTCTTCTCCCTCTCAACAGCGGCCACCTCTTTAATGTGGCCACAATTTCTTGGCAAATAGGGTGGCCTTATTAGAGAGAGACTAAGTACTGTATGTCTCTCTACATAACAGACAAGTGCATATATATCAGTCATTTGTACAGTTATTGAGTTGCCAATAGCTTAATGTATATACAGAAAATTGTATGTTATCCAAAAACTGTTGTGTGCATATTTACATGTGGCACTGACTTTGGAATCATGATCGGGACTCTTTTTCTCCTTCTTTTTCAGCCAATCAGAGATGTTCTGACAAACTGAGGCTATTTTAGGATGGATGACGCCATTCTGTTTCTGGTGATATTCTTCTTCATGCAAACGCTTGATAACCATGGACAGGCGTCCTGGAAATAAGTATATATATTATACATTTAACTGCCTGACACCAATGGAGACTACTAGAATTTTGTTAAAAGCAAAATTTTCTTATTGTTAATATCATGGTACAATCATTTAATCCCAATTTTATTTCTTTTTTCTTTTAAATTATTTGTGTACATAAAGTACGTGTTGGGATAATGTGTATACATATACCTGACAGATTCAAACTTCAAAAAGATAATGTCAACCAGTTATTCTTACCACACAAAATATCTCAAAATTTAATCACTTAATATATCACAAATACCCTTGGTAATTAGTTACTTTGTATTTGCATATATTACATACATGATATATATATATGTTATATGTACAAATACACATAAATACCATTTATTTTTCTGCCTGTATTCTTCAAGATTGTAAGTAAACACAGTTATACCATCAACAGATTTACAGTTGCCTGCTACTAAATTGCTACTAAATTTCATTTCTAGCATGATTCTCTACCGCCCTGTAACAGTTCCCTATTTCCCCCACCCTGTAACAGTTCCAACCTACCCAGTAACAGTTCTACACCCGACCTGTTTACATAACAGTGCCCTACCCACTTTATAACAGTTCCCTACCAATACTCTTAACAGTTCCTTACCCACCCTGTAACAGTTCCCTACCCACCCTGCACCCCATAACAGTTCCACATCTACCCTATAGCAGTTCCCTACCAAGCCTGTAACAGTTTCCTACCAACCCTGTAACAGTTCCCTACCCACCCTGTAACAGTTCCCTATCCACCCTGTAACAGTTCCCTACCCATTTTATAACAGTTCCCTACCCACCCTGTAACAGTCCCCATGCAATCTCACTCACCCTGTAGGATCTGTTTGTGCCTGTCCTGGTTGACAGTGAGGTGCAGTAACGCAGTCCGCAGACAGCAGTGATACAGCAGGTCTGCCGCCCCGACCAGGGCGTGGACAGCTAACACCGCGTGGTAGTCGGCTGTTAACTCTGGGGGAGAGAATTAACACATAGGATGTCTGTGATCAGTTGTGGAGCCAAAACTGGTTCTGATGAAGAAAGAGCTGATCAGCTTCAAACTGATTTGTCTAGATGCTTTAAATTATAATATTCCCGCAAACTAAGTAAATCAGCAGTATCAAAATAACAGGTGTCAAATGTGTACAACTTAAGTCTGCTGTCCAAATTAGCATTGCAGTGTTTTTTGACAATGCTCAATAGACTGCCTACTACTGGCACTATTACAGACACTCTGAAATCAATTTTGCAGAAACAAATGCAGCCCAGAATTCTGTTCTTATGATTACTCCCACTGTTTATAACATAGTTCTGCTAGTAACTTGGACATCCCTCCCCGTTTTTAATATGATGAATGCTGTTTGGGCATTCTATTTAAATGACCATTACCAACAAGTGCTTTTAACCATCATTGTTTGTAAGTTGTAACCATGGTTATCCATGGTGAAACAGTTCCCTGCTACCCTATAACCATGTTACCATGTGGCATGTTTGCCCTAACTCTTCATAATCATGTGTACAGTAGTCCCCCACTAATAAGGATGCCCATTCTGCCAAACAATACTATCCTAATTAGAGAAGTGGTCATTTGGCGAGAGGGAGCATCACATGCATTCAGACTAGTTGCTGCCCAGAAATTTTATCCTATCTAGCTGGGTGTCCACTTTTGTGAATGTCCTTCAAAATAGGTACCACTGTACCATAGTTACCATCACTGTTGCTGTCTCGCTGTCCCTTTTCATGCTGTCTGACAATGAAGCGTGTGATATCAGGTGTGAGGGAGCAGAATTCCTGGCCCTGTGGGAGGTGTCCACGGCTTCGTAACTGATTGAGGAATGGCACACAGCACTCCTCCAGGGTCTGCTGAGGGGCTAGGATACAATCTGAAACCCATAAAGAATTTAATTATTTAGAATTAATAAGACTTCTTTTCATGCTCATGTGGCATTCACTGCACACGTATACAATACCTCAACAGTGATCTTGACAATTACACCTTACATAAGCATACAATATGATTACACAGAATATCAAGTACATTTTGCACACCGACAATTAAGTCAAAATTTTAGGCCCTCACTAATGTGCAAAAATGTGAATAAACATGAAACTATTGATGACCACCTGACAACCCTTACTGTCAGATTATTTAGCGCTAACAAATGTAGTTATTTAGGCACCTGTTGACAGGACATAGATGACAGTAGCTTTGGGTTTTCTGCGGCTGTCTCTGTCTGTGGAACTCTTCTCTGCCGTGGCCTCTGGTCTGACTGGAGGACCCCTCTCTGAATTACCTGCAGGTATGACAACACAGCACTGAGGCTTTATTTACATCTAATAATTCCTTCATGTCTACGGCCTAATGCTCCATCCCTTACAGGACACTCTGTACAGAGGCCACCCTCTCTAATATAGCCACATATCTTGACTACTACTACTACAATGTTCTCCCATTTAGCTCTTCCTCTCACCAAAGGCCAACTCTACATTTATTACAATTATTAGAGGGGGACTGGTGTACATTTGTACAAGCAATGCTCATCTAAAATCTGTACTTCTTTAATGTAGAAGTTGTTGGATGATTATATCACACATTGGCTTTATAAATCTCAGGTTAAACAAGATCAAAGTGCCCTTAAGGTTTCACACGGATCCTTTATGTTGTAAATGAAAGCAGATTTGTGTGATTATATACACAAAAACTTCCCCTGTACCTGTCAATGCTGTACTTGTAGCAGATGCTGCCCCAGCTTGTCTGGCCCTGGGTCGGGCACTGACCACCGGCTTCACATAGCTCCTCATGCTGAAGAAATTGAAGCAAGCATCATCTCCTATCACTGGATCCCTTATCGCTGTATCCCTTATCATTGGAGCCTTTACCACTGGATCCTTGGTGGTCTTGTTGGGCCATCTATCCCCCTCAGATGGGACAGCAGCAACTGGTTTACTAGCTACATTGCTAGGACTGGCAGCTGCTCTGACAACACGCTGGCCAGAATTTGTTCTGGGGCCAGGCTCGAGAGTGATTTCACCAGGAGGTTGGCCACGGGTTGCTACATGTATACCAGGAGGTTGACCACGGGTCACTATACCAGGAGGTTGACCACGGGTCACTATACCAGGAGGTTGACCAGGGCCCAGGATTGCTTTTCCAGGAGGTTGACCAGGGTTTGCTACGCCAAGGTTGGTTAACGGTTGTTTATTGGTTGCTATGGTGACAACCTGGCCACAGGTTGCTATGACAACAGGCTGAGCAGCAGTTTCTATGGTGATAGCCTGGTCTGATGACCTCATGGCAGGTACAGAATGTCTGAGATTGAGGGGATTGTTGTCCCTGGGCTGCGCACATGTAGCTGGGTCACTGTCTGCTGGTCTCATAGGATGCACTGTATAAGGAAGACATATTATATACAGTATATATACAGTCACAATACAACAAAGAAAAGCCTTGCACCAGTATATACATATAAAAACTGTATGTAAAATATATGACTTAAATCAAAGGTACAGATCATTACAACCACTATAACTACGTCAGGCAAATCTAGTTGAACACTTCTACGAAGAAAATTAAGTTTAATTTTTAATGACTATCCTATTTACATTCAGGTACTCTCAAGCTTTATGCCAACATACATGATTTACGTTTTATAACTGTACTTTTTGGAGTAGAACCACACTAACAGATGCATGAACATATATACAATGAAGCGGTCTTGAGAGACCATTGCGATGAGAGACCACCTGTCTTGACAGACCATGCATTTTCAGCAGAAGGACCTACATTTCGATATAACTGAATCTGTCACCAGAGACCACCTGTCTTGACAGACTACAATTTTGAGGCCAATGGGATGGTCTTTCAAGACAGGTTCTACTGTATAGCATTATAACCCTATAGCCCAGACAATAACCCAAACCTCTCATGAAAAGTTATTGACACATCCCCAAACAGGCTACTAAGTTCAGATTCTACTCCTACTTAAATCAGTCTTACCCTCCTCCTTTGTGACCATATCCACCCTGACAAACTCCTCCACGGTGCCAAGTTTCCATGGTGGGTTGATGCGATCCTCCCCCCACTCACATACTGCAGTGTCAGCCTTACTATACCCTACACGCCCATCCTGCAGGGCATCCCAGGGTAGAGCCAGCTCCAGGGTGCCACCCCCAGGCTCCGGTCTCAGATCCAGACTCCGGATAAGCTGGGTGGGTCGGCTGGTAACTGGATCGTCCGATGGCACTATCACCTCTGACAGGAATATACTTAGGGGTAAATATAGTATTTTCTTGTGTATGTACTTCGTTCTTCCTGTCATACCGATATACTGTCTTATGCGTTTAAATGTAACATTACCAGAGAATATAATATTAGCATATATTTCAGCCAGTGGGAACAGTCAATTAGCATATTACATGTTCCAAGAACTCTCTCGTGAACAATGAATCACACAGTAAAATAATGTGACATTTCTACAGAACAAGTTAGTTACTTTTCTAACATTCAGATAATATGTGTCTACTAGCAATTTACACTACACAGTACATATCATACGTATAATCATTTCCAAATACAAACTGTGCCACATACATCCTCACATACATGTCCCAGTACATTTACAGATCAAAGAATATTGATCACATGAGGGACGTTAATGCAGAGAAAATAATGTAACAGCTCTAGGGCTCTACATGGGTCCAAATAATCTATGCTGCATCGCACGTCACTTTTTATTGCTTTTTTCTGTGTCCATGTCACTTTTTATAAGAACCTTACTTCGTCACATCACTTTTATAATATATTTATATATGTATTTATATTACACATAATTATATTTTATAAGGCTTTCATGTCGATCTTCGTCTTCTATAAAATTTCAACGTCGATTCTACAAT
>JAAUYG010162632.1_pt1 | contig 10149 bp, 10 predicted proteins | sample 7278091 | NCBI WGS metagenome assembly JAAUYG01 (sample SAMN14350201, study PRJNA611818) | marine sediment metagenome | isolation source: surface marine sediment (0.6m) | place: French Polynesia: Moorea | collected 2018-08
CCACTTAGCTCTCATAGCCACCCAAAATGTTTTCTCTTATCATGTTCTCCCTTATCATTTGGGCCCAAATTAAAAAAAATCGCAAGTGCAACGAATGACCCCAAATGACCTTGAACGCCAAAAGGGAAAAAGTACCCTTATATGTTGAAATACTACTCACGAGTCCCAAATTTAACTCCGTTTTGCTCTACAATCGCTCTTTTTCCAGATAATGGAGGTTTTTGATTTCTCCATAGGCTACAATGGTGAATTTGATATTTTCGGGAAAAAATCGTTAAAAATTAAAAACTCAAAATTTCAAAAATCAAAAAAGCAGTTTTGTGAGGACCTCTGGAAGGAAAATTCAGGGCAAGTTTCAAAACGTCTGACTGCGATTTGTAGGAGGAGTAGCGTTTTGAAATTTTCACTCCCATTGGGTCCCATATGCATGCTAATGAAAATGAATAAAATTCATTAAAATTTCAATTTTCAAAATTTTAAACAATCCCAAACCTAGTTTAGTGAGGACCATTAGGAAGAAAGTTCAGGAAAATTTGAAAACTTTCGGCTGTGATTTGTAGGAGGAGGAGCGTTTTGTAATTTTCGCTCTCATAGGGTCCCATGTTAACGAAAATGAAAAATACTCGTAAAAATAAAAAAAAAATAATAAAGTGGCTAATGTATCAGTTGGCCAGTGGCAATTGTCATTTGTTTCAGCCACAACACATTGTTATTAATAACTTATATACGTGTGTGTGTGTGTGGCAGATTATAGGCATACATAAATTACTAAGCTGTGTAATATATAAATTACTAAGCTGTGTAATACATAAATTACTAAGCTGTGTAATATATAAATTACTAAGCTGTGTAATACATAAATTACTAAGCTGTGTAATATAAAAATTACTAAGCTGTGTAATATATAAATTACTAAGCTGTGTAATATATAAATTACTAAGCTGTGTAATATATAAATTACTAAACTGTATGATGTAAAAGGTACTAAGAATTTATTAAGCTCTGTAATATTTCTGTCCCCTTTACCATGTTACAGTAAAGCAGATTGCCTAGGCATCTCTATTCTTACGTTCTGCTTGTAATTATTTTCTGGCATCTGCAGGCCATATAAAATTAAAATCCTAGGTCAACGATAGCATTTCTTTTGTCATTTTAAACATTCGAAGTATGGGACACAAATTGTAGAAATTATATATTTAAAAATTACATAAATTGGCATAAGATATTGACACAATATTGCGCCATACATTACCATACAGTCACTATCACATACACATTTTGACACAGAACTAAGACGCATATTGGTAAATACGTGGTCAATATTTAACTTTGATGACTGTTATTTATAATGGCATGTAAAACACAAATCCAATAAATCTGCCCAGTCCTCCGGGGTTGCATTGTGACGTAAGACTTTATGACCACGCATTCCTTACCGTTTTTATTTTATTTATTTATTGAAACATCTTTATCATGGGTGGTCAATTACCATTTGGTATTCTTCCTTGACGCCCAGCATCATAAAATACAACACGAATAAAAGCATGAATTGAATAAAATTGCAAGTAATGTGCTATCATAAAATGTGGACAGATTTGACAACGATTTCGATGATTAAAACGCACGAGAAGAACCGGATGAAGTTGTACAGCTGTTTATGCATTTCTTTGATACCTGTCACTTTAGCAGCACACTAAGCAGACAGCACTTCGTTAGTATTCCGACAAGACCAGGGTATACAAGAGCTGACATATTTCTTAGTTAAACATGCTTCAAATCACTGTGACAGGAACGTTGACTAAAACTATACGGTCAATATTTGCTTGATTGTGTGCGAATAGAGAGAGCATCGTGCATGCTGCTTTGTAGGGGGAAATTGCAATATACTATTGTGTTCCACTAAACCTTACATTGCTTGCCATAAAACACAGAAAAAAAAATCAATTAAGATCGACCTGTAAAATATGGTGCATAAAACACAGAAAAAAGTCAATTAAGATCGACCTGTAAAATATGGTGTAGTAAAGCATGGTGTAGAAGAGTTGCCACCTGGAACATAAACATAGATCGACATAAATCATTGTTCTCACAGCAAAAACAGATGAAACCTAAAATTCTATAACACGCTTTTTGGAAATGCATTGTTGTCGAAAGTAAACGACTTATTTTTGCCGTTCTTGTTTAAAATAATAAACAAGAGGACAGGTCCATGGACCTTGGCCCTCTGCTTGACGCTTGCAATCGGTGTGACAAATGGCAATTTTCTACAGGACTTATTTCATAGTAACGTCTGGCCTACTATACTAAGCTCCTTTACAAGATATAAGGCATCGAAATCTGAGTGACCCTGACTTTGACGTTTCAAGGTCACTCAAGGTCATATGTGATGATGTCATTGGACTCTCGATATATGCTTTCCTATTCATGTTTAATAGTAGCTTATGGCCTAACTTTGCTCCTTTGCAAGCTATAAGGCTTCGAAATCTGAGTGACCTTGACTTTGACCTTTCAAGGTCACTCAAAGTCAAATGTGATAGTGTCATTGGACTCTCCATACCATATATGCTTTCCTATTAATGTTTAATAGTAACATATGGCCTAACTCTTCTCCTTTACAAGATATAAGGTATATGATAATTTCGATTTCACGAGCTCTGCTGACATAGTCAAGCAGACCTCAAAAAACGTTACCCGTATGTGAGTGAGCCGCTTACGGATACAGAAGTCACCATCCCACATGGCAGGCGGTCTAGCGAAATGACGTTGACAGGCACCTTACAAGCCGGAGTCCTGGTCGTCGCGTTATGATTTTAAAAGCTAGACAACAAAGCCGACGCAATGCATGCAACGGGGAACTATACATATCCCCTGGATACATATCTGCTGGTATTTTTTTTGGTATACGGTATACCTTTCTACTGTGACATATTTAGCATCAAAGGCAACTTAATTCAGCTAGAAACGGAATTATTAAGCAAACTTTGACAAAAATATAAGATTTAAGTCAGAAGTGTCACCTTCATCCGAGTAAACTGACACGCTATTGATATACGTTTGTCTTCGCTAGTGTAAGTCGCAATGAATTACAGGTTTCAGTGAGAGGTTAATCTCATTTTCTCTTCAATGAAATAAATATCGGCTTGCATTCTTACGTGCACAGCCGCAGCCAACCATTTAAAAAGAATCATTGTTTCACCTCATGATTAGTTCAATAGTAACTGTCTTGTTTCTTGATGTCACAATAAATTGCAGGTTTCAGTGAGAGGTTAATCTTATTTTCTCTTCAATGAAATAAATATCGAGCTGCATTATTACGTGCACAGCCACAGCCAACCATTTTTTTTTTAAATATTTTTTCAACTCATGATGTGCCTTTCTTCACATTTATCAATAGTAACTGTCTTGTTTTTTAAAGAGGTCTGTCGATAAAACGACCACAATTTTGTATCAGGTTGCTAAAACCATGTTTGAAATAAATGACACAGTAGCTATTCCTGCTGGTTCACGACATGTGATTTTTTTTAGCATGGCGGTATGTGACTTTTCCATAAAAAAATTCGATGACGCCATTTTGACCGGTACGCTAGCATTAATCTGGATATAAATTCATAAATAATACATTGTAAATAATGTCTACTTAATAAATGCATATAATTGAGTAATTAAATAGAATTTTCACCAAAAATTCAAAACGCCAGCCCAAAGGATTTACGAAAGAAACTATTACCTGGTGTAATGTATTTCGAGTTGTGTTTCGCGCAAAATTTGTCGCTAAACTTTGCGAAGGAAATTTTTTGTCGGAAAAATCACATGCCACAGTAAGTTGCGCTCATCCGCCCAGATTTTCCTAAGTCTTGGATCACAAAATGTGACATGCTACCAGTTTCCTGCAGAGGTGATGTGTGTACAATAAGATCAGAAGGAAATGCCGCCCGGGCGATAATAGGACTGATTTTCTGCAGTCGACTGGCAAAGCAGCCGTTGTTCGCGTTTTACGGCAGTCGCTTCGTGTCGTGTACTAATGAGGGCGTGGCACGGCCGCGGGCCGGCTTGTCCCCCCGGCCCAGTGTCAACGATCAGTGTCATCATGGCCTTACTCTGTGTCACCAGAAGACAGGGACGGACACAGTGACAGTCGCCCTCAGCCAGTGACCTGCTATCAATTGTGCTGACTCGCTGACCTGCGGGCCGCTTCATAAAGGCCCCGGGCACAGTGTCAGACGTGAAAAATCGGCTTTTAACACGGATCCGGTATGTATGGCGAAATGGTGGCTTAATAAGGGACCATCTCAAAGTGGTTCTGTCGATGACTAGAATATGGCCTTGGCAGTGGACTATTATCCCTGCTGATTAGAGTTCTTGTTTCAGACGCGCCCTGTTCACATCTGGGAACAATTGCCTCAAACGAAAAGTTCAAAATTATTTTCAAGCACCAGTAGTGCAAGAATCGTCAATTTGAAATTTCCTTCATACTAAATTTGTCTCTATGATCTAGGTGTGGCCATAGATATATTATGAGGCAATTTATACCATGGTTCTATTAGTAGACTTCCTTTTCATTTCAGGGTATATCAACAAACATAAGGTATGTAAATGTTTCACTTGTGTGAAAGAAAACGTGTCCGCTGTCGGCATATAATTGTGGCCTCTGCTCAGAAGGAACCTGATCGCTAAACAGAACTCTGTCACCTGAAATTGTATTAAAGTCTGCCACTGTTATCAATGACATTTTGGACAGCAGGGAATATGTAGGCTAAGCTTTTTATGAAATATCGTAATATTAATACAATAACTACAAACTGTTGGCTTTTGAGTGAGAGTAAATTTGAAAAAAAAAACATCAGTGTTTCCCTAGCACAAGACAAAGAAGTGATTGATTTAAAAAAATGATAATTGTCTACCGGCTTATCATAATCTGATATGAAATGATATACAATATGATGCAATAAAGATCCCTGATCTGACAAGTAAAACAAAACATACTTATACATGTCTCTCTGATAATGGAATGCATCATTCTGGATTTTCACAGTTATATGGTGGGAATGCATCATTCTGGGTCTTCCCAATTGTAGCAGTGGAATGCATCATTGTGGATCTTCCAAGTTGGGACGACGGAAATGCATGATTTCGGGTCTGCCCAATTTGAAGGGTGGGTGGGAATGCATCATTCTGGGTCTTCCCAGTTGTAGGGGTGGAAATTATCATTCTGAGGCTTCGCAGCTGTATATGGGTGGGAGTGCATTATTCTCGTGCTTCATAAACTTTGTTTACAAATATATATAGCTCTTTGATAGAGTATCTATTGTAACTTTTTTGTATACTGTGACCGTACACTATGTTTTAATTTCCGGTTTTTGAGACCACCCCGGTATCGAGGCTGTATCACTTGCCCTGGTACCGACATGACGTAAGGCACGCCCCCAAAGTGACGACCGCGCATTTAACCCCGCCATAAACACATCGCACGAGTTGGCGCCACTAGTTTCAATAAGCATTTCCAATGAGCGATGGATGGAACAGTCTCGGAATCGACTTCCTGTGTCGTGCGTCTCCACGGCGGAAGTCAAGCTGCAGAGCTGCGCTGGTCTCCCGCGACGCAGTGGCAGGGAATCAGGATCGATAGGCTTACAGGTAATCGTAGCGACCGCGCCCATCCCACCCCGCCAGGTAAACACGGCCATTGCAGTGGCACTGTCAGGCCGGAGATTAACGGAACTACGGACCGAGGATTTGGGGATAATACGCCAGGCAGGGCTGCAGTCTGGGAGGGGACGTCAGAACCATTGGTGACGATGGGAAACGTAACACTTGCTGTCATATAGGGTTACTTTTTGGTGACATCGTTTGCAGCTAGGGTGACGTTTTCTTATCGAGTTTTATGACAAGGCATCGAAGGTCTCAGTGGAGAATCAGTAACAGTGGCGTGTCCCACTGAGTTCCCCTGACATAAAAAGGATTACACAACTCCGGAGGATATATTTATTACTTTAAAGATCTTTGGTAGGAAAATCTGGATTCATTTTAAAAAATTTCCATTCAAGATGCAGGATCGACCCTCGCGTTCAGTGAACCGTGAAGCGCTGCTTCAGGCTGTCCGGAAGGGAGATATAGGATCCCTGCAGTCCATGCTGACCGACGGTGACGACGCTGTTCCGAATCTGAGCCAGAATCCGGATTTCCAGGATGCCACCTTGCTACATCATGCCTGCCGAGCAGGGAACCTGGACGTCCTGCAGTATCTGATGAAAGACGCCGCAATGATCTTGACTCTCAAGACTGACATACCGACCGGAAGTCTTCTGGATCTTAGACCGGACGTCATTTCCTGTGTCGGAGCGACCGCGGCGCTGGACGCTGCAGCCACGGGGAACCTGGATTGTCTGCAGTACGTTCTAGAGAACTCGTCCTGCAACATCTCCGATCAGGATCAGGCCGGGAACACCGCGACGCACCTGTCGGCGCGGTATGGCCATCTCCGGACGCTAAAATGGCTGGTAAACGAGGAACCAACAGTGCTCCAGACCAAGACGAAATCTGGAGCCATCCCGCTTCACTTCGCCGCCGCTAGAGGGGATCTGGATAGCGTGAAGTTCATAGTGGAGCAGCGTCCGGGGTGAGTACAGATAGGGCGTTGCAACGACAATTCTGGATCTTCTCCATGTGATTGTCTTCCTTAAAATTAACAATTTATTGCTTGCGCTAGCTATTATATCATATGTGCATGTTCTTGCCTCTGCTGTAGCTGTTAAATGTAAGAATATTGCGTTTAAAGGTGTATGCACTTTGTTTCCAATATTCCATGGACACAAATGTCACCTGTGTCACTTCTGCGTCACCTTGGAGAGGTCAGGCATTTCCTCGTAGAAACGTGACGTCACATAAGGGTGTTGTTCGGCACGGCCAGTGGGCGGTTCCAATTTAAAATGTCCTTATCTAAAGAAAAAATAGCACTGCTAGTAAGAAACTGCATGACCTCCTGTTAAGCATTTCGTAGTTGGACTAATCATGCTGATCGTTTTTTTTTTTTTTTTAATAATCCATAGTGCACTTGATCTTGTTCTAAAACTATATACGTATATTTCTTCCTACGCTAAATTAGTATCGATTTAAGATCGCTCGAGTAAGGATATAGCAAAGAATATATTCGCTTGAAATTACAGCGACTGTTTCGAATCTAAACCGGGATATAAGCCGATTAAACACAAGACTAAGTATTTACTAATAGAATTGTTGACAATCACGCTCTCGTTACAAAACACTCTGGTCTCAAGGCGCGCTTTGCTCAGTGTTTCACGTTTTAATAGTCCTAGTATATTTCCTCAAGGTGTTTATGCAATCAAGTGGCATGTTTTCTGTCAGAAGCCCTCGCGATGAAGTGACTGCACAAGACATCAGTCACTGTCCCTGCTGTAATCCGGACAGGTAAGTAGATATAGATCCCCCTGGCCATGCCCCCTAGCCATACTGCTGATTTTTCTTTATAATCAGTATCTTTTAATTAAGAATGTGTTCTTATTACCATTTATTATCATTATTATTATTATTATTATTATTATTATTATTATTATTATTATTATTATTATTATTATTATTATTATTATTATTATTATTATTATTATTATTATTGTAGCTGTTGTTTTTAAGGTTACAATTCGTCGTCTTAGTTGTTTGGTGATATGATTTTTTACCTTTCAGGCGAAAATCACCCTAGCATACGTGTGCGTATTAATCCGCATTTTGCGACATGTTTCGGCATTTTGTGAAAAGTTCCAAAGCTGATTTTACTACTACAAGCCGTTCCTGTATCTTATTTGCTGGCATATTTAGCGGTTCCTAAGAGTAGTGACGTCCTATAGCTGTTGCAGAGCACCAGGGCCCCGAATTCTCACAAAATCAAAATCACCGTAAGAAGTGTACTTGTGGTATTTTAAGTGCTACCGCGCTGAGAATTAATAGTAAACTTTTCAACCTTTGCTTAAAATTTCCTTTGACCTTTCGTGACCTTTCTCATTTAAGGCGCGGGGGGGGGGGGTGTGCTTGCCATAATTCTCAAGTATACTGAAATATGGCTAGTTTATGTTATGTATTCACAAAATTATAATTCCTAGCAATTGGGTGCTACTAAGTATCGTCCCGAAAGCCAATCCTGGGTCATTTTTGAGGCTGTATATGGAAGGTGGGCAATGAGAGTTGAGCAGACTTCGCCTTTAATAGGTGTTTGGCCTTTTCGTCCTGCCGCCCAAAGCCTAATCATTACATAATGTACGGCACACTTTCTGTCGTCATGTCTTACAACGGTAAATCAATATTGTCGCCGGATGACATAGACGCCAGGCCGTGTCACCAGCACATATACAGTAATGGGTGTGGCAGCAGCTGTTCGCGGTTATCACCTGTACTTACCTGGGCTTACTGTACCTGAGGTCTACCTATAAAGCGACGGCAATAGGCCCTAAACACCAGACCAATCAGTTACTATGGCAACCGCTGGGAGACAGACATTAACAAAAAGTGGATCAAGACGAGTACGACAATACTGGCATCTTCTTGAATGCCCGGTTGTTGTATGTGGCTGATGGCTATTGTGATGGTATCATAATAGGACCATTAATATTCATGATGACCTAATTAAGAGAGAGAGAGAGAGAGAGAGAGAGAGAGAGAGAGAGAGAGAGAGAGAGAGAGAGAGAGAGAGAGAGAGAGAGAGAGAGAGAGAGAGAGACAGAGAGAGAGAGAGACAGATGGGGTTAATATATGCTCTGCAAGCACCTCGGGTCAATTGCCCAAGTCGACACAGCCATTGTTGTAGACTCCCCAATTTCTCACTAGCAACCATCCTTGCAGTCCCTTTGCAACGCAAGTGTAAGGCGTTAATCTCAAATACTGTTTTAACTTGGAAATCTGCATTACACTTACCACGCCAGCACTTAGAATAGCAAATGCCATTTTAACTCTTTGCAACATTAAGCGGTCGGTTATGAATTGAAATACGTCTATTCCCCACAAACGATATAACCCGAAAGCATACAATGGCAGTCCAAAAATCAAACAAAAATTTTTTTAAAATTTTTTAGAATTATTGTACAGATAAATATTGAGTAATACGATTGATGGACAAAAGCGCGATAATCTATAGAACTCCACTAATAATATCTCAATTTCTGCGCCATTTAAATCTCCGTTTGCCGGGTCACAGCTGTTCAGTAGAGCAAAGACAACAAATATTAATTATTCGTGTTTGATTTTAATTAAAATCTTTGTTTATTGTGCTTCACGTGACTACGGAGAGGACCTTAGTTCAGCGCTACAATATTTTGAGCAAGGCACTTAGTGGCATTCCTTTTGAAGGTAATGCAAACACACACACATCCCAATGCATGCGTTACCTATGCGAATAAATAGATTTTCATCTAGCATATATATATATATATATATACAGTGTTGACTAAGGTAAAATTACATTCACTGTATGGGTAAAATGTTAAGGCTTTAACCCCATGTGGCTAAAACCAGTTCCTTTAACCACATCGGAATTCTTTAATTTGCTAATAGGTAGCGCTAGCCCAGGACTGTTGCCAATGATATGTGATAACTCTGGGATGAAATGAACTAGGAATATATCACCTTGAGGTGATAGTTAATATGTAACTGATTGCTTGTCGAGAACCTCATTAAATAAATCAAGTTTAAAAAAAAAACTAACAATATTTACCATGAATGAACATATGATAATGGTCATAACGAGAGTTATCAGTTATCCTTAAAAGACACTTCATAAATCCTTAAAATGTACATTTTGGACAATTGAAACAAGTACACGTTTACTCTTTCATACAATCTAAAATAGTTTAAACCCTTTAAAATATGCTGCATTTCAGAAGTTACACCTTGGCACAGTTCATAATAACCTTAGCCCTGTTCACAAGTTGGCTCAGCGGTTTAAAACTCTGTACATCTGTTGAACTGTCACACAAAAGGACAAATATCGAAATGATTTAATGCAAATCACTGCATTAGAATGAACTTTTGTGTCTACATTATTATTATTATTAGTAGTAGTAGTAGTAGTAGTAGTAGTAGTAGTAGTAGTAGTAGTAGTAGTAGTAGTAGTAGTAGTAGTAGTAGTAGTAGTAGTAGTAGTAGTAG
>JAAUYG010059069.1_pt1 | contig 10147 bp, 3 predicted proteins | sample 7278091 | NCBI WGS metagenome assembly JAAUYG01 (sample SAMN14350201, study PRJNA611818) | marine sediment metagenome | isolation source: surface marine sediment (0.6m) | place: French Polynesia: Moorea | collected 2018-08
CTCAAGGTCAAAAGTGATGGTGTCATTGGAGTCACTATATATGGTTTCCTATTGATGGTTAATATAAAATAGGTCCCAACTCGGCTCCTTTACGAGATAAAAAGTGACCTTACATTTAACCTTTCAAGGTCACTCAAGGTCAAATCTGATAGTGCCATTTAATTCCGCATATGACTTCCTATTGGTGTCTAATGGTAACCATCTGTTTCTCTCTCACTGTTTAGCAGTTATAGCCACTCAAAAAAAAATTTCCTATCTCTTATCATTGGGTCGAAATTTCGGAATAGCTCAGCATGTGTATGAAATATTGTACTCATCTTGGAACACGATGTTAAGTTTGCAGTATTTTAGAATCACATGTATAAACTGGAAAGAGATGCCTCACAGTAATTACTGGTGGTATTAATCCATTATCACCAGTCTGTATCAGACATATACCATAAAACAGTCTTTCCGTGCTTGTATCTTCTGTACTGTAAGTAGTAGCAGTAGTAGTAGTAGTAGTCACAGCAGTAATACTAGTTGCAGAAACGGTAGCAGTAGTTGCAGCAGCAGTAATAGTAGTAGTAGCAGCAGCAGTAGTAGTTGCAGCAGCAGTAATAGTAGTAGTTGCAGCAGCAGTAGTTGTATAGTAGTAGTAGTTGCAGCAGCAATACTAATAGTATCAGTAGTAGCAGTACTACTACTGGTACAAGTAGCAGTAGTAGTAGCAGTACCCGGTAGTAGTAGTAGTGGCTTTATTTTCAGGTGACCAGGCATCATCTCAGCACAAGGAAAAAGACATTTGGTGTTAATATGGAAGATTTATTTTTACATACTGCATTCTATGCAAATCTGCTGTGTAAAAAATTGTACATCATCAACAAGCACAAGTGTTATGCAGCCATTATAAAAACTGTCTAGATGGAAAAACTGTGTAGGTGGCAGTTATCCAGTTATTAGTAGAACTTTACAACATGAAAGATTACTTTATAGACACAATGCCAATATTTCCTTGTCTTCGCCTTTCTCATATAACTTTATAGAAGCAATACCAGTTTTCTAGTCTCATTTAACTAAAAGGCTCTTTTCTTTTACATGATATACTGGTGGGAATTATATTAAATTATATCATGTCGCCCTTTTGTAAATAATAAGCAGATATAGTATGACCTTACAGCAAAGGCACAATTGACACAGCCCGATTTTAACAAATTTGTTTTTGAATTCTATCTATATTTTCCCATCACAACTTTTAATAAGGCCGCCAGTTAACATTTGCTAACAGATTTGTTATGCATTTTTTTTGTACAAGACCACTTATACACCTTGATTCTACTAGAAACAAACTGATCCCCAGCAAAGGGTAACAACCAGTGTCGTTATAGTAACCGTACACGACACAAAACAACAGACAGCTGTCAATAAATTATCAGGAGAAGCTCGAGACTTCTCTAGAGCAACGTGGAAACATTGTCGAGGAACCATCAGACATCAGCACATACAAGAAGAGACAAGAAATTGAAATTCTCTTAAATGTTTTTTTTTTCACTCTTATACCCCTTTATAATAAATAAGTAATTACTAGAATCTAATTATTTTACCATTAGCTATTATTTACACCTGAATTTGAAAAACATTCTTCAATAGGGCACGGCACACTTTGACATTTCTAAGTACCATAAACTACATGTATCTCTCCATAATTTAAATATTTTTACTATAAATATGAAGAAGCCATACCTTTCTTTTTCACATATTTTACTGCTGTAGAAAAGTGGAACTTATTTTGAACACTTCAATTGACATTTTTTGTATGCTGTATATTAATGAAGCTGAAAGTTCACTGCCCGAATCCCATTACTCTGTATACACTGTTCCCGACAGCCTCAAACCACTGCCTGGCCAACAATATTCTGGTGTATGTACATTTAAATACATTACCGTTTCCTCCTCACAAAATATTTCTACTACAATGCACTGCCTGACAATTTACATGTATTCGTGTACCCACAAGCAACGAATGTTTCATGGCTATTCATGTCATCCATCATGAATATTCATGACTTTCACGAGAGACAAAGAAAAGAAAAGACACCTATCACAAAACCCCTTTGTTTCATCTCCGACTAAAAATAAACTAAATATTTCGATCCATGTTAAATATTTTTCTGGCAAATGAATATTTACAAACATTAATGTACAGCAAACATTTGGCCGCTACAGAAGCCAGCGGCGTTATCACAAAGCAACCATTCCAGCAATTCATCTGTATACTTTTAGCCAGCCAGAGATGAACAATGAGCAGCTAACATGGACATTCATAAACCTAATGTTATGTTATGATGCAGTATATATATGCTAATTCTTCCAACCCTTGAACCTGGAGTCATAATATTTAAAAGAGTACTATTAGTTAACAGACATCAATTGCTTATATTAATTTTTAGAAGTGTAAACATTAGTTGCAAACATTCGAAAGAATTTAGATATGATGAAATACATCGAACATCAAGCAACTGATTCAACAGTGACCACACGGTTTTGAAAATGATGAACGTAAATTAAAATGCTTCCAGGATATTTTTTAACACATTTCTTTCCCACTATTCCAAAAACAAGGGGCTTCCCTAATGGCTATATCTAGCCTACACTCAAAAACTATGCATGCCAATTGAAATGATAATTTGAACTCGCAAAGATATTTAAAAGACATAGCTTTTAAGCTTTTAAGAGCAAATTTGGCATGGAAAATCCATCAACTATCTTTTCAATGTGGCATGTGCTACAAGCTGAAATTGGCCCACTGGAGAGAAGCCACACTTGCTTGAGATAGTGAGAGGATTTATGTTAATGTTATGTTAATATTATGCTTAAATTTTTATTCCCATCTCGACAGGTCCTTGTATATACATATACATATATACAGACCTTATATATATACATACCAGTATATATAGTTTCCACATTCCTTTTCATTTCAGACACCCAAAGATTATAAATATAAAAAAAATCTTAGCTGTGGTCAGTGTTGCAGAGTACTTGTACAACTATGGTAATGTGTTACTTAAATTCCTAACAGAAGCATATGAGACAAAGAGTTTAAGGAAATCAAATACATATAACATAGTGTGCCTGTCTTTTGACACCAATACCGGCAATTTTGCTGGAGTTAAAGGTCCAGCATATACAGTCCTGTAGAGGTATGAACTGCTGAATCAATTTTCAGTCTTTCCAGCCCTTGTGATTACAACAAGCACATTAAGTTATCATGCTGATATAGGCTGCGGATATAGGCAGGATAGGTCCTCTGCCTTGTGCATCCATTCAGCAAACGTCCTGTAAATGAATCAAATCTTCCATGCTTCTCTGTGTCGCGTCCATTCGCTCTTCCACGCTCTGTCCATCCACGAGATGGCGCACTGTTACACGTTTCCGTTCACACATGATGCGGCAGCAAAGAAGAATATCACACTGCTTGTTCAACGATCGAACCCTTCTCCAAACCAGAGGTTACGGCTGGAAGGCCACAGAGAAAGTGGACCGGTTAGACGGCTGGACTCCTCAAGGACACTTTAGGAGGATGAAGTCAGAAATGTGGCATAATATTTATCAGCAGGTCTGGCTTTAATCAAGACACTGCAACTGTAAGAATTACAGGAAGGGACCTATACAAAAGAGCCAAAGAAATATATCTCTTTCAAAATGTGCCATATTTACTGCTGAAGAACTTGCAAGGGACAACAAGAAATGTTTAGTATACTGGTTGATACAAACATTATATTACATTGAATTTATTATGTTATTGTCTATTGTAAAATCTGGATTACAGAAATTCAACAAACACATTTATTGTTCCATTAACATATTTATACCAGTACCCATGTATATATGTTGGTCAATGAACAAACATATGAAGAGTAATGTAGATTTATAATGAGTATCGAAGCACATTACTGTAACAGTAAGAAAATAATCTGCAGCAAATAATCTGGAAAGTGATGGCACAAACTGAAATTCAGAAATTCTGGATTACCGGGTCTCCAGGACATGGACCTGTTCAGTATGGACTCATGGATGTCCTTCAAATCAACCCAAAGACCGATTTCACAGTTTTGGTGTCTATAGCAAACTCTGTACACCTGATATCCTAACATTCTGCATAAAATGTTAAATGTTGCAAGACTACGCTATTTTTGGCTTCTGTACTATTTTTCCAAATACAATGTATATGAGAATCTATTTTCTATAGATGACTCTTCATCTACACAGATTGTTATCACAATAATTTTGTGCATTTCTTTAATTAAGTCACGTTCATCGATATTGTCGCTTTCGTTACCAGACAGCAACAATGTCCTCCTTCTACCTTCACGGCCGTCTAGCATTGTTGGCCTCCAGGCCGTCGCGGTTCTGTAACCTGTCGAAGTAGCCACATCCCTTAACAGGAAGTCCATTCTCGTCCAGTGGACAGGGGGCATCCAAACCAGGTTGGCCCTGCACAAGTAAGGTGCAACATGCTATGAGTGAGAATGTCATGCATGAGACAAAACAAACTGCAGCCCAGGACAGGACAGTGCTGCCATCTGGGGGACAGAAGGGATGTTACGCCTTTTCCTTTAGGGTGACACACCTGCCTATCGGCTCTCCATCGGTAGCATCAGTTATTAGTGGTTTACAAATTTTTAGGTTAAGGATCAAAATTTGATTTGCGTAGGATAAACATCAAACAACATAATGACACTGCAACATGCAATCAGCCATAAAATAAAAAGTTAATTGGTTGTTGGTAACTGGCATATTAGCTGCTACCCAAACCAAAAAAATTTAATCCCTCAATGAAAAGAACTAATTTTTTTCCAATCGTAATACACTTACGCAAATGAAAGTGAGCAACATTTGTATACCAAAGCACTGGGCAACATGAGCAACTGGTAAGGTTACATTATTTTGTTTAGAAATGGTTAGCATGTTAGATAACAAATATACAAAGGTAAAATTGAAAAGTACCCGGTGAACAGAGAAACTTTTACAATTTCAGTCCGACTGAAATTGCGGGGCCAATTTCAATTCAATAAACTGCCACTGAATAACTTATTGCTGTGACTCCTGCAGCAATAAGCTATTACAGGGCTGGACATTCGGGGCTGGGTATTATTAAACAGTAATGGGAACCCCACTCTGAGCCAAGGCTAAGACTGGAGTTCCTTGGTTGGAAATGGAAACATGAAAGGGATGACGTAACACTGAAATCTGTGGGATTAAAGAACCACAACTGGAGACAACATTTCAATCTTCGACAAATGAGGTATCCATATTGTAAGAGGCATGGTGGTGCGACAATTACACCGCATGTCTGAAGGGTCATGGAAACCGGATGAGGAAAATTCCACATTATTTCACTCAAAATTAAAAGCAACACATGCTATAAAACAGTAGTATTCAAAGGGTGAAGGAAGAAAGCAACAGACACAAGGGTCATGGCTCAAAAACCTTTTCAAAAAACCTGGGATAAAAAATTCAGATGTCATGCCATGCAAAGGGCTGTCAAACGGCGCCCCATGCGGTTGTGATTGGCTAGGCGCGCCATTACCTCTCGTGGTATTTTCCAACCACAACCTGGCAGAGGTAATCCATCAGGCCCTACAGGGCACGGAGCGTCTAAACCAGGAATGCCCTACAGACACGAGAAAACAGTGGAGGTGGGGTCATTCAAAAACACGGCAGCCACCGCTTGGAACTACCTTCTGAGACCCGCTTCAAAAATTTAAAAAAAAAAAAATAAATAAATCAAACGACTTCCCAGAAGCGAGCCACTGGCTGTGCAATAAAATAAATACAGGTCTGACACAACAAAAACTTATAAGTATCATCAGAGAGTGAGAGCGAGCATAAGCATTGACAGAGATTTGAAAATTTTTAGAGAGAGGATATACAGAGAAAGATTTCCAGTGCACTGATAATGCGCATTTCATCAAAGCCACAGGCGTCACTCCACTACTAGGTATACGTAATATCTGACATCAATGCCTATGCACAAGGCTAAATATGAATATACGTCACGTCAAAGACCACAGGGTGTCACCTAACCCTTTGCATTCATATACTAGATATATATGACACACATTACAATTGTACTGGTATGCTTAGTTTCTATAGACCATATATCGATATGTACACTTCCAGAGAAAAAGCTGATTATAGGACAGACTTAATTTATGCACAATTTGAATATGCAGATTAGCAGTTATACAGGGCACAAATACACGGAATATATTGAGTCCATATTAGTTGCATTCACCTTACTTTTTGCCAATATGACCTAGTTACACGCATGCATTTATCGTGCAAACATTTGTTCTTGAATCAGGGACTGCAATTATATCTGAAATTTTCAAAATAGCAAATACATGTGTCCTAACCAGTTTAGTGGGAAAAGTTGTCAAAACTCAATGCTTCATGTTGGTCTGTATACAACAGATTTTTTTAGTGCTAGTTGTTGTGCAGGAAATGTAACTGCAAGCAAACAAATATTCCTATGCCTCCTTTTAAAATACAGATCTGAACCTCTGCTTATTATATTAAGTATATTACACAGGTACGTCCTGGATTAGCATAATTTATGCATGCCATGTTATTTTAAAATGGAACTGCTGAATTTTTAATTCACTAGGAACCAACAGTGTTCAAATTTGCTACTGCACACATAAATACCGTCTGCTATAGACATATTATGTGTGCATCTACTGAATGCAGAAATTTTGAACATGGACCATCCTATAATCAGTATTTTCTCTATTGTAAAAAGCTGTCATCTAAATATACAAGTGGCACAGTTGCCTCTGTACATACTATGATACCTTGACTCTGCCACAAAAATAGGATGAAATTTTAAAACTACTTTTTCTTATTTCCCCCATCGCATCCATTTTTTTCATTTGAAATGATTCCTACTGCAGTGTGTATAATAGAATCTTATATATTCCAATATTAACTTGTGAAATTTGTTAATTTATTTGGAAGCACATCCTGGAGGGTACTGAATTGCATCCTATATTTGTGGCCTTGACCCTTCATTATGCCATCCATACGCCATACACAAGCAATATCCAGAACAATGCAGTGGCACGATTCCTATACATTTAAACCATGAGAGACGGGCAAGACAGAGCGACAGAACAATCAGCACAGCTACCCAACTACAACACGACACACACGTATTAGAGTCTGCTAAAATGCGCAGCTCTGCCTCTAACACACATGGGCAAGACACAAAAATGTCCACATGACCAAAGTCATCGGACAAATTGGAGACGTAAGATACATGGTTATAGGAGACAAGACACACAGAGACAGACAGAAGACAGAAAGAAAAGGTCTCCACCCTAGTGTGGACAAATGGTTAGCTAGATCTATAGGTAGATGATACACGGTAGTTTCCCGCTACCCTATCACCATGGATACCTGTTCGCCCTTAACCCCACCGGCCCCTTTCCGCCCTCGTTTGCCTCGTCGCCCCTGCAAAACATGGAAATTCTGCACATGATAACAAGGGGTACAAAACTGGGGTCAACACAAAACACGGGGGCGAGTAGTGCATTACCTGAACTCCTTTTTCGCCCTTGTACCCTTTGCTCCCTCTCTTCCCTCTGCCGCCCTAATAGAAATATAAAGAAGGCACACCGCCATTTCAAATCGTGTCATAAGAGTTTGTGTTCCCTTAGCTGGTGATTGGAGAATACCACGGTCAGTTCTTATTGGTCAGTTGTAGGTAAATGGTGTTAAGAGTGGGTGTGTCCTGTTAGTGGTTTACTACGGAAACGAAACGACAATCCAGTCAATTTTTGTCCGAACTATATTATTTAAAGTTTGCCTGCCAGGTATCAGATTACAATCAGGGAAGTTGAGACAACAGTCATTCATCCTGTCATTATCGGTCTCAGTCACTGGAACCGAGTGGTTTAGTTAGTCACTCAGGTTCAATATGTGAACAGATGCTAGGTTAACGGGCAATGTTCACGAGTAACCTGATTCGGAGAAGTCACTGATACAAACTGTTTGTGTTTTTCATACAAAAATATAGAACTGGACAGTTTCTGTCAGCACTATGGGCTCGAGTCATCATCGGAAATGCAAATAAGTCCAAGTTTTGACTTAAATCACCAATCTGAGCAATGTCATTGGCTAAGAAACTGATTTAGTTGCAACATTTTATGATTTCTTAGGTCAAATATCGATATACAGCATCACTTAGTTGCTCACTCATTTATGCCCATAGAATATGCTGTAGTGACATAAATGTATTACGGACCTTGTTACTGGTAGCTGCAATATCATTGGCAGCTAGCAAGTCAAAACAAAGTTGACCCCCCCCCCTCCCCCCCCCCCCAAAAAAAAAAGTCAACTGTTGGTAAGAGCTCGATGACAGTTCCATTACGGGCCAAAGCAACCATATTTAACAGTCCAGGTGTCCAATGAAAATGGTATCACAGTCCAGTATAATGAAAGTTAGCATCAGCTAGAGCACTTTGTCTCAAAGAGGGCCAAACAAGACTGAAATAAACCTGGGAATTGCAAGCACAGTTATCAATATCACACATAAATATAGATGTCGAAGTTAGAAAACTTGAGAAAACAAAAATACAATATTAACCATACTGCAGTATTGTTTCTCTAAATCTAATCTACAGACAGGAACATTGTTCTGACTAAATTTTACTTAGTTTTAAGTACAGAGCATGTAAATAGATGCTTATGTAATGCGTACTTCTTGCATGCTTCAAATACTTGTACACTCATCTATTTGAACACACATGTACATTTGTATTTAAAAAAATAAAAGTACATTTTATTCACACAGATCCTGGTAAATACTTGAAGATAAATGCAACTATGACATATATATGTTATTTAATTATATGACATGTCTGCTATTTAAATATATGTAGGACATGTCTGCTATTTGACTATTACTTTCTGCTCAAGCTGTGGTAGAGGAAATAATCCATGAAAAACGCATTACATTGTTCATGTGTACAGATTCAATGGACAGTAGGTCACGAATATTAAGGAGTTCATCTGCACACCTGGGGGGGAACGTGTGCATATATACTGTCACAATGTACTTTGTTGACAGTTTATAATATTACAAGTTGAAGGTTGGATGGTTGGGAAGTCCCTATATTACCCTCTCTCCTAGATCTCCCTTCTCTCCTGGTGGACCCTGAAAGAAACACAAAAAACACATAGAAACCCTCAACTGGAAAAATTAAATGATTTTATCCCACTGAAAGCTGTGTATGCAGCTAATCATAAACATTAACTACTAAATACCTATGTGTATATTTATCATATTGAGCTGTTTAGCATTATCATTTAACAGGCAACTAAGATACCAGCAATTCTATATGGAAAATTTGAAACAACTGAAGGTCAGTAAAACTTTCATAAAGGTTTAAGCATCTTTAATAACAGCATACAGATAAGTATATGACTAAACACATCGTATTTATAGCTTAATATACTGGTACTGTACCTGATATTTGGCAGGCAGACAGGTTTAAGTACCAGTAAATACTTTAAAGTAGGAGATACTGGGCATCACATGCTAGCAATTAGTAGAAGGGTGGTAAATCTAGTCTATTTGTAATTTGTAATTAAACATAGAAATTGTTTCTTTACAGTTTTTTTGTAAAAAAAAAGGCATAATAAAAACCTGCGCAGAAACTGAAATGGTGTTCAATTGAAATTGTATTCTTCATAACGTTCTTCTTTCTCCTGTCGTCCCCTGGATACTGACTAAAGATTTCACCAACGACCAAACCTTTCACAAATTTACTGCTATGGTGGTGTGGTTAAGGTTTATATATCATTTTCAAAAGTAACAGGTATACATGTACATATATATACTGTGGTATACATGTACATGTACATTGTATATCAGTGTAACAGATAACTATGGTATTTGTCGTAACACTAGAATATGTATAGGTCATCAGAATCTGACCTTTAGATTCCACGGCTTCAGGGATAGCCAAAGTAGTAGCAAAAGTTTCCAAACATTTAGTAGGATATTTAGGCCATCTCAATGGATCATTAGTACAGGGTTCGCATGCTCGTTTGGTTTTTAAGTTGGGCATCATGCAAGTCTGTTGACTTTTTGCCTTGA
>JAAUYG010092983.1_pt1 | contig 10147 bp, 6 predicted proteins | sample 7278091 | NCBI WGS metagenome assembly JAAUYG01 (sample SAMN14350201, study PRJNA611818) | marine sediment metagenome | isolation source: surface marine sediment (0.6m) | place: French Polynesia: Moorea | collected 2018-08
CCGCCGCCTCCCGCCCCGCCCCGCCCCACCACACCCCCCCACCCCCCCCCCCCCCCGACCCCCTCCCCCACCCCCCACCCCCCCCTCCACCACCCCCCCCCCGACACCCCCCCCCCCGCCCCCCCCCCCCCCCCCGCCCCCCCGCCCCCCCCCCCCCCCCCCCCTCTTTTTTTTTGGTCCCCTTAACCGCGGTAACACCAGGTAAGTATAGGGCACTTATAAATAGAATGATTTTAAAAGCGAAGTTAGCGTTTCGTGTTACTTGGCACCTTCTATATTACAGGTGTATAAGATCTATCACTAGATGCATGGGGTGTGTCCTGCTTATCTAAACGATCCCTTTGAAAGCGTACATTCTACTATGAATATATGGCACCACGGAAAAGAAACATACTGTGCAAACTATGTAAAAGTAGGCAATGTTGTATTAATTTACACTTTTGATGTAAATCGGAATTTGCACTATCATTTAATACATTTTGTGTGCATTTTGTTTCAGCTACATGTACATTACGCAATATCAGTCATTAATGAAGCTTTATCGGTCAACAAATGATAATGGCATTGCTGAACTCTGTTTACCGATTTTAAATACATAAACTTCTCTTTTTCTATAACTTGGTCTGTTATTTGTTTGTAATGGATGAAATTTGCTTAAACTCAAATGCATTAGATAAATTGGATACATGATATTGAAATAAATTGGATACATGATATACAAGTCACGACAGATAAGCTCTCGAAGCACAACAATGGGTGGTGATGTAGGATCAGCGTTGGAAAGATGTTCTTAATTTCGTCTTAAATCAATTCATGAAACAAAAAAAAAATCAAAATCTAAGAATCACATTATTTTATTTCTTTATACATTTATTTGCCTGGCATGAGATTCTTTAATTATTTTGCCTCGAGCATGCCTTGTTGTCACAAGATTTTGTTCATGTGGCTTTAACATAATATTAAAACGTTTTTATTACACTCGTTTATTCACAATTTTCACATGATGCACATCTGGAATATAGTACCAGCAAACTACAGTATACACATGTTTGCTTAAAACAACAGATTTGGGGACATTTTGTGGATACCATTACTTTTGACTTCTAAGAATTCATCAAGTCTCTGTTTGGTCCACAGGAAATCCGGTCAGAAAGTAGACAGCTCCTGATGTCGGCTAGTCACACATTTCTCACTACAGTCTACTGCTCATTCATAACTTAGTCGGGGTGAGGTAGTCCTCCTGTGTGGCATCCTCGTCTGCTATCAGAACGGTATACACAGGTGTGGGAGGAAGCGGCCCGTCGTTCCCGTACGTGGTGTCACGTTGTGGAGGACTTCCGGTTCCGGTTCCAGATTCTGCATCAGGAGATGATGGACCATCGTCTGCTCCCGGCTCTTCGCCTCCCTGGGTCGTCTCCGGGTCTCCGTCACTAGCTGTAGGCTCTCCTAAACCCGGCACGATTTTCGTGTATTCGCTCGTTTCATTCACCTCGCGGATGCTCTCGTAGCGACCGCTGGCTCGCAGTGGACCCGGTTCCAGAATGACGTCATACAGATCTGATCACATGGGATACATAAAGAGAGAGGAGTACAAAAAGTAACATTTAATAATTGTGAGGTTAAAAGTAACAACACAAGGCGTGTACATGTGTACAGTGGAACCTGGGAATTAGGGACACCCAAGGGTCTGCGAAAAACTGTCCTGAATTCTGAGGTGGTCTTATTTTTCAGGTCCATTTCTATGTACTGAATAGGCCTAGGGGCTGAAGTAGCTGTCCCTAATTCCCAGGTTGTCCATATTTCCCAGGTGGTCTTAAAGACAGGTTTCACTGTATTTCTATGTTCTACAGTCTTTATAGCAGACTCGCACCATAAAGTAGGGAAAAACAAGAACATTTTCATGTTTACTTCTGCTGGATGACAATACCTGTATTTTATTGAAAAGGCCCAGATTGATTGATTGATTGATTGATTGATTAACGAGCAGTGAATAATACAACCACATTGTTCCAATCAATCAAGGCACATCTCTTTCCACTGGTCTTCATTTGGCGTTTTTTGTGTACCAGGCCAAGATACATATACACACCGTGTGAGGTGTATTATTGAAACACAAATGGGACATAATTATCAGTTCCGTGGGTCCGTTCACCACTTAGCCGGTTGAAGTTCTCGAAAATACTTAAGTCTAAGTTTTGACTTAGGTCACTAATCTGAGCCATGTGATCCAAGACTCTGACTTAAATACTTAAGTCTAAGTTTGACTTAAGTGAGAGTCTTAGCCAATCACCTGGCTCAGATTAGTGACTTAAGTCAAAACTTAGACTTAAGTATTTTCGAGATCTCGAACCCATTGACACAATTTACCTTACCCTGATACCAAGGTCACTGAAATACCGTTCATTTGAATATATATAATATATACTGTATGTCAGTCAGTCCTTGTCGTTGTCAACGTTCTTACCCCCGTTGGCTGCTACCCCCGGCGTGTAGTTTGACGGAGGAGGAGGCCTGGGGGGTGGGGGGACTTTCCTGGCCATGGTCGCCCTGACTGCTGATACCTGCTCCCCGTGAGGTGGCTGGCATGGACCTGGCGCCTCGGACGGGGTGCTGATGACATTCACACTGGCCGATATGGCAGGCGTGTGGTAAGAGGAGCCACGGCTGGCTTGACGCTGGGGAATCTGAAACACAGAGGTTTTAGGTAGTACAACCAGAGGTGAATGTTAGTAATATTTGTTTTAGACTCTCTGTGTGCACAAAATTTAACATGGCAGCTTAATAATAAAGTAGAGATGGGAGTGCACCGCGTGATATGATATGAAAATATACATGTACATATACCAACACGACGTTAGAAACAAAGCCTGCAGCATTTCTAACTTGCCTTACGGGCAGTGAAGGGTAATATAAAACATTCATTCGTGTGGATTCATTTTCCCATTTTCAAACCGTCAACAGTGAGAACAATGTTCCATAGCCAGACCCTAGATATAATAACTGACGTTAACGTGAAATACTTATTGTAAAAACGACATCTTTTTAGTATTGAGAATCCTTTTTGGTTCAAAATTCAGTGATTGGAACTTTTGTTGAGAAGAGTGGGATTAGACCCCATAATCTCGCCCTCCTACCCCGTGGGGCTGGCAGCACAGTACCCGGCTGGCTAGGTCAGTCGCCCTAATACACAGTCCCACCTCGGTGGCCCCACAAACCAGAGACACGTTCGCCACCCAGAAAGAAACAGCGTGCAGAAACGGCTGGAACCGGAAGTAAGAATTTCTCTGGACTACTTTCTATGTCTTGGAATTTATAACCATTTCCCATTTTTATTAGATGCTGCAACAAGATTTTTGAACTTTTTGATTTTTTTTTTAAATGACACGAAATGTATCAATGTAAACATTTTAGAGAAACATGTACACTTTCGAATCAGAAACGTTAGATTTCAATTGAAAAGCTGTAAGGAAATGCTAAATAATATTGCAACAGTGTATTTTGTCATATATGTAGTCAAGTATTAAGCTGTGTTTTTGATGATATAGCTTATAATATCATACAGCACGTGTACTCATCCCTTGTATTCTGTTAGAAAATAGAGATTTTGTATAGTATACATCTCATGTTTGTTCCCAAAATATAACTTACAGTTGAGCTAGTAAAAACGCTATGTATGTAATTACTACATGTGATACAATGTTACCTACCTTAACAAGGCTACATTCAATTCAAATATATTCAGTGTACACTCACAGAGGTTCGTCAGATTCACACTGATATCAGCCAGTTTTCTTTCTCTTTATTTATATGTTTCATATGTGCTTCACTCTTTTTCCCTCGGTTTAGGACTCCAAAAATCATCATTTTCAAAGATAGGTACAAGTGAAGCATCAATCCTGTACATGAAGTTGAAATGCTTCTGTCAGATATTTTATAATAGAAAGTATGAAATATAGTTTGGGCAATGAGGGCCCTTGTCATTGGTCGTCATAGTCATAGAATATAACCCTTAGACCCAAATCGCATTTCATAAACTGATTAAAAGCTAGGTTTTCTCTAATAATGGAAACTGATAATTCAAGTGGTGCCTGTGGGTATCAAGAAACAAATTCGTGAATGATACTTAGCGTTGTACAATTACAACCTCTGGCTTCAGTATGTCACCACAAACTACATATTTTTGTATCAAGTTACTTATCTCTGTTTTTATACTCTGGTGGAAGACCAGTTGATATAAAAATTATTTATATGTTTGTATATTTTGAAAATGCAACCTACTTACACGTATCACGGTTACTGTGCCCGCCTTTGTGATACGTTTGATGGTACAAAGCACAACGTAATATGAGCTTGGACAACCTAATTCAGTTTAACATCAAACTTACTGTACTGGTTCTTCTTTTAAATACATGTACTTTACAAATAAATTTAGTTTTCCTGTAATTTATAAAATATTCTTCTCAGTGGTTGTTGTCTATAAACCAGGAAAGGTTGAGATTGGGAATTTGGCAAATATACAGACTCAAATGGGGATTATCACAAGAAACGTCTACAAATGACTTAGTGATAAAAAAAATAAAGTTAAAATAGATGAACCAAATAATGCATGTGAAGTATGTTGTCTACAGTAACTTGTAAATTTTGTATCTCTATGAGTAAATAGAAAACTGGAATCATATAATATTATATAAAGTGGAGAATGAAGTCCGTAAAATATAAAGGCCATCACATTGATCTAGATTATTGGTTTAATAATATCTCGGGTTTGGTTTTCGGGTTTGGGAGCATTCCGTGCAATCCCAAATTAATATTACTGTATGAATTTATATATCAAGCAGCTTTCGGCCTCTCTTTACCAAGTCCTTGTTATTCCCAAACTGGTAGTTGATTTCGTTGTAGATGGAGAAGCCTGCCAGCAGTGTGTGTGCCAGGCCTGTGAGGACAGCTAGCAGGGACAGGGCGAGGGTAGAGCGGATAGTACAGTACGTCGTCTGCTCCCCGGCGGCGATAGCAAACCCTCCAGCCAGGCAGTACTGGGAACAGAGGGTAAAACACAGCTATAGCCCGCCAGGGCGAACGTAAAATATTCAAACAAGGAACTGACTGAGGAATGCACGAATGAATTAATTATGCGGCAAAATAGTTACCGTTTGTGTATCACTTGGAAGGTGTAGGTTCTCGCCCGATTATTGATAACTGCTGACCTTATAGTTTGAAACAAAAATTTAACAGGTTTTGATTACCTGACACGCAACGCCGATATTAGACACTGTATAGTTAAGGTCCATGCCGTTTTGGCCAAGTGTGAAGCTTATGTTGTTAGCTCTGTTTAACTCTCTCAGTTACAGCAAAGTGGATACGGTAGTCAGTCTGTTATGAATTTTCTCGGAAACTGTTGCATGGATTGACAGTAAATAGTACAGAAAGTATACTGTCCACCCTACCTCCATGTTGACGGTATGGTTTAACATTGTGCCTTGGATATTTTGAAAATAAAAAGCTGGGTCACTTGCAAAGAGTCACTTGGAATTGGAAGTTTGAAAACGAGTGTAATATTGTTTGAAAGCCAACCTGTACAGCTCAGACACCACTGATTGCAGGAATAAAAGTGCGGTTCTCCTACATGCCTATCAAATGCAAACTACGTTGAGTGGCAATGGGTAAAGCAGAGTGTCAAAGCCTCTTGATCTCTTGTCGCTAATGGTAATTTTTGTTGCATTCAGTTAGCAGTTTGAAATACTAATTTTAAGTTAATAAACTATGCTATCCATCTTGTTGATATTAATAATCTAGAAAATTCTCAGTAAATCAATAACATCGCCAGTGCTGGCGAAATAAACCTACCATTCCACCAGACCACAGAGCTGTCCCTGTAAACTCCACCCAGTTGATGTTATCTGTGCGATTTAACTGACCCAGGACCCCGATGATCCCGCACACAATAGAGAGCACGGCCACGGCGACTATGGATCCACCTATTTTCCTGGATGATTTACCATTGTAGTTAGGACACGGACGCCAGCGCTTTGGCAGCATATATCCGGGTTCTTGGTTGTGGGATTCTACAGACTGTCCCCGGGGGAAGCTTTCCTCGTCGCCAGCAACCATTGCCGCTAGCTTTTTTTTTTTTTTTTTTCATCTGCATCTGAGAAAATACATGGTCCAGCACCGGCTGTCACGGCAGATGAGTAGTTGTCTGATTCATCAGCTGGATGACGATGATCAAAGTCTTACCCACAGGGCTGGACCACAAGTTACTATACATCAGCACTTCGCCTCGAACAAACAGTCACTAACTATATTAACGCTAATGGATAAATGTCCGTGCATACATGCTGTCCCCCCTAGACATTCTTCTCAAAGGAAACGATTCTAGTCATGTGCATTTGTACCACAGGTCTGTCAACAAGTGGGGGTCGGACACTACAGCCAGGGGGACACGACAGATTATTACAGCTAGTGCATAGGAAGATAAAGAAGTGGACTTGACTTGGGGGCTAGATGAGGTATATCCGGTGTCGAACGCACGTGAAAGTCGCAAAACAAACCGTTCTAATTCTGTGTGTGTTGATAACATATGCAAATGATAAAAACGATTGGTCGTTCGGCGCTGTTTAGTGATGTGTCATTTAAGCCACCCGTATGATGGCAACTCACCGTGAGTTTTTGTTGTTGTTTTTTTTTCTTTTTTTTTTACTGCATTTCACTGTTCTGTGACATAATACAGAGCACCGGGCATGCTATTACTACTGTACACCTATTGCAACTGTACATGCTATTGCTAATGTATATGCTATAGCAGGCGTATATTGCGGTAATGTTTTTTTATGGGACCACATGAAAAGTATGATTAATTGCCTAACTTTTAAGCTTCATAGAATAACACTTTTAGAATGTTGTGTATACTGCCTTTGACTGATTGTAGCGCCAACAATATGACTGCAACACACTGTAATATGTGCCATCCAGTTCTTCAAACACTCATCCGTATACATGCTCTCATATGTAGTCTTTGTTATTTATTTATTTATTTATTTATTATTTATTTATTTATTATTCATTTATTTATTATTCATTATTTATTTACCTATTTATTTATTATTTATATTAAAAGATATTTAGGCTGAATAGCCGATTGCACAAGGTAGTCTTCCATGGCGGCCACTTAAAACAAACACAAAATCAGACATGAACAAATCATAAAAAATATTATTTCTGTTTGTACAATCATTTAAAAGACAGGGTATCACTGCTACATTTAAGATCATTGCTAAATTTGCAATGACTGTTCCATAAAATTGGACCTTGATACAATAAACATTGTTTAAAAAGTTCAATGTTTGGTCTTGGAACACACAGATCGCCCAAAGACTGTCTTGTACAGTACCTATGTTGGATTTTTGTAACAAATGATGACTTAGATAAAATGGCGCAACGACTTTAAAAAGCACCTGTACATATAATAAGAACTGCTGTAATATGATCCCGATGCCCCTTTACAGTTTCCCACCCTAATCGTCGAATAATATCGGTCCCGTGTACATTCCAGTCAAAGATACCAGACGTGCCGATCTGCACTGTACATATGTACGTTGAATTTTATTGATATGGACATCGAGTGCATAACCCCAGACAGTTATACAGTCATCAGTATGGGGCTGCCTATGCCGGATTTCTACGTAGGACTTCTATCTACGTACTAAGATTTATCATCTCCTAGGCATGAGATACGATCCCTTAATTTTCTCCTAGAAAGGAGATATCCGTTATGTATTACTTACCTCCTACATGTACGAATGAGATATTATCCTTACGTAGACTTATCTCCTAAGAATGCGATACCACCCCTTACGTACCACCCCGTCGTTTGTTTATTTCACCTGATTCTGAGATAAATGTTTAACAGTGAGAATGTATTTAATGTTAATTGCAATGTTGGATACTCAGATTTCAACACTAGATCGCAAACGTCTCTTCAGATCCATAACTGTAACTTTACGAGACCGGTCTGTAACAGCGCCCGATCCAACGTTTCCGCTGAATGCTGCATTGGCTTTTAGCACTTTGGGCGCTCAGTGGAGAAAAGGGTCACGGTATACATGTACTTTGGCCTCGTGCGGTATATTTTGGTCGAATGCAACACTGGATAGAAACAGGTGGGGTAACCCAACATGCCACCAGAACAGCCCCTTTCACCAGCCATGCATAGGCATGACCTACGAGCGTATATTACAATACGATGACGCTGGACCGGCTACTCCATCCCAATCCAGTTTTCAGGGATAACATCCTTGTCCTGGAATCCTTTCCAGGCCTCGGTGCCGGGACGTGTGCTGTTCTTGAGGTACACCACGTCTCCGCCAGCCAGCCATGCTGCCCACCAGCCATACGTTCCAACAGACATCACGGTGTGGTTGCATAGGGACAAAATCGCCATGTCCAGCGGTGCCGAGTTGCTTTTCTCAGTCTTCACAATGTCGTGCCTGTCGACCATTAGATGCTCTTCTACCCAATCAATCTCGGAGTTCGTTGCGACAAACAATGCGCTCGGATATTTGTGTTTATAATATGTCATTGCCCGTTCAAAGTACGGGACACCTGGTGTTTTGTAGCCCTTTCTTGCAGGCAGACCACGCCGGACGTGGAGGCCTACAAGCGTGGGAGTCTGCCCAGCGTGTGAATGGTTGATCAGGAGTTGAGAAACCCAGGTCTTTGCCGGGGTCATGATGTGGTCCTTGAACGTGAAGTCCCGACGTAGTCTACTGGCTATATGGTCGAAGTATTTGTAGGATTGCAGGTAGCCGCCCAACATGGTGTCGTTAGGATGGAACGCCATCAACTCAGGTGTAAATATAGAAGGTCCTCGCTCGTTGAGCCTCGTGAATTTTCTTCGTAATAGGGTTCTGTCCTTTGTTATGACGTCACTGCTAAGTTGGAAGGCACCAGTGATCAACGAAACTTGTTTGACATAGGCGTTCTCAATGGGTCGCATGCGTGTGGCATTTGCTATTCCCAGCAGAGATGCGTACACGTACATCTGGTTGCCAAGGCGACCACCGTTGCCTCTTATTGTTAGATACCGTCGTACTTGGGGAGAGGATCGTAGAATTGGCCGAGTAGCGGCAATGTTGGATGGATCTTGTTCGTTTCTAACAGACACTGTTTTGTAAGCGGTCAGGACGGGCGGTGGGGCGTTGCTTTCCGCTAACGTCAGTAGCGTGTGGTTTCCCAGACGATAGACGACCACATATCCCAGCACATACACGCAGAGACACGCAGAGAATATCACCTTGCATTTGTATTTGTTTTCCATTCTTTAAATAAAACACGTCAACTCTTCGTCCCGCATATGGGACTGCGTTGCTTGAGGCGCGAGGTCTGAAAAACGAAATTACTAGTAGCTCATTGCGGTATCTTTCTTTATAAATTAATATACATTTATTTTACAACAAGCATAGGCTACTGCATATTAAACCTCGAGGGTCATTCCGTAAACTTTTAACTTTTTTAAAAGATTTTCTCCGAACGATAGTCCAGGCATGCCACTTCGCCGTTACCCATTACCGAGTACTTTGCTGTGTAAGCTGATCATCAAACCATTCTCCCGGGAATCTTGTTTAAAATTGAAATGGAATTTTGACCTACACCTTGACCAGAATTACTAGCAAAGTGGGACTACCTCGCCCCATGTTATCTCCTAGGATGTTAGTAATTTCTACGTCTTAAAATCATTTGTATTGACATCGTCTCCTGAACTGACATCGTATCCTGTATTGACGCCACATCCTGTATTGCTTGTACAAATACAAGAGCTATTTTTGTATCGAGTGTAGCATGATAAATTCACAACTAAATACATATTTATTTTCTAACTTATAATGCTTCAATGCATGATATCTCTTGGCTGACCATATGACCTATGAAGAATGTATAGCTAACAGGAACCACCACATGTTAGCGTCTTTAGCTAGAAGTGGTTTAGAATCGAACTCCAGGCCCCTGCTCCCCAAGCTTGTAGCCCTAAAATCCCAACGTTAAGGTACCGTCACACTGTTGCGATCTCAGCTGCAACGTTGTTGCGAGTTGTGGTCGTTCGGGGATCGCATGTAGTTGGCCGGGGGTCGTTTTACGGTCGCACAAGTTTGCA
>JAAUYG010134095.1_pt1 | contig 10147 bp, 6 predicted proteins | sample 7278091 | NCBI WGS metagenome assembly JAAUYG01 (sample SAMN14350201, study PRJNA611818) | marine sediment metagenome | isolation source: surface marine sediment (0.6m) | place: French Polynesia: Moorea | collected 2018-08
AACATTGTTGTTGGAAATATATCTTTTAAGTCCTTCACCCCCAGGAGGTAAAAGCTCTCCGGGTCAAGTCCGTGCTCTGCATAAAAATAAATACAATACATATGTTTATGCCTCTATAAAATAGGGTACACACACGTAAAGAAATCATACTGAGTCAAATTCAGTTCATAATTCCAATTGGACGTCTTTTAAGGACAGGTCACGCTGAATATATATAATTACCAACTGTAACTTGTTATGTGTTTTTACTCCTTGTATAGTGACGTGGCTTAAATCGGGAAAACAACAGCAGCCTGGTACCATTCTGTGTCCAACCCGCTGCCAACCTCGTGAAATATAAAAATTTGTACAATGCCCACCACACCAAACCCCGTATTATCGTTCAGCGATTTCGTCATTTCGTTTCGTGATTTCGTTTCGTCTTTTCGTTTCGTCAAATACAGAAAGCCGGTTTCACCATGTGATGGTGACTGGCTGAATATTACCATAGTGAGGATGCTTGTGTTTTATGGCTTGAAAGGCAGCAATGCTTCCTCAAGACTGTATCATCGCATAGCCCCTATCTTAAATTCAGTACGCTTATAATAGATGTTATATACCTTTGTATATGACATGCTACTAGTTTAGGTCACGTCATCTATTCCTCCCCAGGCCTACCACACCCTCACTTTACAGCACTTTACAGTACTTTCTGCTGAAAAATTGGGATATATATCACTAGAATATGACTCTCACAACTACAATATTCATAATCTATTATTGTAATATCTAACATAATACATTAGCCTTTTCCATAATGGTCTTAAAATGCTAATACGGGTGGCTTAATTACTTCTATCAAATAGCCCGATCAAATAGCAAAATATGAGCTCGCTCAGGAAAACCCCACAATTTTGTGGTTCCTAGCTTGTACCTGTTGTACATGTATTCTTTCAGTCAATCCTGGATTCCTTTGATAACACCGGATGCGCTAACAAAGTAAAGCTTTATGCCAGACTGGTGAACAACAAGTTTCTGCTATCAGATGTGCCTTGGCCAGACAACACGGAGTCTCCATTAATCATGAAGGTATGGAGATGTTCTGCCAAAGGAAGCTATACTGCATACCTTTGTAATAAACATCCCTTGACGAATGTATTTATTTAACAATATTTCAATAGAATTTATTAGCAAGCATTCTTCCTTGTAATATGTGTCTTTCAGAATGACCAAGGCCTGCATGTCTATATAAGGTATCTTTGCTAGAAATCTGTGAAGCAGAATTCAGATGTGAGGTATATACAAGTATATGCATAGGTGTCTAGACAGAGTCATGGTGGCATTCTGTTTAATGTTCCTTCAGAGGCCAGAGTTTTGTCCTATGCACCATCTGACTGATGATATGATTGACCAGCTGCCTACTGAGATACGATCCAGAGGTGTTGATGTGGGAACTGCTATTATTCTGGAGGCAGGTGATGGCAAGGTGCTGCTGAGTCGACGTGCATCACACCTGCGCACTTTTCCTGGAGTATGGGTTCCACCAGGTTAGGGACAGCCATAAGCATATCTGTATAGACTTTGTTTAAAAAACAAAACAAGACAAAACTTTCAGAAAGGAATGTAGCATGGCCTTTCACATGTTTCATTTAAATTATTTTGGCGGCACACATGTTTAGTCTTTGCCTTATAGTTTTCTTTCATGTACTAGTTATGATGTCAGCAATGTCTGTTGTCTCTATGTATGTATATCACTTTTACACATTAATCAGCCTGCTTGATTGAACTCTAGGGCTGTGATTTAAAATTATTGTGGTGAGGGTAAAGTAAGGGTGGATAATATGGTAACGACATGTAGTACAAAACACTAACATATTGATGTAAAATTTTTGCTGCAGGTGGCCATGTAGAACAAGGTGAGAGTGTAAGTACTGTGGCATTATTTATTGCACTACTGGTTGTTACAAGTAACGAAGGCAAGCCACTGGTGCAACAAGATTCTTCCTTGAATTTTCACAAGTAATAAAGCGAAATATTGGAATGGTTGAGAAAAATACTAACTAATATAGGCTAGAAACTATTGGCTTGACAGTATATATGTACCGGTATGTTTTGCTGTGGTGTCACCAAGAAGACTAATGTGTATCTGTGCAATGATTATGCCTGGAACCGTGCAGATAATCTCGTCTTTACTATGTAGTTATTAGAGGCTGGGCTGCGAGAACTGAAGGAAGAAACTGGACTTGTCATATCCTGTGAGGATTGTGAACACAGGGACATCAAACCTCTGGCTTTATGGGAGGTAGGTACCGGTAATAACCTAATGCTTATTGTCATTACAACAGTCGGGAGGTCACTGTAGGTAAAATTTTGGTTAATTTTCACAAAACTTTTCTTTAGATGCCAGAGCATAAAAGTCTTAAGCCTGAATTCTCCATTCTGTTGTTACACATTCTAACATAGGGTTTTCCTGAATGCCAGTAGTTTGATTTGAATAAAATGTACTTTGCTTTTGTTTACCATGTAATTAGAATGGTGTATGATGTTTAAGTGTCTGGTGTCTTAATGATTAAGTAATTAAACCAGTGAATAAAAAGATGAATTGCTGCCCGTTTCGAGAACTCATGCGCTTTGGACTTTGAATGTTAATGTACAGTAGGCAACACTTGAACTGATAAATGCCTTTAACTGTTCTATGGTTTCTAGTCATCATTCCCTCCTATGCTGTCAATGGGCTTACCAAAGCGGCACCATGTGGTCGTGTATCTCCATGCAAAGCTAAAGTCGAGTCTTACTTCGGAAAGTCTCCAGACACAGCTGAAGCCAGATCCAGAAGAAGTGGACGCCTGTGCCTGGATACAACGTCCACTAGCTTCAGCCATTGTAGCTGCCTCAGATGAGCGGAGGTCTACTGTTGCTACTGCCAGCGTGGGCCTGCCAGAATCATTCCAGTTTGTATTATTTACCGTAGTCCTCTTAAAGGACTCTCTAGAGAGGACACCCCTCTAAAAAGCACAGTTTCTTGGCAAGTGTCATGAATACATGTGATTCTTCCTCTCGCCAAAAGGACACCTGTCTAATAAGGACAGAATGGTTTGGCAGAACGGGTGTCCCTATTAGGGCATGTAGAGGGGGACTACTGTATATATAAAATATAGTTTGTATAGCAATACCAGAGGATAACTCCATAAATGTACATGTTAAAGCTTGGGTGACTTACACATGTTACAGGGTGGGAGTTTTCAGTTAGCCATGTAGTAACTGTAGCTGGGGAAGGCTATGATCAGAACATATTGAGTTCACTGGGACAGGTGATTTATCAATGTAGCCATTTTAATGTTTCAATGTCGAAAAATAGGTTACACATGCCAATATATCAACATTTAAGCAGCAAGGTGGTTGCGCAAAAGTTTACTATTAAATTTAGAGATAAAGCTGAAACTTTCATGACAGGTTGATTGAGAAAGTCAACCTGAGCCAAAAGAAGCATGTCCCAGTTAAATGGTGACTTTAACATACGGCTATTTCAAGCTAGTGAAAATGTACCAATTATATTTCTGTTTTTTTTTTTTTCCTTCCCAGTGCCTTACTTGTTCCGCGGCAGGGTTCAGTGGCCTGGCAGATGTTAAGAACCTCAGTACTGCTGCAGGTTGCCACTGCGGAAGTCCAGGACCAGGAACGCGTTAGCACAGGCACCAAATTTGCCCTGGAGGAGTGGTTAAAATTGTCACCAGACACGTAGTCCAGGGCAGACAGAACCCAGGACCAGCAAACCTTCTGCCACAAATAATGATTATAATAGACACTACAAGGAGTACCAACAAATAGAATATGGGTGTGCTAGAATTGTGCATGATGGATTAACTGCCTCTCTGGTGTGGGAATTTCCTAGTACTGGGGAAAGAGCGTATAAATGGACACCGTGTGATATGGATTGCAATAGGGAGTATTTGGCGCCACAAATTCGCAGTATGAATAATCGGTTTTATTCGAAAGCCTAACGAGCTTGGTCATATGACTACCCTTTAGTCAATCATATTGCGACAAATTAAAGCTCCGCAAATCGCAAGATGCCCCTGTTTTTGCGCCCTTACCCTTCTTTCGGGTATCTTCGGAAAATTTTCCCGCCAAGGGGTTTAAAATACTCCCTATTATGGTAAAAAGTGTGCACCCCCTCCCCTCAAGTACAAAGCAAAGTGAGTGTCTGGTACTTACTGAGGGGATGTTATCTTATAATTATACCCAGCATTAACTGTGATACTGTTTTTAACAACTGCATAGGGGCTGGTTTTGGCAGTGCATGTAAGTGAGTCTTCAAACAGAAGCAACATAATAAAAGAAATTGTGAATTCAACAACTCGTTATGCACGCATTTATTCACAATTTTTACAACACAATCACATCCACTTTAAAGCCGTAATCCAGTTTTTATAATGTCCATTTGAACTTTTATGTCCTTCAGTTTATGTTGAACAAGAAGAACATGCTTTTCTGCAATCGTGTATCACCAGATGAACAGTAGATTCCACTATAGACAGGATGTGGTCATGTTAGCTACATGGGTGATAATTAACAATGATGTATGCTACAAATGAAAAATGAAATGGTAGCAAGAATGACCTTGCAACATCCTTAAACTATCATGTTTTCTTTGTCGCCTTTGACTTTTTCCACCGGTCTTTGACAAGCTTCTGTTTCTTCTGCTCCTCCTCCTCCGGATCCTGGATGGAGATAAAAATGAAATTTATGGAGACTACGATAAAAATATTTCTAAAGTAAAAAATCTTTCGACATCCACATGCAGCTTCATTAGTGCATATACTTTAAAGTTTGCTGTATATTGGTCAAGTATTTTGAGAGCCCACTGCCATGAGAGACCACCTGTCTTGAAGGATCACATACTCCTGGCAAGTCTCACATTTCAATGCAGCTGAACTTGTCACCAAAGACCACCTGTCTTGAGAGGCCATATTTTTATGGCCAATGAAGTGGCCGTTCAAGGCAGGTTCTACTGTAGTGCCTAAACCTTTGATTCTGCTTTACAGTATGATATTTAACTTAAACTACTCACCTTGCCTTCCAAAATCAGTTTCTTTCTCTTGTTAATCTCTTTCTTCTCCCCAAAATCCTGTTCATCCATCCGCTGCAACAAAAGTTGTATACTTTAAATACTCTGTAAACCCAATAGATTTGGGCGATCTTGAAACAAATACTACATGGCCCAAAATTGACCACAAAGTTTATATATCTGCAATATGGTAATAACGACCATGACACCAACAGAGACACCACTGATAGATCGTATGCTATTACATTTCGTTTATATAGAATATACACTGCATACAGAGTGTAAGATATTGCATTACTACCGGAACTGAATCAGGCAATATGGACGTACCCCGCAGGAGTCAGTTACTGCAGGTCATTCATTATATAGGTAACAAGTGACCCTACATTGAAAACGGACAAGCCCTTTTACCTATTTAGAAAGCATTCCACAGCTTATAACTACTTACTATTTCAGCTTCCCTTCTTGCTACAGCCACTTCAGTCACGATCTTTGTAATATCTTCCTCTTTTACTTTGTATTCCTCCAGTTTTGTGTCTGGAACCAAAAAAAAAAAGAACCAATAAATTTAGGGAAATAGTTTGTTCACTGAATAGTAGGCTACGGTGGAAGCAAATTGTGAGCTAATACGGTACGTCTTTGGTAACTGTGTGACATACAGATTTACTCAGCATATGCTCAGATGACTCAACCTGCCTTTCAGGTAATCTGCATCTACATGAACATTTCTGTCTATAAGCTCACAGTTCCATGCAGCCAAAGGCTAAAGAGCAAGCTTTTGCACAGTACATACAGACTCTGTGAATCTTCGGCTCGATAAGCATACACATGCTACATATACTCCTTAAATAGTCACTTCTCAAAGGTAATGGCTTATATTTGTTGCAGAATACAACAACAATAACTATTGTTATCAGTCATTTGGACACAATTGTTAACTCCATCTATTTCGCATAGTTTGTACTTACTAATTCTCTTCTCTATGGCATGTATTAGCTTGATGTCGAACTGTGTGACCAGTGTTATAGCCATTCCACCACGACCTGTAATGAAAGATTTGCTTGCAATCAATCTGAATACACAAATTACATATATGACCACATTAACTGCCACATAGTCCACTACCGCATACATGGATAACCAGTCTTTACAAATACAAGGGGCTAGCATGTAGGCACTGATGGTGACGCCAAACTTCACGCTTGCATATTGAATTGCCAATGAGGTTTCAATTACTGCAGCTGTTCAACTCACCCAAGTACTATATAAAGAAATATACATAATTCCAGTGATCTGATGAGAACTGGTGTGACCAAGCTATTGAGCCCTAACTGAGTTCTCATAAGTATACTATTTAGCTTTCCACACTCAAGCAAAATATTGTAAATTCCTGCAGCAAGGAATTGGTATAAAACCTGTTGGAGTGTATCTTTGCTTATTTTGATTCATGAATACTGTAAAGCTTCCTAACGAATAAGGTAAACACGAGAGCACATGTCTTGACCAGGAAATAGGTGCTAAGATTGTTAGTTGGGTGTTTAGAGTTCCATATGGGATTTCAGTCTTGTGGTTATACGTCACTATAAAAAACATATTCCTTACCAGCTCTTGCAGTTCTTCCAACTCTATGGATGTAATCTTTGGGACGACTTGGGACGTTGTGGTTGACAACCAGGTCCACTGCTGGAATGTCTAACCCCCTGGCAAAAACAAGAACAAAGTATAGACACATAGCAATCTTGTACATACATGACTGTATACTACAAGCTGTATCCATAGTTCATGTAGTGATAACATGAAATTTACATCCACAGGATGAATTGTACACTTTGTATTAAAATATGATAGTAATACTGATGCAGCCCCCCAAATGGCTTCATATTAATATTCCAACTAAACATTTTGCATTATGCCAGAGATACTAGCCACAAAGTCAAAGCTTCAGCTTTTATGTAAATGTATCCATGCCTGACATCAAAGGAAAATTGGCCTGATTAAATATATTTTATTTTGTTTTTATTGCTGCAGTAAGTACTAAATGAGTTAATAATATTTCATTTGTTTTTGTTATTTTGTGATAAACCTTAATTGTGTTACCAGTAATCACAAGCATGCGTTCAAGATTACCCAGGAACAAAAAGCCGGGCCAAAGTTATCAAAAATACTTAAGTCAAGTTTTGACCGTAAGTCACATTCTTAGCCAATCACATTGCTCAGATTGGTTACTTAAGTCAAAAGTTGGACTTCAGTATTTTCAGGAACTCCAGCACTGGCAGGTCTTCTTAACAAGCATTAACAGCTGATCATAGTACAGTGAAACCTGGGAATTAGGGACACCAAGGGGACTGAGGAAAACTGTCCTGAATTCTGAGGTGGTCTTATTTCCTAGGTCCATCCATTTCCACATACTGAATACGGCAACGGACTGAAGCAGCTGTCCTTAATTCTCAGGGTGTCCCTATTTCTCAGGTGGTCTTAAAGACAGGCTTCACTGTACCTGCTGGCAACATCTGTTGCTATGAGAATGCGTGCTTGATGGGACTTGAACTGGGCGAGAGCAGACAGCCGTTGTTTCTGAGGGATGAGGGAGTGTAGAGCGACACAGTCAAACCCCAGACTGTTACACATCATAGCCAGGATCTGGACATACCTAGAGAGAGACTCACAAAGATCAGCCTAGATATAGCCTGGACAGCAACAAACACATAAGGAATCCGGATGGTCTATCACTTCCTGGATGACAAAGCTATATAACCTTGCAACGGCAATAACACTGTCATACCCAGCTATAGAACAGCACAACTGCACATAATGGTACTCACTCAGTTGTCGTGTAATAATGCTAAGACAATTCATACTTGGATTTATATGCAATTGATGATATACAAAACAGTTTTACATCGTGAATCTGCATATTGCGAAATCACATAAGATTTTAAAAGGCAAGTAATAAAACACAGAGTACAGAAGAATGTAAACAGTTAAATCTTATTTAAGTGTTGAACCTGCCAGACCAAAAGGCCAATTGATAAAAACAGCAAACCGTACCCAGCTTTCACCGATTCAACCGCAAAATATAGTTTTGTTTAAAAGCAACTTAATGTGTTATTTATGTAAACAAAGCATGCAGAGTGAAGTAGATTTTTGTGACAAAGAAGTCGTTTCCAAAAGGCATTGCTGTAATATAGGGGTACACATGGATCTATAAAATATGGCCCGATTCGAGTTTTATTTCTTAACAGAGAACTACAAATCGCAGATCATTATTTAAGACCCCATATCTGAACCGTATATCAATATTTAACAGCCATGGCGAGTTGCATATCACACTTTAACAGAAATGGTTTAGTAAATTGTAGTTTTATAGGTGGGCTGGCTCATCAATCGGCAGTTAACAGGGGCACCAAATCGCTAATCGCTCTTTAGTGAGGAGTGCAGATCGTGACTCGCAAGATAAGAATTTGGTCGGTTTGGTAGATTGATTTGCCAAAACGGCCGATTCGCTTGATTCGATTTTAACCAATGTGTACTCCTTAATATTCCATGGATAATTCAGTCTCTGGCATACCAGGCACACACTGATGTACATGGATCATCGAGCATTACATGTATATGCCAGTGTACCACAGTTTCCTATCTTAACTTTGCATCATATAGGCTTACTTGCATGTGTTGGAGAAGATCATGACCAGACTTGTCTCGTGCTTGTCTCTATACACATCCAGAATATTCATCAGGTAAGCATCCTTGACATCAGCTGGCATTAGCAGATACCGCTGGTCTAGCTCCTCTACTGTCGCTACCCTATGTACAGGATATTGCAGCATTATTGGCAATGTTATATTATATTGGTCCAGATATGTATCAAATGCCAACGACAGCACTTTTGTGCGACATATCTCACCCAAACAATTAGTTTCCGGTAAAGCCAGATAGCTGAATGTATTGAGCTTTACTTTATTGTCAGTAATTGAACAATTGCATTAATCTGGTACCTTTGACATGGTGATTTTTACTTAAGAAAATCTGCACAGCATAACATGCTACTACATGTATCAAGTTTGTTATGAGCTGATATACCAGTACTATAAGTTTTACTATTTACTCTGCTTTAGCCTCCCAGAAAAATGGCTTGTTCATGGCTAGATGTTCCACTTCTCGCAGTGTCTCTGTCATTGTGGCACTGAACAGAAGGGTCTGTCGTTTCCGTGGTAAAACAGAGAAGATTGTCTGAAGCTGCTCTCCAAAGTTGTCCTCCAGCAAGCGATCAGCTTCATCTAGGACCTGAAATTCATACACATATATACCACAATCCAAATATAATTGTATCTCAAGGAATTTCTATATAAAACAGAGATTGGAAGTGGGCTTCCTGCTGTGTTTTGAAAGTTTAAAGTTCTGTTCAGTGCATTGGTACTTCTACAATTACAACGAAAAAATGCACAATGAAACACATTTCATTAAACAATCACTACAAACCAGTAAATCAGTTAAACTTATTTTAACTGTATTCCATCAGGAATTATTTTGGAAAGGACACATCTTAAACGAGTGTCTTGATATCTTCCATGTGCCTATGAGAAATTCCTAAACATCCTAGACATCACCCTATGTGCAAAATTTGACTACTGCTGAGATTTCTCTTTACTATAAACATGACCATGCTGACAAACTATCATACCCATTGCTATATGATACATACACCACCGCCACTGATTCAGTGGCTGTGGTGTATGCCTGTAGAGTATACACCACACCAATTGCCTGTATATCTACGCCTGTAGAGTGTATGCAACGCCTGTAGAGTGTATGTGGTGTAGGCAATGCTTTAGAGCATATGTAGAAATAGAAATCCCTTTCAGTGTCACTAAAGGGATTTCTATTTTTAAATATGCTCTAAGGCGTTGCCTCATTTTCTGTACTTCGTTCCTAAATTTCAGCTCTAGATAAATAACAAGAGGCCCATGGGCCTTGACGCTCTGCTTGAGAACCAACTTGGCCATTGGCCAAAGTTCCAGAAGTTGCACATCTATACACCCTTTCTACCCTGGGGGGTCAAAATTGAGCTTATTTTGCTCTACGGGCAGTGGTTTCCGAGAT
>JAAUYG010009033.1_pt1 | contig 10146 bp, 4 predicted proteins | sample 7278091 | NCBI WGS metagenome assembly JAAUYG01 (sample SAMN14350201, study PRJNA611818) | marine sediment metagenome | isolation source: surface marine sediment (0.6m) | place: French Polynesia: Moorea | collected 2018-08
CACACAAAGGCACGGTGCCCCGCTAACCTGCGTTGGGTTTTCACCCCCCCATGGTAAAAATGGGCCCACAACCCCCATGCTGAATGTAATTGGCAGTTCCCTGACCAGCACTTTTTTTTTTTTTTTGGGGGGGGGGGGTACCACATCCATGGCCTTCTTTCAGGTTTCAAATATTCATATAGATCATAAGTTTCCACTTTTTGCCAAAAAGAATGTCCAGCTCATGACAAGTGCTGAATGAATTACTATTTGAATGAATAATATCAATAGTGATATGTGATGTGTTCATGCAGTGTAAATATTATGTGAACATTTACTTCGCGTACAAATAAAGATATATTATATGTAACAATTAAAAACTAAAAGCTGTTGATTACAGCAGCTTTTAGTTTCTTATTGCAACGATTGTGAAAATGTCCATACTATATTGACCAAGCATTAGTTGGCTTGTTTGTCAACTTTATTGTGATGTAGCTTTATGTTGTGAATTTAGTGACGGAAATCCCCCAAAACATGTATTGATATTGTCTTCCTCTGGTTTCAGGTGGTGTGAGTAAAAGACCAGGAACAGCGTGTACATACCCAGGACCGACTTTACCAACCTATGCTTATTTTACAAGGTCAGTAATGGGATGCTAGTGCAAATATAAGCCTTTAGTGTAACAGCAATAGGTTAGAAAAACAGATTTCAATTTTGACACCATGATATTGATATTTAACAGTATACTTGTTTGTTTGTAACTGATCACATGTATTACTGCAAATTATGATACCATACGATTCAGCTTACAGTTTCCGGTTTCGTAAAGTGCTACGAATGTGTATCTTCGTGTGCTATTTTCTGTCGTGGGGTGGCTTCAGTCAAATTTTCCTTTGTGTTAAGACAGATGGCAGTTGGTGTCTTTGAGCAAAGCCTATATTTTGGGTATGGGTAGGGCCGGTGGGTTGGGGGGGGGGGCATTAGGCGGCTGGTAGCAGGAACAGGAGTGGACACAGCAGACTGAGAGTCATCCTGTAGATAGCTGTGAAGAATTGAGAAGAAGTAGTTCCTGCTCCAGAGTTTGCTTAAATATTATTGATTCCCCCCAGTCCCTTGAGAGAGATCCATTAGGCATATTAAACATTGCCATGCACAACATTTAATGGAAAGTGGTGGTAATTCTGAAACGGTGTTCACAGGAAATTACCCTGTCATCAGGGTAATGGAGCAGGGGTAGAATTCTGGCTGCAGACAACACCGGCAGAAAATGGCGACATTCTCGCCCGGCATGTAAAGAGGAGGTCTTGGGTGGACAGGACATGGCAAGGGGGTTGGCGGGGGTGAATGGAACAGCAGGACGGAGTCTGCGAGGGATTTTTCGTTTCGGAGAGCCTCAATTGGTTTGGGACCGGAAGCCACACCGGGCGCCGCCTTGCTTGTACAAGGAGCAATTCTGCCTGACTCCCCATCTCCTACCCCGTAATTAAGCACTCCAAAATCATTTTGTCATGTGGTTGTTGATCTACCTTTTCTGCGTAATTACTCAGCCAGAGCCAGCCACTGACTGCTTCGGTTTCCTGTTATGCAATGCTAGGTTCGGAAAAATTGAAAATTTGAATTTGTCTGAAAAATAAGAAAAACAAATCTCCCAAAAAGCCTGATGGACTAATATCGTTAGAGCTTCCAATCCCCTACTTCAAATACCAGAGTGAACTCCCTTTTGTCTGGTCAGTCTATTCACTGAACACTGAGGAACTGGGTGGGACGCTAGCCACTCGCCCAGGTGACAAATGTTGTCACAGTTTGGCGAGAAACGATTGTCCAACATTTTTCAAAGCGGAGCCAGAAAATTAAAGTGGGGAGAAAGCCAGGGAGAGAGAGGGAGAGAGAGAGAGTGAGAAACTGCTCTTTGGGAAGAGACGGAAGCTGGGGAACTTGGTTTGGTTAGAGGCCTCTGGGTCAGTCGACTTACTGACCTTAGAGAATGGATGAGAATGGTAAGCCCTTGGGTCAACAGCTGACAGTTAGGACAGGATGGAGAGAGGTCATAGCCAGGACTGGACAGCTGAGTTCACTCAGATTCCAGCTCCCCATTGTCTCTCAGTGATTAGTCTTGGCAGGCTCAGTGTTTAAAGACGTAGTCACTGATTTTGGCAATGACCGTCAATTTACACTTTCCGAAATATAAGACGGTTTTCTTTGGGTCGATAGTAACGCTTATCATCATCTGCTTGAGTTTAGGTTTCACTGCTTCTGTACAGAAATGGTAGACTTTTTTTTTCTAAAAACTATCACTTTTAGTTATGAGACTAACATTTATAAGTGGGATTGAAAGATTGATTTTCAAAATGGAATTAGATGACGAAACTAACTACATAAAAAGTGTAAAAGGCTTCTTATTCATTTGTGTTTTCCTCCTCATCTCTTACAAATACAAATTGTTGTCATAAAATGAAGGGCACTAAAATGGTAGGCGATTTTTCATTAGGAAAAAAATCTTTCTTTTTCATTACATAGCATTACCATATTCTAAATGCTGCACACAAAAAAAACAACAAGTGTCTCAGTTTAGCTTTGCTGGCTTTTCTCGTGTTCTTCTACAAGAAGGGCGATATGTACATTTGTCAACTTGAATGTGGAACAATGCAAACAATTGTCAACTAAAGTTCCTCCCCAAGCTTTTCTAACCTGGTAACCTCCCTACCCCAAAGACTTGGTTGTGCTCAAACCCGGTTACCCTGCCTTTATTTCTCAACAGTGTGCAGAGGACTCCCGTATTTGAAAATTGTTTGCCAAGCATTGTTAAAGTACAGATTGTGTACAGCGAAGACACTCCATTGCCACCCGAGTTTGAATGATCTGAGCAAATCTAAGCAGGTGGAAGATATTGACAATATGTCGAGGAAGCTGCGGCGAGATGGCTCCTTGCAAGATGGAGTTGTCATCGGTGCGACCATGGCCCACAGAGCGACAAAAAAAGGACCGCCGGACTCAGTAGACTCTTGTCACCGATTTTTGGCGTCTGTGTATATAGGCGTGCGCGCGTGACATAGACAGGAGGTTGGGAGGGCCTAGTGTTGTCATGTTTCTGGTCAGCCATGCAACCAGATGGGACAGTACACGCTGGTTAACATGAAAGGGAAGGGGCAGAACCAGCTCTAATCACCTCAGTTACAGACCAGACCACAAAATACTCACCCTCCTGTCTGTCAACTTGGGCCCCTGGTGGTCAGTATTCAGCCATGGGGTGAATAGGCGCCTGTCAGCCGGAGGGGGTCGCAAATGCAAATTGGCCTCTGGGGCTAGACAAAGCCTGTAGGGGGGGACAGCTTTTGTTAACATAACATTACATGCTGATCCTCTTAGCCTGTTCACCATTGTTTGGAGGCTTTGTGAGCCTAATGTGCTGGAGAGGATACTAATCAGATGTATTTATCATTCTGAGGGCTGGAGCATAATGCTGTAGGGCTACATACATTGTCCCTATTACTATGCAGTTGGCCCTACCCCTTGGCCGTGAATGTTTTGGATGGTAGCCAGGCACTCCTGAATGAACTTCCGCAACCTTCCTGATTGAGCCACTGAATTTTGGTAGCTGTCCTGTGTCACCCTGCCATAATGTTATACACAACCACCCGCTTTGACAGACATGTGTTATATGCTGTATTCTCTGACAAGGCCCCTGTTTATTAGCCTCAGAGATGAGATAATGAAATTACCACAATGTTTGGGGACAAGTTGGCTGTTTGTAACAGAGCTAAAAAGTCTAGGTTTAATTATGAATGAATGGGTGAATTCTCGGAGCTGGTTGTTATTGTGGGTGCACTTGGGATTGGTTTTGAGGGAGGAATTCTATGTTAGTCTGAATAACATCTAACATATTATAACCATGTCACATGTGTCCTTGATATAAAATACATGTGCTGTTATATGAACTAGTCTGGTCAACTGCCAATGATTTAACACAAAATCACATGTATACAGTAGCTTGTATGCCGACGTTTGTACAAGATTTTCATGTGTTGAGTAATCTGAATACTTCCATCTTTCTATCAGTGGCCTGAACACCTACCACGACACCTCGGCATACTCTGCCACTGTTCCAGTGGACACTGCTCCGAACTCCCCACCCCAACATCACCACAGCAACGGGGTGTCCACCCCATCTTCCCCTTCTCAGCCACCGCCCAGCACCGCTGGTGCCAGCACCGGCACCACTACGGACGTAGCCACGCCAACCAGCACCACGGCGACCATGCAGGCCTACCAGTCCCTCGGGACCGGCCAGAATGCAGGAACATTCGGAATGCAGAACATGGGGTTCTACTCCCAGTCCCAGAGCCCCTACAGCTCCTTACAACAGTCATACCCAATGGCTGATGGTAAGTGTTCTTAGACGTCACACAATCAGAGGTATTTTCTACTGAAGTTTCTGAAATTCCTGTGTGTGTAGTTATTTATTGTAAAAGTCCTTGTGCTTAAGGAAATAATATTTTGTGCATTCGCATAGAAAGTAAAAACATTTTATTCACTTCAATTGTAATTATATATTTTTTTTTTTTCAAACTCGAGGCTTTTGACCAATTGTATGTGCACTGTAGAGAAACTAAACAAATACCGTACGTGTAGATTAAGGTTGCAACAACTGTAATCAGTTCGTCAATTTTAATGAAAAAGTACAGCTGAATCACTGCATCCCACAGTCCACAGAGTAGCCTGGAAGTTGTGAACTGCTTCATAATGGCACTATCTGGAACCGTTGGATTTAGTTTAAATTATATAGGCTTTTTTTCTTATCACAAATTTTAACAACTTGTCACAAATTTGTTACCGACTAAGTATTGCTTATGTGGTATATCTGTGCTAACTGTTCAGGGGTATAATATAAAGATTTTTCTTGTCTCTTCCAGTGAAGTTGAAACAGCAGAGCAATTCCCAGGGAAGCAGCTACCTGAGTGCGTACGGCAGCAGTTTTAACACAGCAGCAGCAGCTGTAGCAGCTCAGACTGCGGCGCAGAGCGTCTACGCGGCGTCCTACGGTTCGGGATCAGGGTTCAACCCGACTAGTAGCACTTCCAGCAGCTCGGCCAACTTTAACTCAAGTCAACAGGCTAGTGTAAGTCCAGGTTTAAATTTAAGGAAAAAATATTGTTATAAAATAAAAAATAATTAATGTATTATATCCCATCGGTAAGATTTAATAACTTTTTGTGTGTGACACAAGATATTATGTGCATATACATAATATACATGTATAACTGTCGACACAGTGTTATAATGTAAACAATCCTCCTGAATCTTGTTAGATTTTATGGGATGTAATTTCAAACAACTTTCTGTTGTAAATAATTGGTTTTCTAATCAATTTGCATATATGCAAAATGACTTGTTTTTATGAGCTGGTTATATTTAGGAAACAAAAAATATTTTCAGTTCCATTACCCGCGTAAGTGGTTTGGGTTTTAAGGGGAAATTAGGGGAGAAAATAATTTAATGTCAAGTCTGGGGACCGAATCACCCGAAAATCTGCAGCCATCGACTATGTGTAGACATTGTTTCATCACGCATCACCATAGTGACAGAAGTCTGTGTCTGGCAAACATTGCTGAGTGACAGACAAAATAGAATGTCACCTACAGGCCTGACTGGGAATCAACGATATCACTTGGGGGAGGGGGGAGGAATTCGTGCCTGGTCGGGCAGGGGAAACCGAGCGTCGAGCAGGGGTAACCCTGGTGTGCAATTAACGCGATTGCTTAGATATAATTCACGCATTCGTTTCCGAAATGTCCAGCGACTTTCTTTTTCACTTTCCTCATGATCTCGCACCTTCTGGCATGGCCATTGTTGCCGGGGTGAAGCTTAAAACATTAGTCGAATTTGTGCTGTGCCCATCGATTTGAAGGCAAGGACAAAAGTTTGCCATTGGCAGCCCTGAGTGTGATGGCTCCAAGTTGTTTGCTCAGACCCGGGTTATTAGAATAATTGATTCCTTCAGCCACCGCCATGCAGGGAGGGGAAAAAAGGCGACTGATGAAATCCCCAAACATCCCTTTCCATTTGCACCAAGGTCCTGGTTTTCCATTGTCTTAGTCCCCTTGTCAATATTTTACTGCCATAGAAATTAATAGCCAAAAATCGGCCCCTGTTTGCAATGTGTCCAGTATGCAAATAAACATTGATGCATATGATTATGGCTATGCACATAGTCTTGGGGACCTGGAGCCATATCCTGGATGGGGTCCGACAACGTAATAAGCCAGTTTTCTGGAACTGGATCCGGAAAGTTGTCAGAGGAGGGGAGGGTAAATGTCTGCTCCGGGGCTGAATAGAAATGTACAAAATGACACTTTTTCCTTGGAGAGGCCCATCCCCTATGAGCGAGGAAAGACATGCAGCTCATGTTTGCCTATGTATCAGTTCTGTATGGCAATGGCAGAGAAATTATTGCAAATGCAAACTCAGGTCCTTATGCTCTGGCATTTTCTGAAGTACATGGTCGGGCCTAAACAGAATGTTGTGTAAAAAAATGTCTAATGAAACCGACCTAATCAGTTACCTTATTTACAATAAGAATTTTGCCCACTGATGTTATCTGGGCCTTTGCACCAATTAAAAGCTTGAAACATTTGAATTTTATATAGCTTTATTAATATTCTATTGGTGGGGGGGGTGCTCTTTTGCTGTTGGGTATTACTGCAATCAGTGATACATGGTTGTAATCAAGCCTTTGCTGTTATCTTATTAAATCATCAAAAAATACAATCAGAAGGGAAAGTAAACTATCAGAATATTAATATTATGTGTAGTCCTGCATCAATCAGTGTGCTTGTACAGTGAAACGTGCCTTGAGAGACCACTGCTAAGACCACCTGTCTTGAAAGACCATGCATTCCTAGCGAAGGGTCTTCATGTTATTGAAAATGTTACCAAAGACCACCTGTCTTGCGAGACGACATATTTTATGGCCAGATGGGTGGTGTTCCAAGGCAGGATCTACTATACATTGGGCTCTAATATATATGTTGCACTGTGTTTTGACTCACTGTCTGTTGAGAACTTTTGTTTTTCTTTCAGCCTGCCGACTACAGCACATATCCCAGTAGTTATAATCAATCAGCATACACAAATCCATATTCATACTACCCGGCATATATGTCATCGAGTTCGAGCTCACTAGGTGGCAGCACTGGTTCTAGCGTTCCCTCCACACAGACGTATCAACTCATTCCACCGTCCACATCTGGTTAGTAAAATCAAAGGGACGTACCCTTAGTGTAATTTGTAAGCTTTTAACTTTAGTGTGTGTTAAATGTGATATTTACGAAGTAGTATTACTCAGCAAACGAGAGAGCGATTGGGTGGGTTAGAAGGTGAGTGAATGAGTGAGTGAAAATAAAAGGCTGCAACTTAATCTTCATAGATGATGAGATTCACACCTTACTAGATAAACATTTTCTACATAACTGTATGTAGTGATACGACAATATGTGCAAGAAATTTTACTATTGGTTTCTGTTGTCTCCTCCCCGTCCCGGTTTACAAGTAGCTGATAGTCAGTTCTCGGGTGCTTTGCCCACAAGTCCCTCACCTCCCATCAAGTCAGAAGGCAACGGCAAAGCTGTCGGCTGGCCACCTTCCAACTCACCAGATGACAACAAAGGTAAGCCTCAACAACTATAAGATAGATCTGTGTCAAAACTAAAAAATTCTGGAGTAAAAATAAATAACAAATCTTTAGGGTGAATTTCTCCCAAGGGCTATCTCCTTCTACTAATAGGTGCCTGCAGAGGATGTCACTTGTAATATGCACAGATTTGCAGCTACCTTTTCTGATAAAACCCATTTGCCTGGTGCCACAAACCATAGAGGTAGTCCAATAAATACTAAGTGGATTTATAGACATGCACTAACCATAACTCTAAAATAGGCAGGCTCCCTCCCTCAGAAGAACAAAATATGACGGGAGTAGGCATGTGCCAGGACATAGTTTTCAGAATTTTTTTCCCATGTTCAGGGAAACCATTCCAGTTTGGCGAGATAACAAACAGATTCTCAAAACTAAGGAGGAGCACATGCCTGTGTGTGCGGCCGATTCAGTGTAGGGGGGACTCCCCCTCCCTCCCTCCCCCTTCTCACTCAGGCTTTGGCTTGGATGGACCTGTATGCCCTGTCACCTAGATTTTGGGGGGAAGATTCAGCGCCAGCCTGTCCCGACATCAACCATGATTGACACTTACTTGTAGATTACGAGGTTTGGGCCCCTTGTGCCCTGTGGCAGAATTCAAAAAAGAGACACAGGGAAAAAAAGTTGAGTCAAAGCATCAGTTCCCAACACATGTGAGGGCCCTTACCATAGGAGGGAGCTTACCAGGGTCCCCTGAATATTTCAGCAACTGAAACAATATAAGCAAAAGCTGAAGGGAGGAAATGCCTGTCCTTGGCAGAGCAGCTTTTCTTTGGCCTTCCTATTTGGGGTAGCATTTTAAAACTGGGGGATTGGGAAGTCCCAGGGTTTGTTTGTTCGATGTTCACCTATTTGGCTTCCCTCAGTAGACCCACGTGAAGCTGACAATGTGGAGGCCACACATAAACCCCCACTGTATGCCGCATGTGGTGCTAATTGCCACATTTGGGTCAGAAACACTGAGAGACACAACACCATTATTACCGCAGATCTTTATGCTAAAAAACGAACAGAGGCCCACCTCGCCTCACCTCACCGGTGGGCTGTGGCTCTTGCTGAACTGCAGGAATCACTTTTGGATGGTGGAAGTCGAAAAGGAATTTGCACATGGCTAAATAAACAGTGGAGCTTCCGTCAAACAGCAACAGCCAGTTATACCTGGGGTCCCTGCCTGCCTTGACTCAAAACCTTCTGAACGCCAGACACTGAAGTGAGAAGCCTATGTAGCAGGGAGTGTAGACCCAGCTTATTGATCTAATCTCCACTCGGTTCCACATGCATCTCCGGAATATCTGCCACCCTCTATCTACCCATCCCTCCCCGGGCCCCTGAGAAGTGCAAACAGAGAAATAAACAGGGATTCTGCTGCCAACCTATCATGTCTGCATCCCAAGCCGGGGGCCTGGTCAGATGCTAAAACCAAAAGTAACTTTTGCCTAAAATCACTTGCTGTGATCCTCTGTAGCAATCTGCTTATGCGAAAATATACAGAAAATTTCCTTGGTGAAAATAAAGAGCTAGCTGGCCTTCAGTGTGAAAATCCAGTCACGAAAACTTGGTACTATGATTTTCCACCAGGGGAGCTCCATTGCTGTCTTTTGGCTTTCCCAAATTCATAATAAAATTCTGCAGCCATATGATATGTATGATGATGACTCTCTGGACTTAAGTTGATGAAGTCCAAATTTGGAGTCTAACTTGAAGTCTAACTTATGTTAGATATAAAAGTACATAATGTACATATGAAAATCTGTATAATAAATAAAAGAGTTTCGTTAAAACACTGTAACCATGACTATGTTATGATTTCCAGCACGGGGTCGGAATCGAGGTCGGCGCCAGAACAACCCCTCCCCTGGTCCAGAGAGTGACCTGGAAAGAGTATTCATCTGGGATCTGGATGAGACAATTATCATATTCCACTCATTACTAACAGGGTCTTATGCACAGAGATACGGAAAGGTAAGAAATTGATCATCCATGAACATAAGGAACACTTGTCTTGTGTGCGAGATGTTCTTCCAGGTTTTTTATTGGCATTTATCTTCAGTGTTATCATTGATAATACAGTAAAACTTGTCTTAAAAACACCTGATGTGTTATAAATGTATGATCTCCTGAGACAGGTCCTGCTTGCTCAAGTTCAGTTACACCTTATGGCAGTTTCAATACAGTTTGCCTCCTGAAGGAGTGGTTTCAAGTCATGCAGTCTCATAGCACAATCATATTCTTCTCTGCAAAGAATGTCTTGTATGATGGAGGATGGGCCTCTAATTTGCCTCAAATATATACCAAGCCCAAGTGAGAAAGATGATACATGCCATACATATAGAGACTGTTGGGGGGGGGGGCCCGCGGGGGCCCGCGCGCCCCCGGCGGGGGGGGCGCGGGGGGGGGGGGGGGCTTGGGGGGGGGGTCGAAGTTTGGGAAAGAAGTGGGAGGGGGGGTTGGATGTGGGGTGGTATGGTGGATAGGCGGG
>JAAUYG010238239.1_pt1 | contig 10146 bp, 14 predicted proteins | sample 7278091 | NCBI WGS metagenome assembly JAAUYG01 (sample SAMN14350201, study PRJNA611818) | marine sediment metagenome | isolation source: surface marine sediment (0.6m) | place: French Polynesia: Moorea | collected 2018-08
AGGATGATTTTAAGGCTTAACATTGTGAAATATTTTGCTTTTCCATGCTGACAGGGAACCACTTGAAACTGTCAGTCACCTAAAGTTGTTTTCAGCATCAGCATTCCACATTCCGGTACGAGGTCTCTTCGATGTCTTTTGACGCGCACACATTTCCTTTCAATCTGTCATATTTTTTAGAGACAGGACACCGAAGCTCTGAATTCTTGAGGAAAAATTCACTTTTCATGCGAATTTGGTCGTGACCCAGCAAATTGTTGTGGTTTTTTTTTCAAGAAATGCGGTTGTCTGTCTGATTCCACTGTGAACGCCAGCCATGGAAAAAGCCCAACCATAATCAAAATTAGGGGCGGCATGAAGGTTTCCTATGTTTTGGATTCGCCCTGAAATGTTTAATAAATCCATGCAAAGGATCCTTTCACATTGCACAATGGTACCCAATGGTACCCGCATAATTCAAATCAACCAATTTCAAAACCCAGACAGAAAATCAGAACTCGCCTTGGTACGTTTGAAGGCCTTGGTCCTGTTCCAAAACAACAGGTACCTCCCGCTTAATCCGAACAAGCAATACCAAGTAAAACCCTTTGATTTAGGTGAGTTAAGCAGGCAGAGTAACACATGAGAGATGGGAGTGAGATTTCTACAGCATTTCGATTTATTAAGGAATTCAGATTACCCGTATTCCGATTAAGCGAGAGTATCTGTATCTTACGGGATCTTTGAACAGGGCTTAGCCTCTGATTCTGTGTTTCTGCGGTACATTCCTCAACAACCAAACAGAGTGACCCGAGATGAACCTGATTACGCCTTTGAAAACCACTTCAATTCTGACATCAATTCAATTCAACCAACACACATGTCAAGTGTCATTCCCCGCATTTCTGGGCCTGTTCCATTCAGACACCCCGCTGCTTGTTTGACGTTTTGTCAATGCGAACAAAAGACTCCCCAGAGAGGGAATTGTGCATGACACAACGTAAAGTAACGATTTTCTCTCTTTCATATGGCTTGCCTCTGGGCTGAAAAATTGTTTGTGGAGCGCCTGGTATTTCACCTCAAAGAAAAAAATTGGCCAGGTCCCCCCACCCAAGTTGCCCCAAAACGTACAGTGATCCCCGCCTAATTCTAATCCATTCTTACTGCCACGAGACGTACTAGGCGGTCAGTTTTTCACCAATTTTTCTTTTTCAGTGGGTGATTTTGAAAAAAAGATCAGATTATTGCAGCTAAGTTTGGAAGTCAGAAGTTGGTATGGTTGGATGTGTTCTAACTCTTTTATCCAACTGGAATTTTAGGGAAAACAAGTGTTTGTTGTGTGACGTTGTGGCCATCACACTGTGATTTCTCACTGCAACCAACATCCATGAACAAGGTGGCAAAGCTGTGAACAGAGAAGCACTTGGTCATGTGGTCAGAGTGATAGTGATGGCTCAACAACGGCTGCCTGTTCCAGCAATGGCAACCTGGACACAAAACAATGTGGAGCCAGGGCACCCGAAACCCCTGCCTGTGCTAAGCCAAAAATGGCGACCCATTGCTTCGGGACACAAAATGAATGGACACTACGGTACCCGAAACCTGGTCTCTGCCGCATTAACAAGTGCCCAATCTCCACTTCGCACATTTTTATGCACACATTTCAGACAAGCACAGACTGACATGAACAGAATGACCGTCCAACAATGGCCGTCGCCTCGGGAACTGCCCCGGTCAGCCATTACCGTCAATAGGTCTCGTCACGCGCTGATTCCACGACATTGATTCTCCCGGTACAATTCCACTGGCTATTGTCGTAAAATCCATCACCCATCAAAACCCAATCACGCTCGTTTATTGTCCGGAATATCCAGTTTTCCCCAGGCTTCGGGTTTCACAGAGACGGATGCAGAAGGCCCTCAGAATTCTGGTCCAACCTCCTCTTCAGTGAGGGTGCTTATCAGTGTCGAGTTCTGTAAGGGCGCTAGGTAGTCAGACTTGGTGAGTGTGTGGCAACATACTCCGGTAGGCTAGCAGTAGCAAGGGTTTTTATAGGCTAGTAGCAGCAGCAACAGTATAGCTCTGCTCAGCTGCTCAGCTGATGCAGTGTTTATCTTGGGTACTTGGTACCTTAACCTTAGGGTACTAAGGTTGCATACGGGCGAGGTATGCTGTAAGCGTACTCGTCATCAGCGTCGAGTCTGCACTGCAATCCATGTTCCAGAGAATTTTTGTTGCCCGGAACATCCAGTTTTCCCCTCGGTTCGGGTTTCTCCGTGGCGGAATGCAGAAGGGGCCCTGGGATTCTGGCCCAACCTAAACCTGTTCAACAAGGGCGCTTATCAGCGTCAAGTCCGCGCGGCCATCCATCAATGCTGCAGTGATAATGACGATGACAATGATGACAAGGACAATGGCAGTCTTAACTTTCTCGAACTTTGGCCCTCACACACAGGGACACGCACGCACACAGGTGCAGGCACACACACACTCACTCACAGACACACTCACCACACACACTCACATGGAGGCACACACACAGACACACTCACCACACACAGGGACACACACACACACTCACAGACACACTCACATGGAGGCACACTCACATGGAGGCACACACACATGGGCACACACATACACACACAGGTGCAGACACACACACACATGCATGCACACTCACAGACACACTCACCACACACACTCACATGGAGGCACACACACACACACAGACACACTCACCACACACAGGGACACACACACACAGGTGCAGGCACACACACACACTCACAGACACACTCACCACACACACTCACATGGAGGCACACACACACGCACACACACACAGGTGCAGGCACACACACGCTCACAGACACACTCACCACACACACTCACATAGAGACACACACTCACAGACACACAAAAACACACAGATTTTTTCGCAGCTTTGCCAGCTGATATTGAACAACGTAGTCTTCGAACCAGTCAGTCAAAAATAAAACCATTTGAAGGTCAAGGAGGCAAGCTATACAGGCAAAACAAAGTGCTTCAAACATGAGTGATTTGGCTTCTATTTGAATTCCAGGTGTCACACCGATCCAGGCAGGGCTTTGAACTCCAAAGCCCAAATCCTGGATGTTTGCTTGAGGAAAAGAAGAGCCTGCAAAATCGGAATTAGATTGTTTTAAACCTTGCACTGTTCGAAGAAAACTCCAAAAATGTTATAAATCTGCACAACACAAAAAATCCCTGTATGTTTTCCAAACATGTACATTTTGCAGGGAATAGCCCACAAATTTCAATTTGGATTTGTGTGGGTGGGGCTGTATATAACCATCAGTTGTCTTTCGCCCCTACCAATCGCTTTTGTTGGAGGTGGATCAATGGCCTTTCCCAACAACAGACGGTGGAAATCTACTAAACCTGGGTTGATGTTTATGAAATGAGTTCCTTTCGGCATTTGATGCAGCAGATGCGGCACAGAATTCCATTGTGGGATGCAATCAGGACATCAATGGTCAATGCTGTACCAAAGTGCAAGCAATTCTGGATCAGTGATGGTGTCCACTGACTGAGCCGGACTTGCACATGTTGCTGTATCAGCAATAGCTTGCAGTCGCAAGACGCATTTCTGATACAAACGTAATGGGTCCCGTTTAATCCAAACAAACAAAACCGAGTAAAATCCTTCCAGTGAGGCAAATTTGGAACAAAGTCCTCATGCAGAGTAACACAGCAGGGATTGAGATGTCTTGAGAATACTTGTGATAATAGCCAATTTAGATTTAAGCTTTTTGGATAAAGCAGGACCCACCTGTACTCGGCATGATATTTTGATTCCAGATTTTCTTCACTCCATATCAGCAAGAGAAATGCGCTGTGTGTGCGAATGGACAAAACTTCTCTTGTGGCATGCAATGATTGGTGCTGATACTAACGCCAATTGCCCAACACCTTGCATGACGTTTTTCAGTCCCACAAAGGCTTTCAAGAAACACGTCAATGAAAAATGGATTTACTGAGCTCAAATGTGGCCCGCCACACGCTAACACCAATTCTGTTCAGAGAACGAGAAGGACTTACCAGAAAAGGCATTCAAAACCCTGGGTCAATGAAAAATGGATTTTCCCTTTGTGCCTCGCCCAACATGCAATTGCCCACCCTGTTTAGGAAAGGTGCTGTATTTTTCATGGTTAGAAAGTCCACCAGAAAGTGTAACCTTTGTACAACATCTTAACACATACAAGTGGGTTCCGCTCAATCCAAACAAACAACACCAAGTAAAATTCTTTTGAATAAAGTGAATTTCAAATTAAGCGTGCAGAATAGCATTGTAGAGATGTAGTTTCCACAGGACTTCGGGAATTCGGGTTGTGCATGTTTGGATTAAGCGGAGGTAGCTGTGTCTTCTTTTTTGGGCTGAGTAAGATGTTTATGGTGAGAAAGTCTAAGTCGACCAGAAAGAGGTCCTCGCTCCTATCAAGAAACACATCAATGTAACAAGGCATGGGTCCTTTGTGATCATGTTTCTGGTCAGCCCAACATGCAAACATCAACCCTGTTCATGAAGGGTCATGTGCTTGTGCTATTGAGGGTGAGAAATGCACCAGAATCTGCAACCAAAGCTGTAACAAGGCATGGGTCCTTTGTGATCATGTTTCTGGTCAGCCCAACATGCAACCACCAATCCTGTGCGTATGAGGGGTGAGGAAGCTCACTGGAATCTGTCAAAGCTGGTCTGGTTGTCAATGTAACAAGGATTAAAGCCTTTATCAGCTCAGTTGTGGACAGCCCAACACACCAATGCTGTAATCCTTTGGTGGGAAGGTCTCTGCCTCAAAACTGGTCCAAACGCACATGAGTCTTTTCATCTCACGAGGCAGTGGCGTCATAAAGCCGAAGCAGTCGTGAATTACAAGTGTGGATCCAGGTGTTTTGGTCCAATATTGTGCCTCCATGCCTTTTCCTCCGCATCCAGATTTTCTCCCAAATCGAGGCGAAAACAAAGCATTTTGGTCAGGGGGTCACCAGATGTCGAAAATGAATAACTGACCCCAAAAGGCCAAAACACAAACTATGGTCTGCCTTGTCAGAGGGCTATACCGCAAAATAGGGAAATCAAAAAATGGAAATTCAGCTTTTTCCATCAAAGACGTGCATTGTTGATGACATATCTGTAGTCACCTACAAAGTAACTAATGAAATACCAAAACTCATTGACATGCTATTATTTTCTACGGAAAAAACTGAATTTCCATTTTTGGTTTTCCCCTATTTTCGGGTTGTGCCCCCAAACTCTGGTCTGCCTTGTCAAAGGAGGCAACCCACGTGTTTGGGCAACTGATCCCGAAGGGCTCACCTGATCAGTTCTTTTCAAGGGCAGATCTTAGATTTTTGTCATGGCTTCGGCTCAAATCTGTGGGATACAGCAGAATTTTGTCTGAAACATTTTCAATTTTCCTGAAATGTTAGTTCCATTGAAGCGTCAGAAAATGCCCAACCATACCAATAGCTGAATCCATCAAACAACCACAATTTCATGAAAAAATGTGGAGAACACCCAACCACAAAACAGGAATGACAAAAACAAAGCAAAACCCCGCAAATGCCTTGCGCGCAATAAGGGTCCTTTGAGTCCGCTGCATCTGTACACATTCTTCAAGGCATCACGAAGGCGTCACATCTTTCTGCAAAGGCTACACGTTCTGCACGTGTTGTAAGCCCTATTCTACTCACAGAACACTCAAGGCCAGGCATTCATCCTGGACGTGCAGAAAAAGCACATGACTCAGGAAAATCTCTTTTTATCTGAATCCTTGCGAATAATGGCGCACTGCAGAACATCAGGAGTGGATCCAGGACTTTGCATCAGGGGGCACAATCCTAACTAGAAGCCACACCCAAGGTGTGGATGCCCTGCGGGCAAATATGTACGATATGGCAGGATTTGTCAGAAACATTTCTGTTTTTGCTGAAGTGTTGGTTTCACTGAATAGTAGAAAATGCCCAACCATACCAACAACTGAGGCCATCAAACAGCTGCAATTTTACGGACAGAAAATCTGGAAAATACTCAACCACAACAGAGACATGGCAAAAAGAGCATGCAACCGGCAAATTCCCAGCTTCAACTTGCCCTTCGGGCTTATTAGATTTGTTTCCCTGAGAGAACTGCCCACTAAAATCAAAATTCAATTTTTTCGAAAGAACTTTACTTGGCATTACTTTTTCGAATTGATCGGGAGGTACCAGAAGGCCCGACTGCACTTCCTCAGGGACGCACAAAAAAGCGCATAGATCCGCAAAACGCTTGTATCTGCATCGTTACGGACACCTCCGTATCACACCGCAGAGAAAAATCAATGCACAAATCCATCCAAGGATAAGCCTGCTTTATCTCCGTCCCAAGTCTTCAAACCACGTGACATGGCGACGCCAGAACGCCCCCGGGGAGTCAGGCAAGGACAGAAACACACAGAGTTTGGTGTTTTCCACATCTATTTTTGGCGTGGATTCAGAGTTGTAGTCGAAGGGGAACTGAACCCCAAAACTGGAAGTGTTAACCATGGGAACTGTCAACTCCAGTTTTGCAATTTGAGAGCTTGGCATTGGAAGCAAGACTCGATGCCAGAAAGCCAGAATGACGAGTACACTAACGGCATACCTCACACTGTATGCAAACCTAAGTACACCAAGGTAAAGGTACCGAGTACCCAAGATAAACAACACATCAGCTGAACAGCTTTGCAGAGCTATGCTGCTGCTGCTGCTGCTACCTTATAAAAGACCTTGCCAATGCTAGCCCACCAGAGTATGTTGCCACACCCTCACACCAGACTGACTACCTTGCGCCCTTAAGAACTCGACAATTGCACATGTCCTAGTCCTGAATAAAACATAAATTGCCACTCTGACCCATTGCACAGGTGGGATGAACAAGAACTACAACGGCCACATGTTCTGGGACGCGGAGATGTACATCCTGCCGGCGATGGTGCTGACCCACCCGGACCTCGTAAAGTACATCCTGCGCTACCGGTCCGCCTTCGCGCAAGAGGCCAAGGAACTCGCCGAGCAGATGGGCTTCGAAGGTGCGCCAAAGTGAACATTAGATTTATTTGTGCATCAAAACCAGAATGCTTGGTAACATTGTGTCACGCTTTGCTGATCATGATCACTTCATGGGGATCTACCATATTTGATCATGGGGCCACCATATTGGATCATCCATGGGGGCAGCCATGTTTGCCAATTTGCCTGGGCAAGGTGTATAAGAATTGAGCATTCAGGCCCTTGAGGAGGGGGCAAAGGGGGTCCTGCCATGGACAACCAGATGGACGGATGACATCGCAGAGTGACATGTAGAGTCGCTCCTTGCAGCAGCAAGGCGCGAATAAAAATGCGCGGCGTGATAACCAAAACTCCTCATGCCGATCTTTGAGTTGGTGTCTGAGCTTCCCTCCACAACACAGGAAACTCGGTCACAAACTCAAGCATTGGTTGCATGTGCTTTGAGTATGAAGATGCTGGTGATGTGCAGATTGCCATACAGAAGCAGTTTCGACCAGAATGAGGAAACAATGACTCAAATCTGAGCAATTTCCGGTTACAAGATGCAATACGTCAAGAAACAACATCAAAACAGTGCGTCTGCAAAGGTCACATCATTTTGCCCCAACTTGAAGCCTAAAGCCCTGTTCACACTAGCCTGGATTTTTCTCACAGCGAGAAATTCCAGACCAGTTGGAATTCCAGCTTTTCTGCCGTGAGATCGCACACAGAAAGCAAACAGAATTTGAACAGAATTCATCAAGAAGCATTACAGTAAGTGTATTCACACTTGCCAGAAATTTGTGAGAAAACTTTCTCTCTGCGAGAAAAGTCCACACAAGTGTTAATTGGGCTTCACACTTTCTCGCAGGAGCAAGAAACTGCATTTTTTTTTTCTCTTGCAAACTCTCACACAAATGCCATTGACTTTGTGTGTGCCAGTTTTCTGCCGAAAAACACCAGATCAACCAAGTCTTGATTTTCTCGCTGGTTGCGAGAAAAATACCGCAAGTGTGAATAGGCGCATCTGATTGCCGGGTGTTGCAGGGTACCGGTTCCCGTGGGAGAGCGGCTTCTCGGGGCACGACGTGACGCCGGACGGCTGCACCGCCTGCCGCGACCAGTCGCACCACATCAGCGGCGCCGTTGCATACGCCATCAGGTCTGTTCTCCGGGTCGCAGAGTCCCGCGTAATTCTAACAACCAAAACCAATTCCAATTCCCGCCATCACGTCCGTGACCCAGTACAAGGCCGAATCACATCTGGCGTTGCATGTTTGTTTGGTGCTGTGTGTGTACATTTGGCATTGTGAAATGTCCAGACAACAACACTGGAAACACAATACACCAGAAAAATCGACCAGGTTTGGAATTTGGGGGGTAAAAAAGACATGGCTGCCAAACAAATGAAAAACTAGAAATGCTTTGTAGCATTGTGTCGTGCCTTGCTTCACCCAGAAAAATTTTGGGTAAAAATTTTTTTGAGCACTCAGGATGGCATAAAACATCCAGAAATGCATAAAAAAGTGAAAGTGGGAAAATTTTTTTGGAGGTTTTCAGTTGGAGAGGCAACATCCAGCTTGAGACCTGGCTGGATTTTTCTTCTGTTTTCTACATTTTGACAATGACCTTCTATTAAACTTTTTGGAAACAACTGCTTGGGGTGGTGTCACACTCTTCAAATACAAGGTGAGTGATCATTAATCCTAGAAAAGCAATATTCCTCAATTTTGTGAGCTGTTGGGCAATAATGTGTTGATTGCTGTAATGGCAGCCAAGGTGGCAGAATCAAAAAAATCGAAACATCCTGGAATGGAACAAACAGCGAAAAATCCTGTTCAAGGTATAAGGAATACAATCACTTATCTCAAGAGGCCTAGATCACAGGTCTTGGCTGCAAAGCCCTTGCAGCTGCAACAATCACTGGTCCAACATGATCATGATCAGGGTCAAGGTCAACCCACAAGCCAGTTACATTTAGCTGACCAACTGGTGGATGTAAGTGCATCAGTTTTGCCTTTGGAGGACCATGCAGCATTATCACTAACAAAACAAGTAAGTTCAAAGCAAGATCAAGACCAGTTTTGACAACCCATTATTGAACTTAATGCTGAACCAGCTGCTGTGAACAAATCTTTGGGTCAACACAATCATGGCCATGACCACAACTTATATGATCACAGTCAATACTTAGATGCTGACAGTGATCAAGAGCAAAATCCAGATCTTGAGGCACCCATGAACACCACAGGTACTGTGTGGGCAGATGTTGATATTGATAACATAGCTGTTGACACTGGTGACATGACGGACACAGTTGATGACACCTTTTACTGTGATGCTAGTGGTGAACCAGTCTGAGGTTAGAATTGACAATAGAGACAGTGAATGTCAGCAAGAGTCTTGGTGCAATGTAGTGAGGAAACATAGTGGCAAGCTTGTGCAGACAAGTGGTCATGACAATGGGGCAAGAGATTTCATTATCCCTGACAAAAATGTTAACAACAAACAAGCACTGCTGAGAGGGGTGCCATCCAGAAGAGGCTGAGGTGGAATAGACCTAATGGGTCCTGAGTTACAACATAAATCCACAGTTGAACCAGTCTTTCTTGCCTATAACAGGGTTGGTAATGATGGTCAGCGAGTTTCTCTTATGCAGATAGCTACTGCTGTTGTTGACACATTAAAGAATGCTCAAGCTGTGGACACCATCCAGCCAATGAAATTGGGTTAGTGGATATACACGAGGATGATCCAGGACAGGGAATTGCTGGTGTCAGGTGGTATTACTGTCCTAGGTAAGCATATACCTTTGCATTCTGAGTTCAGACCCCAGAGACAGTGCACTGTCAAGATTGTCTTGAAAGACCTTCCATTGCATCTTGTTGATAACTCCCAAGTCCTGGAAACAGTTTCAGAAATATGTGAAGTTTTATCAGAAATCTTCTATAGGACTTTGTGGCATGAGGGAAGGCCCACATCAATTCACAATGGAGAATGGTATTTTTACATCCCTGAGCATTTGGTTACTGGGCTTCCAGATAGGATTACCATAGCTGAGACTGAAGCCAGAGTAATTAAACCCAAAGCTCTGGCTATCTGTAAACATTGAGCTGG
>JAAUYG010106531.1_pt1 | contig 10145 bp, 12 predicted proteins | sample 7278091 | NCBI WGS metagenome assembly JAAUYG01 (sample SAMN14350201, study PRJNA611818) | marine sediment metagenome | isolation source: surface marine sediment (0.6m) | place: French Polynesia: Moorea | collected 2018-08
ACTACTACTACTACTACTACTACTACTACTACTACTACTACTACTACTACTACTACTACTACTACTGCTACTACTACTACTACTACTGCTGCTGCTGCTGCTGCTGCTGCTCTGCTCCTACTGCTGCTGGCTACTACTACTCCCAGGGCTAGTGATTATTTGGAAACTATTACTCGATTGTACTAATCAGGACTTACCAGTGTACCCAGCTTTACAGGTACAGGTATATGAACGGTCGCCATCAATGCACTCTCCGTGCAGACATGGGCTACTATGACAGTCATCAGAAAAAACCTTACAGTCCTCAAGTGGATCTTCCCATACAAAGAGAAACATTGAAGACGGGGCTGCTTTTTTTTTTTGGGGGGGGGGCGGAAATTAGCGTCCATCAAATATCAGTTACATCATGTTGTATTACAATATGACGGACAGGAGGCTTCTGGCTAGCTAGCCTGTGGGTGTGACGTCGGATTATAGGCTTAAAATTTGTTTGTGTAAGTTGTTCTAATCAAACTACTCGCCATGTATAAGAGTTCAAAGATTAAATTGACCGCGACCAGGCAGTGCTGTGATTGGGCGTTCACTGGACATGCAGAGGGTTGGCAGTTCCATTGCCATGTGATTGCTGGTCGCGTCAAGCAAAGCGTATTCAACATTGAGGTGCTGCTCTGCTTGGCGCGAACACGAACAAGAAACGGAGTGGCCGCCTTTACACGTTTCAAGGCGCCACGGGTAATTACAATTGCCATCTCTGTCTATTGCCAGATACTCAGTTACGGCTGAGTGAACCGAGTCGAGTCACCATTGTCTTCACCCGTAGCCCATGCGGGAGGGTTTCTGGTGAGCCAACTGGTTTATGCGGGATTTGAACCCAAGATCTTGTGGTTGGGAGTCCGACGCACTAACCATTCGGCCATCGCAACCCAGCAATCACGACCTTGAGCTTGGTGAACCTTGTTTTCACTCGCTGTGAGACCGAAACATCGTCAAACCGATGTTAAACCCTAGTCACTCCCCGACTAGGTATTTGAATCATAGGGCATGTATTGCATGTATATCATGTCTATAAGTACCCCTTTCTTGTAGACTTTAGGGTTTGATACTAGTCAGAAAACACGTTATCTTTGAAAGTCGGTACAACATCCAGAACCCAACCTCCATATGACCACAACATGGAATTTCATCACCGTCCAGCCCCTCGTGCCTTGCTGTAATGTCTTTGTAGACTGCGACAGTAACTATGAATGACGTCATTAGGTTCTAATACCAATCCACCAAAATGTTTAGCCTGTCCCAGAGTGACTGCATCGTTTTATAATACCTTAACCTACATAGCCTTACATTAGTTTACCTCGCCTGCAAACCTTTTGCAGCCCCGCCAGTAGCCCAGTCTTTGCATTACCTTGCCTGCAGGTATCCGCGCCCGGCCCATGCATGCATTAAGTGCATGGCCGTAGCCCCGGTAGTATTTCACTTCTTGCATTTCCCTTGCCTGCATATTTTAGTAGCCCTGCTAGTAGTGCATCTTGCATTAATTTTCCCTCGAGTGCACACATCAGCGCCTATGGTAGCCTTGCCCAGGACCCATGCATTACTTTGCCTAAAGATCTTGACCCCGGTAGTAGTCAAATTTTTGCATTTATCTTGGCTGCTGATCTTAATCCTAGTGACAGGCTAGTCGTGCATAACCTTGCCTGCAGATCTTAGCCACGGCGATTGTCCAGCTTTTGCATTTTTCCTTGCCTACATATTTTAAATTCCCTTTTAACAGCAGTCTGGTTGCCCAATCCGTGTCCAGACCTGGAGTTAAGAGACCACCCAGACCACCGGGGTTAAGATCTGGACCTTTAAAAACCCGGTGATAATCCCGCCTTTGCTACTTTGCAACTATTACTACCACTACTACTACTACTACTACTACTACTACTACTACTACTACTACTACTACTACTACTACTATTACTAGTACTACTACTACTACTACTACACTGATCTATAAGTAACACTGCGTCTAGGCGGTGAACCGTTCAGACATATAATCGAAACTTGCAATTCTATATAACATCGCACGACTAGGGGAAAAACATTGGACAATACTAATCAACGAAGTTATGTGCAGGCGTCACCATACACTGCTGTCACACCAGATCAGATGTACGGTCTGTCCACCAGCCAGCAGTGATCTCCCACCGATAACAACACTGTGCCGTAGACAAAGATTTACCAGAGGTAATGTTCCATACACTCGCCGAGCAGCTAGTTTAGTGCCCTTGGTTTTCGCAGGTATCTTATGCCTACATATCCCAAGGCGTGAAAGCCAATCCAGAACGTGAGAAGTGCCACGATATCGATCCAGAGTGGTGACGTATAACCAGCTATCTGCAGGTAATCCGGTCCAGATATATGCGTCATATTGCCTTGAAAACATTGGGGAAAAGTTGAAATTTCCTCGCATCTGAATAGAATGGAGTCAAAGACATTTATTTTTCTATGTTATACTTCTTGCATTAGCAGCAGTAGTAGTAGTGATAGTAGTAGTAACAACAACGGCAACGTTAGCAGCAGCAGCAGTGCTTGTTGCGGTTATGGTGGTGCTGGCGATGTCAGTACCAGCAGCTGCATTAGCCGTGGTAGTAGTTCATCATCACTAACTTGGCGTGTTTATATGACCGTTTTCCCGAGACACACAGTTTATTAAGTCCCGCCGGGCAGTATTGTTGATTTGTGATGCCCGTGTGTTTCTGTCTGTATCTGTGTGTTTCCGTGAATATATCAACAAGTATTATACCAAGTAACTTTATGTTTTGGTGAGCGCCGAGTTAGGTATTTTGTTGCTGTTTAAAAGACTAACAGGATATGGATAGTCCAAATGTATTATAGAATTTATCTTGAGTGGTACTGAATGGTCAAGCTCAAGGTCACTCGTATTTCAAATCCCTCATCTCAGAGAGCAATAGCAGCAAAACTTTTGTGTTTTGAATACAAATAGAAAGTCATATATGGGGATTCCAACAGTACCATATATAACCCTGGGTGGCCTTCAAGATCCAATTAAATTTCACACATTGTTCATCTTATAAAGGAGCACAGGGCACTATTAGTTAGTTACTACCACCACGAGTTACTATTAAGCTCCAATATAGAAAGTCATACATGGGGAGTCGAATGGCGCAATCGTATTTGACCTGGGGTGATTTTGAACATTCGAATTCAAGGTCGCCCAATTTTGAAAGCTCATATCTTGCAAAGGAGCAGAGTTATGGATTCCAAATGTGTTATTTGCATTGATCGTAAGTGACCTTTAACGGTCACGGTCAAATATTCCTAAGCCGAACATCTCCTAAGTCAATGGACTTTTAAGTCATATGTTTTTATTGAACACTAGTAGGGAATCCAACCACAACATCAGATTTGAGCTTGGGTAAGATTGAAAGTTCAAGACCTGTCAAATGTTGAAAAAAAGCTATTAATATCTATTATAAAGTATATTAACGTGGTTGCTGGTATTTTGCTGTTGTTCCATTCAAGAATTATTTAAGTAGGAAAGATAGTACAGTCGAGAATAGTGATGACGTACTGATAAGGAGGTCCCAGTCCAAACTCCACTTTAGCCATTGCCTCAAAGCCATAACGTAAAGGTGAGAGGTACCGCAGCCACTCTATCCAGAACGGGATGTTGGTGGTGTAAAATCCAGCTGCCAGGGGAAAAGTGACAAAAATGCATAGGCTTCCGTACATGATTGATACTTAGCAAACTAATCTTATGGTGTTATAGATAGTGACTCTGGATATCCAAAAATTGAAAAAAAAACTGTGCAAACACGAATTACACATTAAGCAGAGTTAAATCAAGTTAATACTCACCAACCATGACTGATACCAAGCAAATCATAGACAGGAGCGCCAAGCCGTTCGTGGGGTTCAGGATAGCTATGGCACACAGTTGACCCATGGCCTAGGATACACCGTACATGTACAGAAAAGGAGCAGGAATACCCTTTTGTTCATCATATACAAAGTGAAGTTAGTAACATTTCTGTAAGGCAGCCAATAACTGCCATATGGCAACTAGAATGTCGAAACTAATGGCTTGACTGTGAGAGAGGAGCGGGGTATATAAACTCGATCGTTCATACGAGTTCAACAGAGAGTCCAGCTTGCAGGAAGGGATTGGATTGCCTAAGTTACTCTGAGTGAACTGATCATATCTATATGTAACGTGTTTGTTGTACCCGAAGACAGTTCAAATTGGTACAACAGTCGATAGACACCTTCCGGTTTCTTTATTTATTAAGTTGTTAATTATTAGTATTAATTAATTAATTAGTTAATTGTGAATTATTTTTATTCATTTATTCGGTTTGGTTTCGTGGATTATGGATGTACTTATTTGTATCAACTCACTTGCATAGAAAAGGCATCTATGATGAGGATGGCCAGCTGAGTGAAGAATGCGCTGGCTGATATTGTCAGACCACTCATCCAGTACGCTATGATGATGTTCATTATGGGATAGATCAGTCCCATCGGTCCTCGTGTACATGATATAGCCAGGTAGAAGGGCAGAGCACGAAACACCCCGGTCGACCGCTCCTGCTGAGCCACCTCCTTGGTGTCGTGATCTGTCCAAGGACAGGCCATGGTCAAGCGAATTAAAATGAGGTTAAGAAACATCGAACGTTATACTAACCTCAATGTTGTACAGGAATAGTCTTGATAAGTCGGACTTGCAAATTCTTCTAACACGGTTAACAAGCTAAGATCAGTTCTTTGATTGCAATTTCAAGAGTAACATAGTGATTGTGATACAATATCGTTAGTATTCTTATATCTCACACTTTAAATACCTTTAGTGTGGATATAATCGCATCACATTAAGAATTGGCAATTGTAGTTTCAACTGTTAGATTTAGCAAAATATGCATTAACAAAATAATGACTCTGTAAATGAGTTAGGGGTGAGTAGAGAATAAAGTTCATGAAGTAGAATTCTAACCAATTAACCTTGCTGGACTAACCAATCAATCTTGATAGACAAGACTTACACAAAACAAACGTCTCATACATCGGAGGGAAGGCACTTTGCAGGAGCATAAATATCAGCTGCAACAGATAATTTGCGTAAGTACAACAGCATCCAGGAATGAAGGGTGCAGACAACCAACTGACAGTAATTTCCCTTGCTGATTTCTAGCTGTCCTGCCCATTATGGAAAGATATCATAAGATGCTTTTTCAGCAACCCCTTTCACTCTCCTTTTATATACCGAGATATTTGTCTTAAAACATGGAGGGGCACCGCTTATCTGCAAACTGCCATGCATGTTTAAGAATGCCTTTACGTCATAATATGTTCAAAAAAGTAGAACGTCTAATACGTGCCTGCCATAATGGTGTTTTTTTTTTCACCACAATTAGAGAACGTGTCCATACTATTTCGCAGGTTGCTTACTAGTATTTTTCAATAGTTATCAAACACTCGTGGAAATACGTCACTCCAAAATTTATAGCGAATCAGTCACCCATTTTGGTACTGGCGTTCGTGATTTTTAGATGCAATTATTTAATCAGCACATACCAGCCCTAGCTTGTCCTTGATGAAGGCTTCTTGTCTCGGCTGCTGCCAGTACACCAGGCCGGTTGCTATGGCAATGGTGAGACACTGTACCAGCGGAGGAACAGACAGGAACCAGCGCTTGGCTAGCAGAAATTCCCGGTGGCATAGTGTCTTGAACTGGCTACCGAAGTCGGCCATCCATCTTCCAGTAGAAGCATTTGGCGGAGGGCTATCGTCTAGCCAAACAAAAACAAATGTAGACACCAAAGGAACATAAACTCCAACAGAAAAAACGACATCTAAGTTTTGTTGCAACACCAAGACCACATGAGCATGAGGGAATGTTAGCCCACAGCTGAAGCCAAAGCATGGGGACCTTACAATCTGAAGGACCCTCCAACATCTTTAAAGTAGAAGTCCAGTGGATGAATTCTACAAAGCCGGACAAGAAGAGAATACATGTTGGGAGTGACCAAACAACCCATTATGAATATATCTTGTATGGATATATCTTATATCATCTGCCTGAAACCGATAGAAGTTTTCACACCCCTGCATACGATATTTTGACTAATGTCGGTTTCAGTACATTGTGTTAAATATTACGGTGGATATTTCACACCTTGGTTCGTTAGTCTGTGAGTTGCGGAAGAAATGGCAGAATTCCAAAGGTAAATTGAACTATTCAGTTATTAAAACTAATTCTCGAATGGTAAATACCATATATACAAGAATTCATTGAACAATACAACAATCACAGCAATATAGTCAAGTTTCATAAAAATAAAACCACAGCTCAAGTATACAGATATATTCATAATCTCTGTTTATTCCACACCGAAAACTATATGTAACAATAGTGTTGACTTCTGAATAATCATGTAACAATAGTGTTGACTTCTGAATAATCCTGAATATTTTACTGAATCCGAGGTAATAGTTCTTAATACTCATGTTTGCAAAACGTAATAGTTATTATGTTTAAACGACAGAGCTTGGAACTTCAGAGACCCAACATATAATGCTTATATAAAAGGTCATACATCCGAGTGGACTCGACTCCTTTTCAAAAGTTATGCATCAACCACGATCAGGCAGAGATAGCCCAGAATCACTACTGCACTGAATCTCTGACTAGAAGGCGTTAAAACCTCTCTGGGTTGTTTTCTGTTTCCCCAGGCTAGGAAACTACTTCTGAACTGCTTCTACACACTGTGGGAATCTCAAGATATGGTGGTGGTGGTATCACAGTTTAACGGCACATCAACACCAAAAGGGTCATACAGTTGATAGTGATTGCAACGTCAAGTCAAGTCGCTACAGTCTTAGTACTGCACTGTGTGAGAGCAATTCGCTATCAGGCCAAATCTGAACAAAATGTCCGACAAGACCTGATACCCAAGATATAATTCCTTCACCAAAATGGCCAGTTCTTCATATGACAGTGCCACAACTCTTCAATAAACAGGCGTTACCTTCCAATATTAGCTACTCAGTCAGGCCTTTTTTCAACAGTTATTTCCTGTTGGTTTACAAGCGCAACTGGTTTTAGTTCATTTATTGTCACAATCATTGCCCCAGTATCGGCATACAGTCTCCTAACTATAGCGTGTGTAAGCTATCGAGGCAGATTCTATCAAATTCACTGTCCCGATGCCATACATGTAGCAAGGGCCCCACATGGGTAAAAAACGGTAGTGTGACGCGGCCACTTTAAAAGTTGTAGAATCTGACGTGAGCCTTGATAAAAACTGTAGGTGACGTCAAAATCTTATAAAAGTTATAGAATCAACGTTGAAATTTATAGAAAACGAAGATCGACATGAAAGTCTTCTGATATATTATTATAGTATACATATATATATGTATATAATATTATAAAAAGTCGCGTGATGGGGTAAAATTCTTATAAAAGTGACATGGGACTCAAGAATAATAAAAAGTGAGAAGTGTGACACAGCATAAATTATTTGGGCCCAGATAGAGTCCTATAGCATACACCGTGACTGGCATGCCTCTCCAGCCTCGTTTATACAACACATCAACCAACCCTTTCCCAGAATAGTTCAGTATTCCAAAATTTTTCACCACATTCAAGAATCGATCGTTACTTATACATAGAAATCTTTCCTTCCACCAAACACACAGGGAATCACCACTTTTGTAAGCTTTACTTGATGGTATTTATCTGTAAGGCAGTTTTTAGGAAACCTCAGATACAATGCCCAATTTACACGCCCATAAGTAATGGGGATATTTAACATATAGGTGCTATAAATAGATACAGAATTTGTTGTTTATGGCGAAAGAAGAAAAATAAAGGGCATTTCGTTCATTTTGTCAAAATACGGTCTATTTTACAGCGAGGTCTCTATAAGCATAGGGGAGTTCTTACAAATCTGTTTCCTAAGCCCAATAACTCCTATTCCGACGTAAATTACCAAATTTTATATGAGATGGGAGGCAACATGTTTTGCAGTACTCATTGTTGTTGCATGGTCAAATTGTCATGGTTGTATTTTGGTCACATGTTGATCTCGTTCTTACCTTCGTCTGAACTTTTAATCACTATACAATCGCCATTGCTTTCCGATGCCACTGTGGGCTCTCCTTCAGATAACTTAGAAATTCTGAAACCCATGTAGCAAATACGTCCTGTGAATGTTGAGAGAGAACAGAAAAAAAAAAATCAAGATCTGTCAGTATTTTGTGTACCACTTTACGCTGGATGTTTTTTTTTTTTTTTTTTTGATATTTTACTATCGTTATAAAGTCAATATAATGATACTCAAGCCCAAGGATCTCACTCAGAGTTTGGAGAATCGAACAGAGTTTCCATGGCACTGCCGTCCGCCAAAATGTCCACTGGAAGAAAACCATTCATAACATACTCAAATACACTGTCAATCAAGAGGACAATTAGCATTGTACAATAAACTGCACATGGATAAATGCTACGCGAGGGGTTGGTAAAAATATTTCTTGTCTTGGCAGTACAGGACAGAATCAAGGATATATGTTTGGCTTCCAGTGGAGGCTTTTCAGGGGAAATAAAATTGATTCCAATAGAAGTTTAGTGGGATAAAACAGGTACGAAATAAACAGATAGTAATAAAATATTTTAGAGTATTAATTTAAGTTTAGACACGTTACCATCGTATCAGGTTACTCACTGACAAAGTCTGCTGGGTTGTACTGTGGATTACACGTAAATCCTAGCGAAGAGAAATGAGTTGTGACATCACAAGCTGCTCCAAAATAAACTCTCTGCAACCGTCAGAAAATTACAAATAATAATATCACATATGATCTCTCTCTCTCTCTCTCTCTCTCTCTCTCTCTCTCTCTCTCCATACCTCTATCTCCCTCTCTCTCTCTGTCCCCCTCTTTCTTTCTTTCTTCCTTTCTTTCTTTCTTTCTTTCTTTCTTTCTTTCTTTCTTCAGTGTGACAATTTAATACCTGGCCCTGACACAGCAGAAGGAGGTGGTCAAACATGTAGAACATCTGAGTTGACGGTTGGTGAATGGTTAGTAGGAGAGTGGTATTTTTGTCTCTTGCATAGCGCTGTAAGCTTTTCACAATCTGAAATGCTATCGAGGCATCCAAACCAGACGTTGGTTCCTGGTAACAGACAGAATTAAATATATTCAGCTACATGTACATTGTTCATATCACATAACACGATGGCGGAAAAAGAAAAACTTAAATAATCTATAGTTAAAGTTAGAATTGTACATATTGAAATTCATCCTAAAGCGGTTCAGATTACATTTAAAGCAACTGTATAAAACCATGTGTTGTGAATACATTTCGGGGTTGGTGCATAATCCTCAGTTTCGGTACGAGAAATCTTACTGGATGCTATCTATAACATGGATTAGAACCCCACATCACCACCAGCCTTTTGCGGTGATCTTGGTATATGTCAGGCGAAGCACACAGTGATATTTCCTGAAAGACCCTTTCGCACTAAATAATCAAATTATAAGTGGCAAACAAATTATAGATACAAACGTTAGATACTAGGAAATATGTATAACATTTTCTCACATCTAGCAGCAGTATATGGGGGTTTCCCAGCATCTCACAGGCAATACTGGCTCTCTTCCTTTCCCCACCAGAGAGGCCGGCTACTGAGATACCTCCAACCTCTGGATGATACACCATGTATGCAGCAACGGTTCATATACAATGTAAGGGACAAGAGTAAGTTGCCGTACGTACGTTCAATGCCTCTCGACAAGATAAACATAGTTACTGACGATAAGTGCTATTTTAAACTATTCAGCATACCTGCTGCGAAGAGACTAACTCGCTACAATGTGCTGACTTTGCAGAAAGTTCTACATCATATTTTTAAAGTAATATGTTACCCAGTAAAGTAGCATACGTTCTGTTTGCAGGTTACTTAATAGTTGTTTGATCCCCTCTACCATACTATAATTACTATAGTAGGTACTGTGTTATAATTTTGTTCCTATACTATGCTTATAGTTTATATTACTTCGGGCCATAGAGATCTACATTGTATATACTTCGAGCCTTTACTTGTATCACGACACTTGTCCAGGTCCAACATGTGGATAAC
>JAAUYG010111388.1_pt1 | contig 10144 bp, 3 predicted proteins | sample 7278091 | NCBI WGS metagenome assembly JAAUYG01 (sample SAMN14350201, study PRJNA611818) | marine sediment metagenome | isolation source: surface marine sediment (0.6m) | place: French Polynesia: Moorea | collected 2018-08
ATATGTCCACATGCTGTCCATCACCACGGTAATAATAATAATAATAATAATAATAATAATAATAATAATAATAATAATAATAATAATAATAATAATAATATAGCATCAAACACAATAAAATAACAATAATAACAATGATAATGAAATACTTAACTCCATGACAACAATAACAATAATAATAATAATAATAATAATAATAATAATAATAATAATAATAATAATAATAATAATAATGTTATCCTAGCGTTGTATACAGTACTCCCGCCATTTTAATAATGGATCCATACATAAGGCAATTGCTATGTGAACAATGATGAACGAGAAATTTTAGAAAAGAAAAATGGCAGAAAGAATATTAAACACAATATAGTATGGCACATCCATGTTATTAAAGGGGCCCACGCGATTTTATATTTTTTCATTCCCTGTTTGAGTTATGTCTCTTATTGGACTACAGAGTCATGCCCACTTTAGTCACGTAATTAACCGTTGCGCAAGTGCAACAGTAAACCATTGCTTTACTCGTTCCCTCCATTATTTTGTATGCCCAACTAAACATCACAAATTAAAACCATACACAAGAAAGTCAAGGAAGCTATGTTATGATCTGTCAAAATATGAGTGACCTTGACTTGGAGCTTTCATATTCACACAAGGCGTGAGACTCACAATAGACATGTATGCTGAAATCGTTGGTCCTTTGCTCTATAATTCAGCTTTCCGCTCACTAACTTTCAATGAAATAAAAAGCAAGGCTCGTGCCTCCTACAGGTGAATGATGCTCATATAGTAATGAGTTCTATGATGAAGTCTTACATGAATGAATGACCGGACAGTGGGAAAGGAAAACAAAAGGCAAATATCTTGTAATGGCCAGTCGTAGAGTGCCACGGAATAAATTTTGGGCCTCCGATTTAAGCATAACACGTATGTGGGGTAGTTTAACCCTTGATGCTTCAAAGTCATTTCGGAGTGTTAGATGCATGTATCATTTTAAAGGGAAAGACGTATGACTTCAAAACGCTACTCCTCCTACAATTTCTCTGCCACTCTTTCCGAACCAAACTTTTGTTTGTAGATTGATACATAAAGGTTTAAACACGAGTCCCAGTGCCCTTGATGTTCACTTGACCCAACGGCCACTCAACAGACAGGTTTGTGTTTAATAGATACACAGCAGAGATGCAGCTGTTTTACTCTATCATCCGGCAGTTTCTTATTTATCAGCCGAATTTCAATCAAATGCACTCATTCTGAAAAACAAATCATGTTCAAATTACATTTCACAGTTACATCCTGTATTCAAGGTATAATGTCCCAACAGCATACTTCTTCTTGGTTTCTTTTCATTTCAACAGTTTTAAATTATAAATAGAAATTTTCAAAATCTGTATGCAGTCTTTGGAAATAGTGTTCCAAGATGTGTCCGGAAATTTTAACAACACCCAGCGGTATGCTCCTGGCCAGCTCCATTGCCAATTGGTTAGAGTTTTGCACTCATGGTGCAGGAGGCGGGGTTGCCAGCACCATTGCCAACTGGTTGGAGCTTTGCACTCAGGGTGCAGGAGGCGGGGTTCAATCATCCACCGCGACATGTTGGCGCTCAACACTGAGTTAGGCAACTGACTGACCAGCTCGCAGTCAGTATAATGGTCTGAGTGAATTATTTCTGCTCACCATCTCTGCAAATTGCATCAGCGGGTGGGCAGAAAAAAACTGCTGGGCGAAGGTCATTCACCCCAATACAAGACGGTCTGAAAACTGACACCTACAATCTCATACACCTCCACATACCAGACTCCAACTTGGAGTATGCCATATGGCCTTGACTGGATGAACACCGACTTTAAGCCTGACCCTCCCCATCTACTCGTGTATTAAAGAAAATTCACAAACATTCAATATTTAAAATTCTCAAAAGTCTGTGTATAATTTTTGGAGATAATATCCACAGTGGTGTCCTTAATTCGCTTGGTCGTTTCGGGAAAGAGGCTGCATGAAACATTTCCACCTAAATACTGCTGTGTTAAAGAAAATTATCATAAAAATTCATAAAGGTCAAAAATTTGAAAACGTTTGAAGAGTGAAAAAAGTGTCTAGAGATATGGTTGACATAACGTTTTTGTTTTCATGCAGCCGTTTCTGCGGTACTTCTTTAAACAATGTTAAAGGACGTACAATGGATTATGGACCGTAGACGGACAATGGCGGCTTTCAGCATACAATTAGCTTTGCCTCAGAGGATCAAGAAGAACTATACACCTAATTAATGAACATCGCTCAGGGAAGCCGTGGTGGTGTTTAAACAAGAAGGACCAGGGCAGCAGAAAACCTACACCAACCAACACAATATATATGCTGTTTACTTGCGGAATTTTCGTTCAACTACTATAATGGTGAATTTGGGACAGAATATGGCTAATCTTCTATGATGTTATGTGCTGTGTCCACGGCTCCAGTCTCCAACTTCGTTGTCTTGGTGTGCCCTCTGGCGCTCGTAGCTGCTAGGGTCGACTTCCTGGGGTCCACATTACGACAGCACAGTATGGCTATCAGGGTTCTCCTGAAGCGTGCGCCGCTGATACAGTACATGAAGAAGTTGAGAACGGCGTTGAAATAGTACAGGATGTTGAGGGAACTGTAGGCGACCTCTGTCTCGAAATTCTCCTTTGGGGTGTTTCGCGGCCAGATATTAAGCCCCAGAAAATAGATGCTGACCGGAGTGGTGGTAAAGAGAAAGACAATGCTGATGGCTATCAGCATGATGGTGAGGGACTGGGTGGCATTAGCTTTCCCACCACCCTTGGCGCTCATCTGCTCTGATCGCTTCTTTGCGGCTCTTACCACCTGAATGATGATAACGATGTTGGAACCAAACACAATTATGGCCGGGATGAGGCTAAGTAGCATGATATCGACCCACGGCCAGATCTTCCGGGTAAAATAACGAGTGGAACGGGTGTAAAAACACACCTTCATGATGATCGTGGCATTGTCTTTGACACGAGGGAAAGTGTAGAGGGTCACGGTCTTGAAAGTGTGGCCGTTGATCGCAAAGAGACAACCAAAAATAATGACCCAGGCTGTCAGCATGCGGATTTTGCTGCACACTCCCCTGGCCTTGAGTGGTATGACGACTGACATCAGTCTCTCTACCGTCATGAGGACCAGAGTCCAGGAGGACAGCTGCGGCAGCATGTACGTCAACAGGAAATGCATCTTGCATCCTCCAGGTGAGAAATTCCGCACTTCCAATTGGCCTCCGGTCATATTTTTGACCCAATGCCTCAACAGTCCAGTCAGTAGAACGCCCGTGTCCACCACAGCCAGGGCGCTGAGGATGAAACTGGATGGAGCATTTCTGAAGTTCTTGCTTTGGAGAACAGCTAAAGAGAGTGTGTTGCCGAACACACCGACAAAGATGAGGACGGGGGCCACGTAGGTAAAGAGAATCTTGTTAACTCGCAGAGCATCAAACTCTTCCTCCTCTTCTTCCTCCAGGTAGGACTCTGTGATGTTAGAGAAGAGGCTGGTGTTGGGGAATTCAGTCGACATCAACCAGTCTGTACGAGGAGCGCCCGTGGTGACAGCCATGTCTGGAACCTGTAATCAAAGAAAACAAAGAGCATTGAAAATATATGACGAGCCCATAAATATAAATAACATGGTCTCCAAACGAATCCATCTTTTGTCTCTTTCCTTAATTTACCCTATACCCCTTATAGTAGGATGTTCCTTTCAGAGCAGTTCAGGGTCAGGACTAAGGAAGGGCAAAGAATGGAGAAAAGAGGAAGGTTCTGACCTTGATAATGTGGTCAGTGGACGAATTGTTGTCCTGTATGATACGCATATATGTTAAACCCAGGAGCCATGCACAGAATCCCGTCGTCCACTAGGACTCTAGGACCTACAGCATGGATTGTTCCATGGGAAGGGTATGGTCAGGTCTCCTGCACAGGACTGGGACTACTGAGAACTGGTGGAGCAATCAAGGAAAATGGTTTGGTCCACCCAAACAAACCCCCTTACACAAGTGAACAAACAAGCTACAGACTCGGACCTATGGACCATCTAAATGCCAAGATGCGGAAGAGAGAAATATGCCAATGAGTATTTTGGTGGTCCGTTTGGGATATGCTGTTTGATTTAGAATTTTCGTCAGTCAGAGAACATGGCTTAATCTAATTCATCCTGCCATCGGCTCTCTGCACCTCTCAGAAATAATGTAATCACGCCAGCTCATAAGGTCAGTTGGATGTAATTTAGCTGTTCGCCATATTTCCACATAAGCTAATTGTGAAAAGTGAACAAAAATTGTTGGGAAAAGGCTTTAATCCCACCTACCAAAACCGCCCCTGCGTAGCACAGTGGTTAGAGCGTCTGCTCGGGGTGCGGGAGGCCGGGGTTCGATCCCCGACCGCATCACACCAAAGACGTAAAGAATGGGAGGTTTGCGCTTCTCAGCTTGGCGCTTGGCATTAATGAGTTAGGCAACCGACTGAGCGGCTCGAAGTCAGTATAAATGGTCTGAGTGATTCATTTCTGCTCACCTGTGGTGGAATTGAATCCGTGGCTTGGCACCCAAAAACTATCGGGCGGGGAACTCAGCCAATAGTATTTCAGGACTAGGCAGGATGGGGTTAAACGGGCTGAGAGATGGGAGTGGGGTGGGTGTTTGGACACCAAAGAGAGGAGATGGTAGGATTCCAGACTGGGAGCATGGCGTGTGACAGGATTAGGAGAAGATAGGGAAGAATGGGGACCAAGAATTATCGGAAGCGGGTGCTGATTCTGAAGGGCGAGGCTGGCTGTGGGAGGAGAAATGGAACTGAGGAAACATAGTAAAGATAAGACAAGGATATGGATAGGTGTAGATGCCAGCCGTCCTTAAGCATGTTAAGGTAGGATCCATCCATTCTCACTTGCCCTGTTCCCCCTGCCCAATCCCCCATGTCCGGCGCCATAGAATACGAGTTCTTAAGTTTGATATAATAGTTATATATACGCTGCAATATTAGTTGATATACCCAGTGTATGCGTGTCAGCATCCATAGCTCACGGGCATATGCAACAGACAATAAATCAAACATTCCCGGCCCTTTATCAAATCATCATCATCTTTGTACTTTAACGTATCTTTGTACTTTATAAATTGAGTAGTCGCTCCAGTCAGTTATACATGTAGATGACGAGGTCAGAGTAAGGAAACATAATCCAGTTCTTTGAAAATAGTTCTCCAAGTACATGAAGTGTAGAGATCGAGTAATCACACACATACAGCCAAGCAAACATAGCCCCGACAGTGCATGCAGTGCTTCTACCTATGAGCACTCCCCAGGGTTTGAGCATTCCCCAAACAGCATTCCCCAGAGTAGCATTGCAAGCACGATAATTGGGAAGCGATATTGGAGTACAAATAGTCTGAATGTTGGAAAATTATAGTTAAAAACCTGCCTGCCTGTGATCTTGACAGAGAGGTTTATGGTTCAACAAAACAATCTCGTTTGAAACTGGGAAGGAAGAGATATAAACTGTCAATATCTGACGGATGTTTATAGTTCGTAACTAACCAGGCAAATGTCTGACTATCCAGATAAATGTCGACAGTTGACTAATTGCAGACAGACAAATCACAGGTAACGGATTTTGAAGATGGCTGTGGTGGAACAGGAATATTTAAAAAGATTCAAAGCAGTAAAATCAGAGACTGTGGGTGCTGCTTAAAGGCATGAATACATTGATGCAAATTATTAAGTTAATAATTGTACCATATTTCTGTTACTGTATACATTGTGTGCAATTGACCAAATGTTCCTTTCGTTGAGTTGCAGATGAGGCCTAATGAGAGACAGCTGTCATCATAGTGTAGTATAGAGTTTATGTAGGTCTGTTCAACCCTGAGCCTCTGGACACAATCATAAGTAAACCTTTACCGCCTATGATTCCAGTCATAGTCCAACCGTTAGGAATGTCGCCACATTTGGCAGCAAACTTATCAGAGTGGCTAGGACTCTGTGGCTATGCAGTACGTGGAATCTGGTACACCCCACCTCACTATAATGGGAAAAAGTAGTTTTTGTGTTATGTGACCAGCATGTCAGCACAAAGTTTGCCTAAAATTAATCTATTCATTCCAAAATATATAATCACAGGGTCATAGACCAGTTTTAGTGCGAGAATAGTTCACATGAGTTCAACATACAAGTAACAATCACAATATTGGCATACAGAATGCTATTATTTCGTTTCGATAAATTTAAAAGTCAGACATGGCAGCAGTTCCGGTAAGGGCCGGTACTAACGAAATTCATGACTGAGCTTCAAAATATGTAATCACTGTCTTCTTTTTTGACACACACGTGTTACATTTTTTCTACAGCTCTCGAGAGAGTGCAGAAGATAAAGGACATACATAGATACATATATACATTATCACACAACGTTGGTTGAAATTTATTCCTCAATTTATATCAAACATAAACATCTGTTGGCGGGGCAAAGGAAAGTTTCCAGACGGTCAGCCCCTATTGGTCGCCGTTGCAGCCCCGCCCAGTCATTTCACGCCACCTCCTATTGGCTGCCTGGTGGCACAGCGGCACTAGCTGGCCTAAGTTAGATGTGACCTGTTGTCGACGATGTCGGCTCAAACTCAAGTACAATCCTGTTTATCCTCTAATTCACCTTCAAGACAGTTTATTTTCTTAATAAATAGGTCGTTAAACACATTTAAGCTTACAGGTCTTCTTACTAACTCGTATTAGTGAAACAATTGTGGGTTAGTTTAATTTTGACTGTAACAATGACTATCAAAAAAGAAATTATCACCAACATATTTCACTATATCATGTGATTTCAAATATTACCTTCCATTATTTTCTTGGCTGCAATTACTTTAAAAGTGTGGCAGTGAAATACACTCGAGAAGAAAACTAAGCTGTACAGAAAACTATTCATTCGGAATATATACTACAAATTTGTTTATTTTTAGTGATATGTTACCATGGAGTGTGTGGGATGGCTCAGTTTAGTAGCCGGTAGGGTGCTTCCAGACTTCGTTAATCCCATAAGCACGAGAGTGCCATTTCGCCGTTCATTATGCAATAGTGACAGGGGTAGACGTAGATCCCACTAAAACGGAAGTTGTTCATAATTGACCAGTTCCACGTCCCATTAAGGATATGTGTGCCTTCCGAGAGTATGGCATCTTACTATAAACGTTATAGCCATAGCTTAGCTACTGTAGCAGCACCATTACCCAACCTTACCCAACACAGCGTTGAGATGGTATGGGATGACAGCTGTCAAAGAGCTTAGAGAGTTATCCAAGTATTACTTGCATGGTATACTTTTAAAGCTGATGTGGTACTTGAAACCTAACTCAAACAGACCTCAACAAGTCATTCTGTAGCACCCATGGTTAAGCCAAAAAGTCTGAAGACAACCGCATCACAACAAAAAATGGGTGTGGTTAACACAAGTGAAATGACCTTTTAAAACAATCGCTCCCATTGTGATGGTTAGTTCATTCTGCTAATGTATACCTTTCAGAACATACAGCCATACGTAGAAAACCAATTCAAAACAAAGTCTTATCTTCAGTGTTCGTCTGTGGAAATCAACTATGTGCAGGCAGTGTACACCCTGTTACAGGGTTTAGCTTACCACTTTGTTCTACATTGTTTCTGGAAGAGATCTTCAGGCTCAAGCAGCATAGTATCTGGAGAAACACTACTCCATCACACTCACTGGTTGAATTTCAACTCCCAGCCAAAATATCCTGGTGCAAAAATTCCCCAACTCATCCTATCCTTATAATTTAGATAATCACGCCCCCTGAAAACCCTTTGCAAAAGCGTTTTCATGGGGCGTGAGAATCTAATTTGACAAATCTTGCAGTGGGGAATTGGTAAGCCAAACCAAACTACTCTCCAGGGTACCCCAGTTCACAACATTATAGACAGTGGCACAATGAAATGACAGATCACGTCAACCATGAAGGGGGTAATGTAGAGCTTTACATGCACCAGGACGAAATTGAGCTGCTTGCCAAGTGAGAAATGCTATCTTGCCTTTAATCTTGCCTTGACTGTAGTGTGATCCATTTTACTTGCCAAAAACTAGACTAGAGGTCAAATGTGCTGACGTACTGTGAACCTTTCAGCACACCAATAGTGCAATGAATGTGGGATGGCAAATAAGCATCCTTCTTGGTCACTTCGTTCACCTAATAGCAGTCCACGCGACAATGTATTGCATCATCGTTCTTGGTGACAAGTACCACAGGATGGCCCAGCTGCTTAGGCAAGTTCCGATCACTCCATGATCCAGCATCTTTTGGACCCTTTCTTTCTCATGCTGTGTGATGGGCAGCTGCCGAGGGGGTAGGCACATGGGACAGTTATCTTTGGTGCCAAGTGTATGTTTGATCAACCCTGTGTGTCCCATGTTCGTAGCCGGGGGGTGAGAGTGAACACGTCTCAATACTTGTAGATACCAGCTGGCAGTTCCTCCTGTTGCCTGATCAATATCTCCTCTGTTAGACCTCCCATTAATTTCTTAAAATACTCTTGCATTCCCTGCTCATCCAGGGGATCCATTCTGAAGTCTGGATGGCTCCACGGCAGAATACATCTTTCCCATTCTACAGGTTTGCTGGTGGTCCACGTGTCAATCAGACACTCTTCGTTATCTGAGCCATGGAAGTGAGTCTTCGCAGCGTCCTTTGACTGGCTTGAGACCAGTGTAGGATGGATCTCTTCTATCTACGTCCCTTGGTACAAAATTTATAGTTTGCTTGTAAGGTTCATCACTGGAATCACATTTGGTCCACTGCATCTGGCACCATTAAGGCTGGGCCCACTGTGATATCATTGACTTTATTCCTTGTGACTGCTGATGCTAAAGTGAAGGTCCTTTTCAACTGTTGATAATCACCTCGGAATGTGGAGGTAATTCTATCTGACGTGCTAGCTTAACATTAGCTTTGATGGCACACACCGTCTGCAGTATAATATACTGTATCTGGTCTTCGCCAATCAGGAATTTTTTTTTCCTCAAAAGTATGTCATAATCATATGCGCTGAGCAATTATGCCTGTATGATAGAATTAGGGTTTCCCTTCTGTGAACTAATGATGACTTCATGCCCCTGCATGCTGAAACCAATTCCTAGTTAAGCATTGACAGTTTCCAGAGTTGGTATTGTATTTCCATCAACAGCTTCCAGTTTATGCATTTCCACAGTTGAAGTGATTGGGAGGTCTGAGGTCTGAATTCATTCGTATAGCGGCCACTGTATCTAGTGACAGGGGCACCAGTGTCGAGCAAGGATAGATATTCTGTACATGATGACATGGATTAACCAGCATACTTTATACCCGTTTGCCTTCTCACAGCTCAACTAGTGCTTCTGTTCATTTGTTTTCTGTTGTAGGTGTACACGGCCTTCCTGGTGAATGAACAAATTTCTGCTTGTCCACTACATTCCGCTGGGGTTTAGACTTCGGCCTTGTAGGTTCACTGGAGTCTCTGACAAATTCTTTCGTAGAACCCCAGTTGAGAAAGTTTTCTAGAACGGGTAGTCAGTTGATCCCATAGCTCTTTTTCGGCTCTCCTTTGTACTACTGCACGTCGCTACAGAGCTACTGTCGACATGCTGGCGTCCGTCCGTCGTCCGACTGTCTGTAAAATCCATTTTCTCCGAAATGTCAAGTGAATTAACGCCAAATTTTGGGAAAACTGCCAGTCCACCATATATCCAGATCATTGTTTTTGTTAGTTTTCAAACGTTTAGACCTGTTTGGCCATGTTGGCCAATTTAGACCTGCCTGGCCATGTCACCAGAGCTCAGGAAATCGAAATTTGTCCATCGTCCGTCCGTCCGTGTCACAATTATCTCTGAATCTAATGCACAGATTCTTTCAAATGTTGGTTGTTCCTTCCCCTGGGCCATACGCCAGACGTTTTTGGAATTTTTGACCACAAAAATATATTTGTTTGGATCTTTTACAAACATGTTTCGTTTTCGTTAACACGGGACCTTATGGAAGGGAAAATTTCCATACGCTACTCCTCATACATATAGTCCGTGGGCTAGATAGGCCCCTCGTGCACCCCCCCCCCCCCCCACACACACACACAACTTG
>JAAUYG010164984.1_pt1 | contig 10143 bp, 8 predicted proteins | sample 7278091 | NCBI WGS metagenome assembly JAAUYG01 (sample SAMN14350201, study PRJNA611818) | marine sediment metagenome | isolation source: surface marine sediment (0.6m) | place: French Polynesia: Moorea | collected 2018-08
ATCTGATTCATTCAAACTTTATACAAGGTATCCTAATCATGGGGCAATACATGCTATTACTTTTTTTGGCGATCTGCAAAAAAATAAAAAAAAAATGATTGCATTTGAAATTTTTCTTAACCCAGGACCAAAGACCATATATTTTAGCTATACTACCATATGGAGCTCCCACAATTTTCATGGAGCCCATCCAAACTTTTTGAGAACATGGTTACGATGGTAAATCTAAATGCCTGTTAGAATACTGCAATGAGAAATTGGCATCTATTACCTAAGATAATATATTCTATTTAAAACTTTCCAAAACAGTTTTGTGTACATGCAGGGTCTTCAGTTCGAGCAGAGCCTCAAGGCCACTGGGCCTATTGTTGCACATATGCATGATATGCTTTATGCAGACTTAATCTGCTGAATGAAAATTCACTTTATAATGTTAGATATGACAGAGGACTATGCCAAATCAGGACATTAGGCACTCTACTCTGACGTTTATTTGCAAAGAAGAACTAGTATTTTAATGTGCAACTTTTACTTTAAAATCATCAGTACATGTATTTATGTGCTCTAGCAGAACACTACACAGTCATGCCTTAATTTCCAGACATAATTTTCATGCCTTCCATGACAGCATGCCTTTACCAGCGAGAATTTCCATGCTTTCCATGACAGAGCAGCTGACCATTCAGGGTTTCTATGGTAACCTGGGTATCCCTCATTTCAGCACCTTCTACCAGGTGTTCTCCCATGCAGTCCCGCAAGACCAGGCCTCACATGCCTGTAACAGCCAGACAGGTTTCTGTCAACTATATTGATAGGTGTCTTTAATACAATCTAAACTTGCACCATAAACACAATGGGTGAGAATCTGGTCACAGAGGCATATGTATATTTTCCTTTTGGCTCCTTAACCTGAACACCTTTCGACCGATGACCCTTAATAATTGCATGACGACCCCTCTCAACACCCATCATAACTTAATACAATTCTGGGCACGGAAGCTTCAGTTCGCTGAAGAAGGCCCGATGTTACGGGTCGAAAGCTACGAACTTTCGAAGACTTTGCGCTGGTGTGAACGTTTAATAAATTCTGTCATTAATACAGTTCTGCATAATATGCGACCGATTAACTTATAACCCCATACGCTGTGCAAATCTGAACAATTAACCCATCAATGAACCAGTAACACCACAATTCCCAAAATACACTCACTGGTCTCCAAAGACCGCTCTCCAAACAGTCTTGACTCTTAGCCTCTATCACAAACTATCCAGTGCTTTGTATACCATCTCTCGTATAAAAAGATGTTAATTCCTCCACCAGACTTGGTTTACAGGAAAACATGTGCTCCTGTTTTGCTTACAGAGACCTGCAGCTTGCAGTCTTAGGCAATGGTAAAATATTAACGAGACAGGTGTATGGTACATCTCTCATGGCACTGGGGCCTCTCAAGACAGGTGTCACTGTATATTGTATAATAAAAAACAAACAACATCATATAGACTGTCCTTCCTCCATGTTCCTAAAGGTTCCCTATGTTGTATTTTACAGACCATGAATCCGGATCCATTCCGTGGCCCTTGGGGAGGGTCTCACTGCAGGGACTCTCCAGTTCAGACAATCCGGAAATGTGACTGTGGCCCTGGAGACTGTACGGCCTGCGATATGTACGTGGATCAGCTGGCTGATGTCCTACGCTTCTCAACGCCTAAATCCGGAATTGCTGGATTTTTTGCAGAGTCCATCCAGGTCAGTATTCACTCTAGAGAGGTACTACCCCGGTAAGGCCTATATAAAGACGTCTTTGGAGTTTATGAAACAGAGATCTGAGCTAAGCGCATTGCCAAATATTAATCCCACGAACATGGTTTTGTCTCAAAAAATGCAAACATCAGTCCCCGCAAACATTAATGAATTTACATTACTCTGTTTTAGTATTATAATGCTCTATTTTGGTATTATAGTACTAAAATATTTCTGATGCCAACACGGCCTTAGGAGTTAAGATCTAAAGTTAAATAGATCAACCCTGTGATATGAGATTGTTCCAATGTGATACTTGTACTTTTAACAAAGGAACAAATTGACAAATTCGTAACTCTGCATTTAGCCTTCACAACAATTTTCTTGTTACATGACCATGGTGATGCTTCTTACTATGTTTCTATACGATTGCCACCCTGACGTGTCACTAATCTATGTAATGTTGCAGGGTGTAGGGGGTACCGTCCAATTCCCCAAAGGATACATGAAAAGGGCTTTCGAGATGGTTCGAGAGAAAGGGGGTGTCTGTATAGCCGATGAGGTTCGTATGCCTTGTCTTCATACAGTAGAATTAATCTTGTTAATTAAATTAAATGTGAAAGTTTATAGTCACAGTTAGCTCTCACATTGGTATTTTATTTCTCTAAGAATTTACCAGGATAGATGAATCTCCACATTAGTAGATTTTAATGTAGATATATATTACATATACTTATATGTATATATTTAATATAATGCCCCCGGTAAACATTAATGCTACGCTTTGATCATCCAGGTACAAACAGGGTTTGGTCGAACTGGAGAACATTACTGGGGATTTGAAATGCATGATGTCATGCCAGATATTGGTAAGATTTAAAAGTAGAAGGATTTTCCTGTAAGCTGCGTAACTCTCTTGTTATACATATGACCTGCAGGTACATGTATGCAGCTGTCGTTTGTTTGGTTTTGTCTTGTGTGGGCATTTAGATAACTAACTCTACATGTACTTGTATCTACCACAACATGCAGTAATTAAAATTGCCGTTGGAACTACCAGTATCCAGCCACAAACGTTCTGCTGCTTAACTGTAGTGTTTCCATTTCATCACACCTCATGTACCCCGGTACTGATCGTGCAGTTTATATTAATTATAATAGAATAAAATGTAATATGTTCGCACAGTATGGTAATGGTATGTACAATGTATAGTATTGTTCTGAAGGGAAAAATCTATTTTTGTTTCAGTAACAATGGCAAAAGGCATTGGCAATGGCTTCCCTCTCGCTGCTGTAGTAACCACACCAGAAATTGCTGCTACAATGTCGGGGGCACTTCACTTCAACACTTTTGGCGGCAGCCCAATGGCCTGTGCTGTAGGCTCGGCAGTGTTGGACGTATGTTTTGGAGTGTGACCTTATTATAACGCTGATATTGGGGGTCCTAGGTTTCAGTCCTCGCTATAAGAATTTAGTGAAACAACTCTTTTCTGTCCAAAAATGGGCTCAAAATGAAGAAAAACAGCCTTGTAGTAATTTTTTTTTGTCGACTTTGGGGTCCACGAGTAACCGGGCGCATGTTTTAAGCAGACGAGCCTTGTAATTAGGGACATTGTGATGAGATTCCACTGTACCTTAATTTGAATATATTGTAGCTATTTGTGTGATATTGGCATAAGCCTCTTAGAGCATATACATCTAGCAAGAAGGCAGAAATGCAGGAGACAGAAAGTTATTTTTTGTTTTAGAAATGATCGTTTTTGTAATGCAAGAAATGCCTGCAACATAAGCTAACTGATCATTCACCTGTAGCGTATTTCTAGGGCATTTATAGTTTACATAGCTCAATGCATAAGAAACTGTAACACATTGGACACTTTTAAACGACAACTAAAAACGCACGTTTTTAGACAAGTATACAGTGTGTGATTTTAATATGTCCCATTCTAGTCGTAATTTCAAAACATTTTACTTTAAATTAATCCTAGTCGTATCTGGTGTATAATTTTACTATTGCTCTTAGTCTAGTCATGTAATTTAAATAGAAGCGCTTTGGGCCTCTGATAAAAGCGCTATATAAATACTGAAAAATAAATAAATAAATAAATAAATATACAGCATATATGAAGTTAAATGTGCATCATTATAATAAATACTGTATAAATTATATTGTATTATGATTGCTGTGGTAAAATAAAGGCATTATCTGAGTGATTGTAATTGGTGACAAGTAGGTAAATGGTGATATAGATTAGCTCCAAGCGACCTAAAAATCCCCTGGTGATCTGGATGTTTATTGTTTGCATTATACAAACTGTACTGCCTCAGGTGATAGATGAAGACGGCTGTCAGCAGATCAGCCAGGACATGGGAACATATCTCCTCACACAGATGGCAGAGCTGCAGAAAGAGTTTGATATGATCGGTGATGTCAGAGGAAAAGGCCTCATGACGGGATTGGAACTGGTCGTTAGCCAGGTAGAGGAATGATCATTGAATATGTATGGCTCCACGTAGGTCCAAATAATTTATGCTATGTCACACGTCACTTTTTATTTTTTTCCCTATGTCACCATGTCACTTTTTATAACACATTGACGTCATTTTCTACAGTTTTTATAAAAGCCCACGTCGGATTTCTACAACTTTTAAAGTGGCCGTGTCGCACTTCGTTTTTTACCCATGTGGAGTCCTATATGTGATACTGTTGCATCCTTGATCAAACCAGAATTGACATTCTGTTACTGAAAAAAACTGTACTTCGAGTATAAATAAAGATATATTATTAAAAAAGAAAGAAGGGATGGTCCAAATTTTCTTTACCATGTTTACTTATATTGAAAGATTCCAGTTCCGAAAACAACAGTTTGGAGTTAGGTTGAAACCAACTAGACTCAGCAGCACAGCCAATACTTTGATAGGAGTTACATTTATAAAATATGCAATGTGTAGTATTGACTTACTGGTTTTGTGTGCTAAGTTTGGTATTTTCCGATGTGATGATATAGATTTTACTTTCTATCACAAGGTTACTTACATCTGTATCCTAGTAAGAGAAACACTGTAAACTTTCTTTTCTTTTTACCTTTTAGTCAACTAGGGAGCCACTGCCGGTGGAACAAGTCAATGCTATTTGGGAAGCCTGCAAAGATATGGGCGTTCTTATTGGCAAGGGTGGCTTCTACAGCAATGTAGGTTTCCGACAGTCAGATTTTCATAGCAATTGTACTTACAACTATATGTAAAAATAGTGAAATATTTTGTAAAAAGTATGTCACTATCACTGAAAATTTGAGCCAGCATCAAAATATTTCAATCAGGTCGTTTTTCAGTATCAGTTTATAATCTCACTTTATTGGTTGTCTATATTATTCGATAAATTTATCATGTTTATAGCAAGTATGGATGCTGAATTTAACAACAAAGAAACGGATCTATGTTCATGTTTTTGACATAGAAAATACTGATATATCCAGACTAGTGTATGCAATTATGTATGGTCAAGAGTGCCAATGTAATATTATTCTTTATATCAATATTTGTCTTTGCATGACTATTTAGGTATATATATCTATTTTTAGGTATATATATATATTTAGACGATACAGTTTTAATAAAACTTTGTTTATGCGTAATTAATAGGGATCAAAGCAAATTTTGATAGTGTCAAAAATTTGATTTGGTGAACCTTCCAATTATGTTCCTTCTCTCTGTATATTTCAGGTACTTAGGATCAAACCCCCAATGTGTATAACGAAAGCGGATGTGGATTTCACCATTGCTGTTCTGCGAAAGGCACTGACTGACCACAAAAAATAAATTCAAATCTACTATATATCGATCAGTTAACTTGTCTTTGACTATTTTTGCAATAAAACTGTAAATAGATCGCTAACAAATTTTGGTAAACATGTGTTTTAGTTCTTTGTTGTATGTCATGCTGGGGTCATTACACATCAGTAGGCAGATTTGTGTCTTAGTTTTGCACCGTTTGCATTTCTGCCAGTTATTGCCATTGTTGTTTGGGGTTAACTGTATAGATTGAATAATTTTCTTGGCAAACTCTAAATTGTGCACTGACACTGACACTTAAATATTATATATTGTAATTCCTAAATATGCAAGTATACATGTACATGTATACCCGTTAAAATGAAAAGGCGCCGATACATTTATTTTGAGAAATGCTAAGTACTTACCAGTTAGCACTTGGCTTTGCTACTTTTTAGCCTTTACCTTGATACATATAAACACTATATATATATATTATATATAAGTTATTGGTTAAGAATTAAAATAACATATGCAAGCACTCATGATTATAGTAATGCCATTAAACATTTGCATATTTTGATGTGGTTTGGTAGCAAATCCCTAAAGCTTGTGTAAAAACCGTAGAATATATGCTCTTGATTATGGGAAGAGCTATGTTTACCTTATGCAATTAATAATATCTGTCAACATGTACTCTGCTTGTAGAAAACAATAGTCCAACATTTCAAAGTAAGTGTGCTTGCATCTTTACATGCAAGTGTGCATCTTGGGATGTTTTGACAACCGGTATATACAGGTAAAACTGTGCCAATATACATTTGTATTTGCTCAGAGAATATCAAAGTACATGTATATAAATACACAGCACAATATGCCCTTGTTGCATGAGGAGTTAGAATATTTCAGTGGAGTTAAAATCTGTCAGTACATTTCATATTGTTTTTATTAGTCAATCATGTACATCTTGTGACTTGAAACTCATCAGTATAGCATAGTAGTGTTGCCATAGCATCATAACATACTGTAGTCCGTGCATTTCCACCTGACCAACCAGAAAAATATGTTCTTTATTAAATTAAAGCTGCTTCTGAAATGGAGGGATAGTTACATGTATATTAAAACTTATAAGAGTGGTGTCACTGACTCTCAACTCAATCTTACAATAGAGTGAATTCTGAAAGTGTGTGTGTGTGTTTGGAGGGGGGGGGGGGCTTTAAATCGCAGTTTCCACTGTACATGTATGTGTACATCTAGGTACATCTACAGGGAAACTCTAGCAACGCAAGCACTTGTAGAGGATTAGAAGTGCACATTACATTTACCGGGTATATTTCGTGTTATCAAAGGAGTCATTTTCATATTCACTTTATTTGTTACTTAGTTGTGTATTAAGTACCTGGGACATCTATATGAATAGGCTGTCTTCTAATGCCTATATTGCTTGTCCATACATGTTGTTTCCTTATATTACATGTATATATATATTGATTTTAAGGATACAAAATTGTTTATTTTCCCAATGTTTTATATTTCTAACTGGATTATAGCTCATGTTTACATAATATATCTATAAACTTGTGCTTTATGCATATATTTTAGATTCTTATATGAAATTCTATGCATTTATTGTCAACTGCTATCTGGTTATGAATTATACATTATACATATATTGCATATGTCAATCTTTTTTTTTTTTTTTTTTTTTGATATATTAAGTTTACCATCTCCTGTGATTGTCAAGATGTTCACCTTTGAATGGAAGCATGGAAGCTCATGGAGAAACAAAATTGTGAAATTTTGCATTACATGTACACTCATTATTTTGCGAAAAAATGTCCAATTATTTCATGAAAGAATTGTTATTTCATGAATGTATGTTATTTCACAAGAAGTATCTTGTTCTTGTTATTTCATGAAAATACTGTTATTATGTGAATTACATATCAATGAGCATTATTGGGATATTTTATCAAAAAAATGAAATATTTCCATTAAATAATGAGATATTTTTGCATACGAATTCTTTCATGAAATAATGAGAATTAATGCAATATTTCATGAAATATATTTTTCTCTATGGCGCTTCCATACTGCCATACTTTTGCTGTATGGTACCAGCGTTTTTCTGTTCTATACTACTATTTTACGTTTTAAGCATACATGTACTTAGGTATGGAAACATAGGAGCATCCTAGCGAAAAATATGTCGTGAAATTTGAATTACACCTCATTATTTCATGACAAATACCGGGTATATAGTTTTTTGCTAAAATACCTCATTATTTCATGAAGGTATGCCATTATTTCATGAAATATCTCATTAGTTTGAGAAGGTATGTTTGTGAAATAGTAAGCTATTTCTTTTGTGAAATAACGAGATATCTTTTCCAAAATTAGGAGATGCTTTCATAAAGTAACTACATACTTTTTTGTGACATAATGAGATGTAACACAAAATTTTCCACAAAATAAATATTTTTTCCCTATGTTGTTTCCATACTTAGGGCTAACTTTTGACTCTATATTTATATTCTTACAGTATATTTATATTCTTACAGTCATTAACTTTCGTGCCCTGTGCTGGAGTTTTCAAATATACCTAAGGCAAAGTTTTGATCTAAACTGAGCAATTTAATTACAATTACTGAAGTCTAAGTTTTGAGTGAAGTAACTAATATAAGCAATGTGTAATGAGTACACAAGTAACACATGAGTAAGCAAGCTGACATGCTCAGAGCTTACTTAAATTATTACTTATCTTATTTTGTTATAAATCTACTTTCTATTGATAAATTATAGGAGTTAGCACATACATAGTATGTACTTCCGTATTTAACTACAAAAAATTAAAATTAGTAATGTGATTGGGGTGAAGTTCTCGAAAATATGCAGTGAAAGTTTTGACTTCAGTCAATTTTTTTGGCAATCGCATTGTTTAGATTAAATCAAAACTTAGACTTAATAGTTTCAAGAACTCAAACCCATGCATACTCCTGTGAATCTATAAGATTGTAACTGCAAATATGTTAAGTACAATTACATGTAGTGCTAAGAAAAGTATGAGTTGTCATATCCAGCCAAACTTAATTTACGTGTTGCTCTTGATCATGATGATCACTAAATTAAAATTTGGTATACATGTACAAAGTCATAGTTGACTTCAGTGACTTGAAGTGTTGCATCGCAAAACTTCTCATGAATTTGTGCCAATATTATAGTATAACATACTATTTGTCTTTTATTGAGTAGAAGTGACCATACATATATGTACATCATTATAAGGATTAAGGATTGCGTGACAAGGAAACAAATTGCCTTTATATCAGTTTTGGTTGCATAATTACCATACTTTGCTGGTATATTAATACACACGTAACGCCAAGCTATTTTGTCCTATGTACTCATTCCATATCATTGTATCAAAACATGTTGACCAAGATGTTTTTATTTTTTAAAGTATCTTTCCCTGCACATCTGCTTTTCATTTGATGCTATTCTTGTTATTGCCTTTAAAGAAGTAGTATTTGATGACATGTGTATGTATGTGTGCTGTTGAATCAAGAAAGTGCCGTGTGCACCTATATAGTGGAATAAATAGAGACTTCCTGCGTGTGGTGTTTACACTGTTTATTTCTTCATAATATTATCTGTTTTCCCAGACTGATTAACTGAAGCAATCTTTTGTTTCAATTAAACCATATAACTATTTTCATGAGAACAAAAAGACCGCAGGTTTCGTTTTGTAACTACATTACACGTTTTGATGAGCAATAATGGATTGAAATGTTACACATTACTTTGACCATGTGTCGTATCAATTGGAAGCTGAACATGCAGTAATATCCCACATGGGAGAATGTTGATGCGGCAACTTCAAGAATCCAGTGTATCACTATGAAATCTCACCTAGAAGAAAATGTTGCACATAAGCCAAAAATGATGTTTATTGACTGAGGCTCGACATCACCTTTAGCTTCTCTGGGGGCTGGTGCGCCCCCTGGCCTTCAGGGGTGGTGACATTATGCCTTATGTAAGGATGTAAGACCCCCCACCCCACAGACACACACATGCACACAAGACCCACACCCAGTGCCCTGAGGTGTTGCTGTAGGATGTCGTTGTATATTAGGAAGTTGTATGCATGTCATTGTTCATCTCTGGTTTGTGTTCTTATTTCCACTGCCTGCCTGTTCTTCTCTCACAGTGTGTTGGACTCTTCCGTTATCACTTTTACTTTTCTGTCTGTGATCTTGTCTCTCAACTGTTAGCTATGTTTTCTCCAACCAAGAGTTCTGCCACTGCCTGGAATCATCCTGAAAGCCTGAACTGTGTCACCACCACCGAAGGATACCTTAATTTGTGTTCTAGGATTTCCTCACTCATATATTACACGTATTGCTTTGACACAACTTCCGTGGTTTGCTAGGTCCTGTTTGCTGGGAAGTACATGTACATGTATATTTTTGCAACTTACTTATGCACCTTATGACGATTCACGACTTTAGGCTCTTCACAGTACCTCTTCTGTCGGCTCTATTTCTGTCATGTTGTGGAGTACTGCCTGCTGGTGGTGCGCATACGTGGACCGGGATAAGTCACGAGCTTCTGGACTGTCGTTATGGTCATAG
>JAAUYG010046228.1_pt1 | contig 10142 bp, 16 predicted proteins | sample 7278091 | NCBI WGS metagenome assembly JAAUYG01 (sample SAMN14350201, study PRJNA611818) | marine sediment metagenome | isolation source: surface marine sediment (0.6m) | place: French Polynesia: Moorea | collected 2018-08
ATGTTTATTGATCATGGGGTACACAGTACTACACACAAATGAGTAACTTGAATTTTTATTGACATTTTTTGTCTAACAAATAATGCCTTAACAGTAATATCAGAAACAAAATAACCTACTGGTACTTCTCAGGAGATAAATGTTCAGTATGAATATGGCATTCTGTTGGCCTTGTGAGAACAAGATATTCTTCTTGTTCCAGGACAACCAGGCCCACAGGGACCACAGGGTCAAAGGGGTGAACCTGGCCAGGCAGGACCTTCTGGTCAGCCAGGACCATCTGGAGGACCTGGAGAGCGTGGAGAGCCTGGTTCAGCTGGACCTCAGGGCCCTAGAGGAACTCCAGGACAGCGAGGAGAACCTGGATCTGCTGGACCTGCAGGACCAACAGGCGAAAGGGGTCAACCTGGTGAAAGAGGACAAGATGGATCACCTGGACCTGCTGGCCCCAGTGGTCCAAGTGGACCACGTGGCCCATCTGGACAAAGGGGAGAGCCTGGAACTCAAGGCAGAGCAGGTACATATATTGCATTTTGTCCAGCAAGCAAGCAGATTAGGTTCCTGTTTCCTCCCTAGCAAACTGATTTGATTCCTACAGGCAAACTGGGTCTATTAACTCCCCCAAACTAGAAGTAGTTTTCAAAAAACAAATTATGGCAAAATAAAATCACTTGGTATATTTCTGCAGCTTATTTGTGAACAGAACTACTGGTACTTTTCTGCAATTCCATGTCCCCTACATGCAATTTACTGTTTAAAACAGGAGAGACTGGACAGCCTGGACAACCTGGGGAGAGAGGTGAGCCAGGACAAGCTGGACCTCAAGGCCAGAGGGGTACACCAGGAGAAAGAGGCGAGCAAGGGCCGGCAGGATCTCCAGGACCACGGGGAGAACAAGGTTCTCCTGGTACACCAGGCCAGAGAGGAGAACCTGGCCAGGCTGGTCCCAGTGGACCCAGTGGACCCCAAGGACCTACTGGACAGAGAGGAGAGCCTGGAGAAAGAGGAGAGACTGGTCCAGCTGGAAGTCCAGGGCAGAGAGGAGAGCCTGGAAGCCCAGGATCACCAGGACAAAGGGGTGAACCTGGTACCGCAGGACAAAGTGGTCAACCTGGTCAGCGAGGAGAACCTGGTCAAGCTGGACAGAGGGGTGAACCTGGACAAAGAGGCGAATCTGGACAGCCTGGATCTCCTGGTAAGATTCAATTAGGAGGAAATTATAAAACTTTTAAAATTAACTTACAAAATGGCTATGAATTTCTTCAAAGCACACTCCATAAAGTGTACAGATATTTAATTGATTTTTTCTTTTGAAATACAGGACAGGCAGGACCATCAGGACCTGCTGGCCCAAGAGGTCAGCCTGGTACTCCTGGTTCTGCTGGAGCAACTGGCCAGGTAGGACCTGCAGGACCTCGTGGAGAATCTGGCACACCTGGCCCACGAGGCCAAAGAGGTGAACCAGGAACACGTGGAGAAACAGGGTCACCAGGAACCCAAGGCAGGCCAGGGGAGAGGGGCGAGAGTGGCCAACCTGGACCATCTGGTGCCACAGGACAACCTGGACCAGCTGGTCCCAGTGGACCAAGAGGAGAACCTGGATCCCAGGGACAAAGAGGAGAGAGAGGAGAACCAGGAAGTGCAGGAACACCAGGTAATGTGAAGTTGGTCAAACCATGTTGACATGGCTAACATATGGATAAAGGAGCTCTTCCTTTATCCATATGTTAAAGGAAGTATGTTCTTCCTTGGCTGGGTGCAGCAGGAATCATTTATACATGTCTACAACTTCTAGCATATGACTTAAATAATATTTTCTGTTGATTTAAAGTTGCTGTTCAATAGTGAGTTTACTATGGACAGAATAAAAAAAAAATAAATGGAATGCACCATTTCTTTAGTACTGGTATTTATCAGGCTGCAGGAGGATATTCCCAGATTACATGACATGTGTACTTGCATTTTAATTCATTAACTAGGTGAGCCTGGCAGACAAGGACAACCTGGACCTAGAGGCGAGACCGGTTTGGATGGCCCAGCAGGACAAAGAGGAGGTCCAGGAGAAAGAGGAGAGCCTGGATCACCTGGACCTAGGGGTGAACGGGGAGAACCAGGATCACCTGGACAATCTGGACCTTCTGGTCAACCTGGAGGTCCTGGTCCAAGAGGTGAATCTGGACTGCCTGGACCCAGAGGAGAGCGTGGAGAGCCAGGAACTGGAGGAGCTCCAGGCACACCAGGAGAACGTGGACAGCCTGGATCCAGTGGACCATCTGGACCTCAAGGAGCAAGAGGAGAAACTGGTCAAGCTGGCAGACCTGGGGAACCTGGATCCCCAGGTCCACGTGGAGAGTCTGGAACACCAGGTTCACCAGGAAGACAGGGCGAAAGAGGACAACCTGGATTGCCTGGCGAGGCTGGGCCTGCTGGACCCGCTGGTCCTAATGGTCAGCGTGGAGAACCTGGCCAGAGAGGAGAACCTGGCACACGTGGTGAAGCTGGAACACCAGGACAGCCAGGTAACTGAATTAGTTAATGAAGAAACTAGTCTGATATTAAAAAATTAAAAAACTGTTTGATCTGTACATCACCTATATCATTCTGATTCTTTAACTTCAAGGTTATAAAAATAAGATATGGCACAATGTAAATATAAACCATGTGACATGAAATTGTACCACAACATATTGTAAAGTATCCTCTTGCTTTTCTTAGGACCTTCTGGACCTGCTGGACCTGCTGGATCAAGGGGAGAACAAGGACCACAAGGATCAAGGGGAGAAACTGGTCTTCCTGGACCTACAGGACAACGTGGAGAACCCGGTTCAGCTGGACCAAGAGGAGAACCTGGAACCGCTGGTCAGCGAGGAGAACCTGGACAAGCTGGAACCCCTGGTAGCCAAGGTCAGAGAGGTCAACCAGGAGAAGCAGGTCAACCTGGACCTTCTGGACCAGCTGGACCATCTGGTCAGAGAGGAGAACCTGGACAAAGAGGCGAACCTGGGCAGAGAGGTGAAACTGGCCTGCCTGGGCAGTCAGGAGAACCTGGTAGGCCAGGTCCTGCTGGGCCATCTGGATCAGATGGTCAGCCTGGATCTAGAGGAGAGCCTGGACTAGCTGGACCTTCAGGACAGCGAGGGGAACCAGGACAAAGGGGAGAACCAGGAACACCAGGCCAGTCTGGTACACCAGGACAAAGAGGCGAACCAGGTTTGCCTGGACCACAGGGAGAACGTGGAACAGCTGGACCCTCTGGACAGAGGGGTGAACCTGGCACACCGGGAACTGCAGGCCAGCCTGGACAACCTGGAGAGAGGGGAGAACCTGGTCAGGCAGGACCAGCTGGAACTCCAGGACGACCTGGTGAAGCAGGACCAAGTGGCCAACAAGGACCATCAGGACCAAGAGGTGAGCCAGGACAAGCTGGACCTCAGGGACAAAGAGGTGAACCAGGAAGCAGAGGAGAACCTGGATTGCAGGGACCACAGGGATCAAGAGGTCAACCTGGATCTGCTGGACCTTCAGGTCAACCTGGACCATCTGGTCAAAGAGGAGAGCCTGGTCAGAGAGGAGAGCGTGGGGAACCTGGCACTCCAGGACAGACAGGCCGCCCAGGTACATGCAATTTGATCTTTAAATAGACTAATCTACTGGTAGTTAAGTAGACAAAACCTCTATATTAAACAAATCAATTTAAAGTGGTAAAGTGCAGTGGTAAGCTAAATGATTTCCAATGAAATGAGAATGGAAGTTTACCAATTCATGTGTATTTGTATTTTTTTTTACAAAATAGACAAAGTAGTAAGATAAGATCCCTATCTAAAAATATCTTTCAGTAATACTGTTAAAACATTTATAATACATAGCAAAGTGAAGATAGCAATGCTGATTTGCATGTTGATGGCCATTTTGCAGGAGAATCTGGACAAAGTGGACCCCAAGGCCCAAGAGGTGAACGTGGCCCAGCTGGACCCCAAGGACCCCAAGGACAGCGTGGTGAACCTGGTCTTCCAGGAGAGCCTGGCCTTGCGTCTGAACGGGGAGAGCAGGGTATCCAAGGAGCTACTGGCGCTGCTGGTCCTCCTGGTCCCCCTGGTTCAGATGGTAGTCCAGGACCTCGTGGAGAAGCAGGACAAAGAGGAGAACCTGGTTCTCCTGGTATATCGGGACCACGTGGTGAACCAGGAACACAAGGTCCAGCTGGCCGGGCAGGACCTGGTGGGGCTCCTGGACCCAGAGGGGAACGTGGAGAACCTGGCTTACCTGGAGAGCGTGGAGGAGATGGAAGACCTGGATCACCTGGACAAAGAGGAGAACCAGGTAAGACAAAGGCACAACACTTAGTCCAGTCAGAGCAACAAAAGGTGTTTTTGCATAAAAAATAGTTACCAGTAGTCACAATTTTCAGAGCTAGAATTTCTCTTCACGAATGTGCTTTTTCATACAACAAAAATAGTGTAATTTTTTTAGCAATGCCTTGTACGTGGACTATTTGCTGTATATAATGTTTATATTAAAATGAGAACTCTATCATAACTAATACACTTACTAGTTTGTATTGGCAGTAGGAAATATTCATGTGTCCTCACTCCAATGTAATTTTGCAGGACTGGCTGGTACACCCGGTGGTCCAGGAAGCAGGGGTGAACCAGGACTTGCTGGTCCATCAGGTCAACCTGGACCTTCTGGACCCGCTGGCCCTAGTGGATCACCTGGTCCAAGGGGAGAGGCTGGTGAACGAGGTCCTCAAGGAGAGCGTGGTGAACCAGGAACTGCTGGTTCTCCTGGAACTCCAGGCCAGCGTGGTGAAGTAGGATTGCCAGGTCCAAATGGACAACCAGGACCATCTGGTCAACCAGGTCCAGCTGGACAAAGAGGAGAGCCAGGACAGCGGGGTGAACCAGGACAGCGTGGCCAGGATGGATCTGCTGGAACTCCAGGAAGACCTGGACAACGAGGAGAACCTGGACAGGCTGGTAGCCCTGGTGGTCCTGGACCGCAGGGTCAGAGAGGTAGTCCTGGACAACAGGGACCTTCAGGCCAGAGAGGAGAACCAGGACAAAGAGGAGAACCAGGTATGGTTAGCAGATATTGAACCAATTAACATACATGCACCAACAATTTTTGTCATGAAAGAATTCACTGGGTGTAGAGCTTGGAAGTTGTTATGGCATAAATGCAAAGAAACAACTATTTAAATTGGGAGCCAGTCTAGTTAAGAATATCCCTAAATCCTGTATAATGTTAATATATGCCCTACATGACATGAAATTTTAATGAAGACCCCAATGGTGCTAATATTACATAATACTGGCCTGAAAAATTAACACACCACATGTAGTGCCAGTAGATACCTTATGGCTCTACATGTAGTAAATACATGTTCAAGATATGACAAAGGAAAAATTGGTACTTTCCAGGATTGGGTGGTAGTCCTGGAAGTCCAGGACCCCGAGGGGAAGCTGGTACTCCAGGAAGCCCAGGACAGCAGGGCCCTGCAGGTCCTGCTGGACAGAGAGGTGAAGCTGGTCCACAGGGTCAAAGAGGAGAACCTGGTCAGCGTGGAGAACCTGGCCAGGCCGGCCCAGGTGGATCACCTGGTGAGAGGGGTGAACAGGGACCAGCTGGACCTGCAGGCCCAAGTGGTCAGCCCGGCACACCTGGTCAGAGAGGCGAGCCAGGACAAAGAGGCGAGCCTGGACAAAGAGGAGAATCTGGACAGGCAGGAAGTCCTGGATCACCTGGACAGCGTGGAGAACCTGGTTCGGCTGGACCAGCCGGTCCTAGTGGACCTAGAGGAGAGCCAGGCCAAAGTGGTACACCAGGCCAGAGGGGAGAACCTGGACAGAGAGGAGAACCTGGAACACCTGGTTCCCCTGGCAGAGGAGGACCACGTGGGCAGCCTGGTCAGCCAGGTCAAACTGGACCTGCTGGCCAGAGAGGAGAGCCTGGACAGCGTGGTGAACAGGGACCCCGTGGTGAACCTGGCACAGCAGGCCAACAAGGTATAAACAAAAATCCAAAATACCTTAACACATGAAATGTTTTACGAGTAGCTTGGTCACTAAGAGATGTTTACTCACTCATTACATGTAATACATTGTATATATATGTATCAATGGAATTACAATGACATGAAAAGCTTAAATAAGTCCTTAGATAAGCATTCAAGAAATAAACTGCCACTATTTTTAAGTAAAAACTCTCACCACCATAACAGTGTACTAGGAACTAATGTTCCGTACAATGTATATGAAAAGGATGCTATTAAAAGTGACTTATATGAAACTGGATTACAGGATCAAGAGGAGAACCAGGTCTTCAAGGACCTCAAGGACTCCCAGGTCAACCAGGACAAGCCGGAGCCACTGGTATATCTGGTGTTGCGGGACCAAGAGGAGAAACAGGATTACCTGGTCCTAGTGGACCTCAAGGGACAACTGGACCACGAGGAGAACCAGGAACTGACGGCTCACCTGGATCCCCAGGTCAGAGAGGTGAACCTGGTCAACCTGGTCCATCTGGTCAACCTGGAACTCCAGGCCAGCGTGGTGAACCTGGAACAAGAGGAGAACCAGGGCTTCGTGGTGAAGGAGGCCAGCCTGGAACACCAGGAAGACAAGGAGAAAGAGGTCAACCAGGGCCTGCAGGTCCTGCTGGACCCGCTGGACCACGTGGTGAGTCTGGTCTTAGAGGAGAGCCTGGAACAGCAGGAACCCCTGGACAGAGAGGAGAGCCTGGATTGCAAGGACCTTCTGGACCTGCTGGTCAAAGAGGTGAACCTGGACAATCTGGTCAGCAAGGTCAACCTGGACCACGAGGAGAAACTGGTTTGCCTGGACCTTCTGGACAACGTGGACAGCCTGGATCTCAGGGAACCCCAGGATCTCGTGGAGAAACAGGTAATATTTAAATTAAAAACTTTATGTGGGCCAGAGCCGTTTTGATACTTTCAAACCAATTGGGCATCTTGGTACAGAAATACCTGTACTTACTACTTATACAAGCACAAAAATATGATTACAAAAGTACATGTACATCACAAATGCAATTCTTAATGCTGTGGGTATCTGAAGTAGAATAAATGTGCATTTGAGGGAAATATTAATTTGTGAATCCTTTTGTTCAGGATTGCCTGGTGAGTCAGGTCAACCAGGACAAAGAGGAGAACCTGGACAACAAGGACAACCAGGTCCAAGCGGCCCTGCAGGACCAGCTGGACCTGCTGGACAAAGAGGTGAACAAGGACCTCAAGGACAGAGGGGAGAACCAGGCCAGGCTGGAGAGCCTGGATCAGGAGGAGCACCTGGACCCCGTGGTGAAAGAGGTGAACCAGGTCAATCAGGCCAGCCTGGACCTGCTGGACCAGCAGGACCCAGAGGAGAGGCAGGAGCTAGAGGCGAGCCAGGTCAACGTGGAGAACCAGGTCAGGCAGGTACACCTGGCCAGAGAGGCGAGATTGGACCAGCAGGACCACAGGGACCAAGTGGCCAAAGGGGAGAGCGAGGTGAACCTGGAACAAGGGGAGAACCAGGACAGGATGGATCACCAGGCCAGAGGGGAGAACCTGGATCACCAGGCCAACAAGGTGATTTGGGGAATATAGTACTTTTTTCAATTTTGTACACTTGTCTTTCAGTGCAGTTCTAAATAGAACACTGTGTTTATTCACGGGCATGAAAACTGCTTATATAACTGCTTATATAGTAAAAGTAGGTGTATACGAAGATACCATTTATTTACATGATTAAGAATCTTTTTGTATTATGTTGATTGATTTTCATGACTTTGTCAGTTAAATTAAATCTAGTTCAGGAACTGTACTGAAAAAAAAAGTATCTGGGGAATTTACCTGGAATAACTTTCCATTTACTGTACGATCACAGGGTCGTTGCACTGTGTAAATCTAGTAGATACTAGACTGGTGAAGACTAGAGCCACATTAGGCATACACTGTAGGCAGCAATGTATACAGGGACTTGATCAAAATCAGAAGTAACATAATTTGTATGTTTCCCCTGGTTTATAGGATCACCAGGGCAGCAAGGACCTGCTGGACAAAGAGGAGAAATTGGTCCAGCTGGACCTGCCGGACCTTCTGGACAACCAGGTCCTCAGGGAGAGCGAGGAGAACCAGGTGGCCCAGGTCAGGCCGGACAGCGCGGAGAACCAGGACAGAGAGGAGAACCTGGAACCCAGGGTACACCTGGCCAGAGAGGAGAAAGAGGAGAAACTGGTTTGGCAGGATCACCTGGCCCTCAGGGTCCACAGGGACAGAGAGGAACCCCCGGACAACGAGGAGAACCTGGACAGAGAGGAGAGCCTGGTACAGCAGGATCTCCTGGCAGTAATGGTGAACCTGGCAGACCTGGGCCAACTGGTCAGTCTGGACCACAAGGATCTCGAGGTGAAACTGGTCTCCCTGGTGAAGCCGGACAGCGTGGTGAACCTGGTTTGAGAGGTGAACCTGGAACACCTGGCACCCCAGGCCAGAGAGGAGAACCTGGCTCCCAGGGTAGTGCAGGCTCCCCAGGTCCTTCTGGCCCAGCTGGACCCAGAGGTGAACCAGGACAGAGAGGCGAACCTGGAACAGCTGGCACACCAGGAGAGAGAGGACAGCAGGGTGAGAGAGGATCACCTGGATTACAAGGACCATCTGGACAACCAGGACCCGCGGGCCAGAGAGGAGAGCCTGGACAGAGAGGAGAACCTGGATTGAGAGGGGAAGCTGGCAGTGCTGGACAGCCTGGTAAGTTGATCTGTAAACTATCAGTCATACCATCCACCAGAAGACAATACTGCAATTTTAATGCAGGAATACTGCAATTTTAATGAATTGTCCCAAATGTTAAGAAATGAGAGCACAGGTACTTATATTGGCATGTGAATGCTCAGAGAAAATTTGTTGACATTAAAGTTTTACTCCAGTAATTAATGTATTCGAGCTGTAGTGTATATGTATGAGGTAATCTATCTCCCTAGGCTCACCTGGTGAGACTGGACAACAGGGACAGCGTGGAGAACCAGGGCTTGCAGGGCCTCAGGGATCTCCGGGTCAAGCAGGACCATCTGGACAGCCAGGAGAACCTGGACCTGCTGGTCCCAATGGGCAGAGAGGAGAGCCTGGTCAACGTGGAGAACCTGGAACTGCTGGTACTCCAGGACAAAGGGGTGAGCGTGGAGAACCTGGATTGGCTGGTCCTGCAGGTCCATCAGGACAACCAGGACAAAGAGGTGAACCAGGACAACGTGGTGAGCCAGGACAAAGAGGAGAACCAGGATTGGGTGGCACCCAAGGATCCCCTGGTCAGCGTGGTGAACCTGGGTCAGCAGGACCAGCTGGTCCACTAGGCCCAGCAGGACCACAGGGAAGCAGAGGAGAGCGTGGTGAACCAGGTCAGAGAGGAGAGCCAGGACAGGCTGGATCTCAGGGAGAACGTGGATCACCAGGCTTACCAGGACCATCAGGATCACCGGGACAACCAGGACAAAGGGGAGAATCGGGAGAAAGGGGTGAAGCTGGATCTCCAGGTCCACAGGGACCACAAGGAAGGGCAGGACAGAGAGGAGAACCAGGTTAGTATCATATATGTATATATTCATGGCAGGAGGTCGCAGGTGATAGAAGGCTGAGAAACAATGCAAATAGATGTGCAGACTAGATCTGAAGAATCACCCTGTTCAAGCTAAACATTGTACATTTTTCTCTTAATCAGTTTTGTATTTAATGAATTAGTGATCTAAGCATGATCTAAATCTTAGGTGTGTAGTGTTTGTAGGGCATAAGCTCCATGTGTGAATAAAAATATGGATTTATTGCTATGTGCTTTCATATGGGGAAGCTGCCTTCAGAAACATTTCATGGTACATATTTTTGTAAAGTTATTTGATTTTATGCACAGTGTAGTGAAGGTAAAAATTGAAAATATTACATTAGCCAGCAGACTTTTTCAGAAGTTATCTAGTATCAATTTCAATGTTGACATTTGTTTTTGTTTTTTTGTTTTTTTTTTTGCTTTAAGGCTCAGCAGGCCAACCTGGATCACCTGGGCAGAGAGGAGAATCAGGATTGCCAGGTCCAGCTGGACCAAGTGGACAGCCAGGACCCCTCGGACCAATTGGCCCTGCAGGACCTCGAGGAG
>JAAUYG010001393.1_pt1 | contig 10141 bp, 6 predicted proteins | sample 7278091 | NCBI WGS metagenome assembly JAAUYG01 (sample SAMN14350201, study PRJNA611818) | marine sediment metagenome | isolation source: surface marine sediment (0.6m) | place: French Polynesia: Moorea | collected 2018-08
ACAATTGCAGAACTATTCTGATGTATATTAACGTACAGTTGCAGAACTAGTCTGATGTGCATTAACGTACAATTGCAAAACTAGTCAGTTGTGTATTACACGATGTGTATATAATTAGCTATAATTGCAGAACCGAAACCGGTTACAGAAGATGTAATCACACAAATATATGTACTATGCACCTGTATTTGTGTCTGTGCGATTGGAATAAACATTGCAGAAAGAAACTCTCCAAAGTGAAAAGCCTGTCGATCGGTGCCCAAGATGCTAAAGATTTTAACATCGTTAGGGCCACAAGTACAGATCAATAGAGATTCCATGTCTCCGCCGCGCTGAAGTGTCAACCCCAACCGATCTGATAGGACGTACAAAACCTAAAGCAGAATACCTCTAGTTAGTGTCAACCAAGTGTCTGTACACCGTGAATCCTGAATATTGTCAGATCCGACGTCAACCCCAAACAGATCCGTCGAGTATCATCGGATACATTGCTGGATCAAAGCTCGGCAGTTCGAGTGCTCTGATTTATTAATGATACCCACAGTCCGGGCATACAGCGAAATGTGACAATTCTACAATGTCAATACACATATATGCACAGTAAGCGCGTTGTTTCAGTTCGGGTTCATGTAGGTCGAGCACAACCCAACGATAGGAATATTTTTTTCTGTAATTAGTATTGTGTACCAATGTTTAACATAAACTGACGTTAAATAAATTTTATTCTAGTCCACATGTCCATTAACTACTTTTCCAAGCAAGCGAAAGATTCATGTAGTAGGTGTTTAGTATGAAGGCGCTACACTGTACTGATTGCTGGTGTGTTACATCTGATGCCTGTCTGTATTAAAGATTGCATGTATATCTGGTAGGCAGAAATCTTGCTCTAGATACGTAGTTAAAATGCGGTGACCGTTGCCAAAGCACATAACAAGTGGTCTCGTTTTCGAACTTATATCGTCAGTACAAGTATCCTGGGCACTCCATGCTTCAGTGGACAGAGTGGAACATTTAAATTTGATTTCCGTTGATATATATTGAATATGGCCATAAAAAGAGGCATTCAGAAACCACAGCCTGTACAAAAAAGGAAGCCTTGCCAAAATTTGAAGAGATACGTGAAAATCCGGCGGCGTAAGCCACGGTACGGAACAACGCGTGGGTGTGTGAAGGGCCATCAAATTTTATATAACCAGAAATGTTCAGATGCCTTTTGTGTTATGTTTACCTGGTCCGGGGCTTAGAAGGAAGAAAGAGTGATAGAAAGAGAAAAAAAATAGAAAGAAGAAAAATTGAAGTGAACCCAAATATCTTAAGATTTTAATATTGAAACTTGTCCGCGAAAATTGTCTGCTGGTCACGCTAGGCCGGAGGGAGAGAGTCCCGGGGTTCTCACGCCCGGGGCCCGGAGAGGGTGCCATTGACGGAGAAGAAAGGGAGGGAAGGCCCCGGATTGTGTGAGGGCAAGGGGCCGTGACTGGCCACGCTTTTAGGTAATAGGGTTTATACCAATATTGACGGTAAACAGGGCCTGACAAACGGGTCGCTCCACCGACCTCCTCGTCCTGTGAGCTAGCTTGAATAGAGCAGGGAAAAACTGCCGTCTCAGATCCCAGGACCTGTCACCCGTGGGTAGAGGAAAGGGGTGGGGGGTTGGGGTTAGATTGGGGGTTAACTGTGTATTTAAGCCCAAATTTGACACCCAGTCTCTATCTGAAAGATCTCTAAAGAACGACAGAAAAAAATAAACTGTAGGGATCAGGTGCAGGTTTTTTTTCGAGATGTGCAATAATGGCTATGGCGGTGCTTGTACTGGTCGGCTGTTCAAATTTGAGTGAGGCTTGGTGGCAAGGTGCATGCATCTCGCTAGCTATAAGTTGTCTGCGTGCTTTGGTGCTTTCCCGGGGGCAGATACTAGTATCCTCCTTGCTGTAATTCCTTACAAAAATCCGTCCAAATTGGCATGCTACCAGGTTTTACCAGTTCTCAGGGCCTCATCATCCCAGACAATCCACTGTCCTCGCTACTAAACAGTCCGCAGACAACATACCACGGTATGTTACGTGTGTTCAATAAAGCGTTACCAGTGTCCCGGGACCAGTGTGATGATTCACCCGCCGCAACAGCCGTCCCACTGGTTCCCATTCAGCAGGTGTCACACACACACAGACACTATGCTGTGTCACTGGGGAGGTCACTCACTCAGGCATACCCTCTACTGCAGTGTTGGCCTATCTGTACAGCTGACCTGCTTTCTACTCTTCCAGGTCTCCGGCTACCAGTCACTTACTCATCTCTCCGCTCCGCACCAACCAGCCAGCCTGCCCCGGCGACCCTGACCGACCACCGCCATCGCTTCCTGCCCCCTACACCGCCACGACTACGAGGGCGCCGCGGCAGGTGCGCCTGCACGCCTGGAAACGCTCCAGACAGGTGAGACCGTATCCTGGCCTGCAAGTGCACTCGCTGTGGCGCCGCTGACATCTGGATACACGACCATGAGGCGGAGGGCAGGGACGGACCAAGGAAGAGTGGACACAGGGCGGAACGGAGGGAATTCAGTTAGGTAAGGAGACACACATAATATTTTCACAATGTAATGAAGCTCTCTGTTGGTACCGTAGTCAGCGCTGATTATATAACTACAGCTCCACGCATCATAGCTGTACTCCCTATCAGACCTGTGTTGCTATTAGGACAAGTAGAAAGATAACGTGAACAGAAAATATATGTTATAGGTGACAAAACATAGACAAAGTTTAGAAGCGCTTCTGGTACATTCAGTTTACCAGTAGTAGTTTTGAAAGATTTTGTGTTGGGTACAGGTGTTCCCTTCCTTCTTATTTCCCGCCAATTCCGTTGAATTTTAAAAGCAAATCAGTTTAGGCCATTGGCGTACATATATATGTTGTTTGTGACAAAACCTAGAGTAAGGTTGGGACGTTTTTGGTACTTTCAATTTACTAATTTAGTAGCTTTTGAAAGACTTTTTTTGGATGCATGTACATATACATGTACATGTGTAGATATAGGTGTCTTTTGGCCTCTTTTGTCGCGCACATTTGTTTAAATTTTGATAGTCAATAAATTTTGCCCAAAGAACTCTATTGTCAGAAAGCTTTACCTTCGGTATAGATCTCAAATACCGCCTCGTGTTTTAGCTTAAGTTTAGTACTACACTGTGTGCTTCTTTGCTGTTACACTTAAATGAAATATATTTACAGTAGAACCTTGGAATTAGGGGCGCCCAGGGGACTGTGAAAGACTCCTGAATCCGGAGGTGACCTCATTTCCCAGGTCTATTTCCATGCACTAAAAGGACTAGGGACTGATTAGTATCCGTTATTGTCCCAATTTCCCAGGTGGTCTAAGAGATACATGTAGGATTCATTGTAAGGAAAACCGTCTGTTGCAGGGTGGAAATGTAGGATAATGACTGCTCTCTCAGTAGTGGGCTATGAAGGCAGACAAAATGTATAGTGGTTTGATCTGGGTGGAGGGGGGAAGACGAAACCAAACTGCTACTGCATGCTATGTTTCTCGCAGATTTATTTTACAGCAGAACATGCATGTAGGCGCAGCTACGTCATCTGGATAGCCGACCCTGGGAATCCTTTGCTGTGGAAGGCTGTCGGTTTGACCTACCAAACGACTGACGGGAACCAGGCTTAGTCTCCGGATACATGCATTAAATGACCGGGTGACGGCATCCAGGACGCCCAAACGTTGTATCCATGCTATCGGTTCTTGCGGCTGGGTAACAACATACGGTACAGTCAGCACCTCTCTACATTTAGGACGGCGAGATGGAGGGAAAGAAGCAAAACCAAGCAAAATGCACTGTAAAAATACCTGTAAAACAGTGGTAGTAAATGTGCTGAAGACGCCTCATTTAACTACATGTATACTGTATAAACATAGTTGATCTTCCTGCTGCTCATTTTTACCTTTGCTTGACCTTATCAGCACAGCTTGTTTACAACATCGGTATGTGGGGGTCGTGTCCGTCCGTCCTCAGTCTCCAATCGTCCGTACGTAGAATGAATTTTATCTCCGAAACTGATTTCTTTCGGATTTTACTCTGGACCATATGCCAGGTTTTTTTGCATTTTCGAAAAAAAGAAGAATTTTTCATTTTTACGCTCTTTATTGATTTCGTTAACATGAGGCCCAGGGGAGCGAAAATCTCAAAACTCCACACCTTCAGATCTCTTTTGAATTATTCCACACTTTCCGGAATTTTCTTCTCAATGGTCCTCATAAAAGTTTTGTTTTTGTTTTGATCTTTGAAATGTTTGCGAAGTTAAATTTTAATGAAGCGTTTTCCTTTTCCTTACCATGAGAGCCTATAGAAGCAAAACTTGCAAAACTCCTACAAATCGTAATTTTATTCCAAAACTTTTCCTGAATTTTCTTATCAGTAGACCTCACAAAAGTGTTTTTTTTTGTTTCCCTTAACATAGGGGCCTATGGGCGCTAAAATTTTAAAATGCTACTACACCTTAAAATATCACTTTTGAATTATTGCAAACTTTCCCTAAATTTTCTTCTCAGCGGTCTTCACAGGATTACCCTTTTGCACTTTTGAAATGTTCAGTTAAGATTTTAAAAACTTTTTTCTCCAAAATTTTAAATTCGCAGTTATAAAGGAACAAAAAACTTCAATTATCTTGAAAACGAATGATTGCAGAACAAGACTGAGCCAATATGGGACTTGGGTGGTGATTCTAACATCTATGTAGGATGCCTTTGACCTTGTAGTGCTTAAGGTCATTTTGGGGTCATTCGGTGCACTTGTCTAAAAAAGGCCTGTAAGTCTAAAAACGCTGGCCACAGAGTAAAGCTGATTAAAATTTGGGACTTGGGGGTAGTTGTTATCTGTATACTGGATACCTTTGACCTTTATGGCGTTGAAGGTCATTTTTGTGGTCATTCGGTATATTTGTTTCAAAATGGGGTGGAACTTGAAAACAGCTGACTGTAGAACGAAATGGGGTGGAAATTTAGGACTCGGGGGTAGATGGCATGGGCATCTGGGTTATCATTGACCTTTTAGTGTTGAAGGTCATTTGGAGTCAATTGAGTGCATTTGTGTCAAAATGGATTGTAAATCTAAAACGGCTGGCTGCAGGGCGAAATAGATTGAGATTTGGAACTTAGGGGTACATGTAGTTACATGTATGTGTATATAGGATACCTTTGACATTTTAGTGTTCAAAGGTCATTTGATGGTCATTCGATGCACTTGTCTCAAAATGTCCAGTAACTCGAAAACGGCAGGCCATAGGATGAAACTAGTTGATTTTTTTACTTAGGATACTGGTACAGCAACGTATAAGTGGTAATGTTGACTGTTATCATATTGTAGGGCTGCATAGGTTTTGCGTAAAGTGCTAACCGATCAAGCAGATCGTCAAGACCCGTGGCGTCTTGTTGTGGTTGTGTGATGAACTTCAGGTGGTACACGAACATGTCACATTCTGAGACTGAGGTAGTTAGGTATATGGGTTAAATATTTCCCGAATGTTGGCTGGGAAATGTTTTGCAGGGCTGCTTTTATGGGGGTCAAGGAACGCTTGTCTGCTTGGTAAGCGTGCCTTGACAATGGCGTCACACAACCCCCGTATAGCGGTATATGCAGTTAATCACTGCCACAGATGAGAGACCCCACACTGAATCAGCGGCTAGATAATTAGACGCGTAAATACCACTTGTCCACCGGTGAAAACACCGTGGGCTTTATTTAGTGGTTCACCCCCTGCTGCAGGCCACCGTGCTTAACCCCCTCTAAACTACCATAAACATGTTTGGGATATATTGTGCGTGGAGAGTCGTCTTCACTACATACAGCAGCGCCCTAGGCAGAGAAAAACGGCGCGAAGCTTCGGGTGGTTTAATAATGCATTTTGTACGCGTAATAATTCACGATTCTTACGTACTATGCATGACATAGGAGACGAATCCTAATGCTGCTTGGAAGGGTTGAGGACCCGTCTCACCAATCTCCAGTGAGACCCGACAGTGACAGCACGCCCTACCTGGGGGCCTGTATGGGGCTCAAGACGGGGTAAACGTTGCCCCCGCAATGACAATTCATTACAATTGTCGCGTGGCTGTCACCCCTAGGCGGTCCCCACTCTGCACACCGTAAGGTATGGAACAACTGTGTAGGGGTCTCTCTATATCAATCATTTGGCAGGGGCTGGTGACAGAAGTTGGATCATTACTTTTAAAAACTGGGGGTGGGGGTGAGGGTATTACCGGCTGTGTGCGATTACTTCATTTGTACTTCAACTATGAAACTTCCGTATAGTACAGTATTTTACCCTAGTGCAGTACACAGATGGACAACCAGAAATACGCACAATTATTTATTGCATTCGCATAACTATGCATGCATCATAACCATGCATATTTTCTTATAACCATGCAGGCATTTGTATAACAGTGTATGCATTCTTATAACCATGCATGCAGCTTGAAATATGGGTCTGTGTGTCATCAAGACAAAACGCTAGCCACGGATATGTGTTACGTTCATTTCTACTCTTATCTGTACTCGGATATGAATCATGTGCCGTGACTATTTACTTGAAATGTGAAATGTTAAAGATGGCTTATGATAAGAAGTTCATTTCTAATCATGTGGTTTTTCTAAGAATGGTGTTTATGCGACCGAAAATTTAACTCATTTTTGTTCAATTAAAGCATGTGAATTTAACCCGAACAGGCTTATAGCACTGGATCAACATGATCAAACAGGTCGCATTTGGTTAGGGGAGAGAGCTCCTCCTTTACGTTGTTGTTTTTAATTCAAAAGTGGTAAACATTTCATGAATGGTTAAAAAATGACCAACGAGAAATCACACCTAACTACATGTATCTCAATTCAAGCTGTTTTAATTTCAAGGTGTCTACCTATTGTGTATCCTGTGACGTTATCTGTACTCCTTGCATGCTTTGAAATAAACACTTTTCACTGTGACCTTGGGTTTTGTTCTCTGTGAGGTTGATGCATATGGGTATTTCTTTAAGCAAAGGATGCAAAACATCTTTTCTGCATGAAAAGAGCCAATCAAGAGATTTTGTCATAGAGCATTGCTACAAGACTCCAGTCATAATGGTAGCATCGAAGACATTGCACAGCGGGGATTCTCTAGCACCACATACAAAAGATTTTGAGACTCATGCAGTTAGTCTTCAGCATAATACACGGGTCCTAAGGAATTATAAACTTTGGTGTCCAAAGCTATGCTATTGGCCCAGCAGCATGCACAGCGGCTCAACATATACATGACTGAACTAACAAAAATTAACGCACATGTTAAAACAGATGAAGATATGAAATCAAAAAGGCAAGGCATGTTGTATCAGAATCGCAACACATTGCATAACCAGCAAGCAGCAAACTACCATTCAGCAAGTAACAAACTACTTTACGTTTACAAACTACCATATCTATCTAAAGACGAATGACAATTTGTTCACTTTGGCTTCAATTTTGGCCTTTTCATTTTGCACTCACATATTTGTTGAATATTTAATGGCGAAACCAGTAATGACGAACATATAAACAATGTAAGTCCTGGATGAAAATGTACCTGTAGCCACAGTATTCTTCATACATGTGCTTGAAGATACATTTCTATGAAGGCTATCTGTATCTGTTTGACGCCACAACTGTTTTCTGTCCAGATAGCAGTGCACAGCAATATTGGAGATTGTTGCTGGATGCGCAATTTGAATGCTGCCAGGCAAAACTTAGGCGATGTGCATGACGGGTGTAGACATTTTTTAGAGAAAGTATGAAGCAATACCGGAATCATCATCTCCCTATAGGCTACATTTGACATACCTTTATTGTGCTGCAATGAATGGGATCCATGAATGAATTAGACTTTACGCTGTGCATTTTAAACTTAGTCCCTGGCTCACTTCTTTGCAGTAAACATGAACTCAAGTAAAAGAAATTCTTTATCCTACATAATACATACACATGTATATACAACCGCCTTCTTAGATGGGTAAATTTAATATTGGGGATGTAACACTGAAATTAGGCATTTTGTGACAGTTTGCTGCAGTCAAATAACAAAAACTCCCCTAACATGAACTTAATCAATATTGGATGAATAATGCATCCTCTACCTATTTGTGCAAATATTACATGTGCATCTACGGTTGATTGGAATAAACTTATATCAACCCATGCAGCAGCTTTCAGTGAGCTGTAGAAAAGACAAAGGTGTTTCGTTACATGCTATGCATATCGCCCACAAGCGAGGAGGTTGAAGTTCTAGTCCTTCTGAGAGATGTTCTCTCCCAGCATGACCAAATAATTATGTGAAGAAACAACAATCAAAGTCTAATAAAATCACTTATCTGGTACTACTTACAACAACTGGTCCCTCTTGGCATGTAACGATGGCGTAGAGACAACAATAGAAAATAACAATATATAACGTACAGCCACTTAAAAGTAGACCATGATGAGACAGAGACACTCCAATCAGACAGTTTCCCAGAAACTTGTATTAACGGTATCCGGAAAGAATCTCATATTAAGCTTATGACAGGTCTCAAACACGTACTCAATATAATGACAATTTCGGCCTAAGTGATGGCTGGTTAAACAGGAGCGGAAACTGGTCACGTGATACCAGTATAATAACCGGAAGTAAGGCAATGCCAAGCCAACACATTGGGGGGCATTAGATGCCGGGGTTGGAGGGTGGAGTCGGGGTGGGCCAATTCAACCTTGTACACCAGAACAAATCGTACCTCACCCCAAACCAAGTTTATTGTTTTCTTTCACCTTCCGTATGGCCTCCTTTGTGGACAAATGTGTCAAAGGGATACACCCTTGTCATTTAAAATATTTGTTTGACTTCATGTAATTACAGTATATTTACTTCAGGGGAACAGCTGCCACAAGGCGTGTCAATGGTGATGTATGCTTCACTATGTATCGCCTGACGAGTTACATGCTTGCATTGTGATTGCACTTAAATTCTGAGCGTGAAATTCCGTTTTCATGTTCACGCCTATTTTACAAAATCTCAGCAAGGTTGCATTATGACTGCAGTTAAATTCCGAATGTGAAATTCCACTTTAACGGTCACGTCTTTTACCCAACCTCATCAAGCTTGCATTATGATTGCAGTTAAATTCTGAGTGTGAAATTCCGTTGTCATGTTCACGTGTATTTTACAAAACTTCAGCAAGGTAAATAAGTGTTGTTCACTTTCTAAACAGTTTTGGCAAAAGTACACAATCCCACTTGCAGTGCATTTATGGCTCGAGTTAGTTCCCTGCACACAAGCTACATTTAAAAACATTTTCAGAACCACAGTTTTCACTTGTATGACTTAACTTTAAATCTTTCAGTCCGAAATATAGTTAATTAAAGTTTGTGTCCAAAGTCAGACGAATTTGTAACACACATGTATTGAAATTGGTACTCACGATATCAAGAGTGTGATGTGTCTGTATTTAGTATGAACTTTAATTTAAGCCGGTAACAATCACATAATACATTCGGGATGTGTGTAAAATATTTATTAATTCACATGCATTGCAGCTGATAACACTGAAAACCTTCCAAGGCAAACATTAAGTAAATACACAAGTGGATTACCCACATTTGCAATGTACAATAGCACCATTTAAGCCATTCCATCATGTAGCAGTTCAATATATATCCACAACTTTTTTTATCGGCCCTAACATGATTCACCTGGAGAATTGTTATTGCGATTCTTGAAGGTCTCCATACATTTGTAAGAAGTAGTTACGGACATGCATTAAAACCAAACTCATCAATTCAGTTTGCAACATGAGTCTCAGGGTATTTGATCTTCTGCTTGGTCACTTACCAGATATGACTTAGCTTTATGCCTTTCAGCCATGTAGCTAGTAACTATGTAGCTTATCTGACTAATCTTGATTTTGACAATCGAAGGCCAAAATGACTTTAACTAGGCAAGGAATGAAGTACATGTACCCTACATACTGACACTCGAGCCACAAAGTACCCCATAAACACTACTAGAGCGTTACCATCCAGCTGTGTTGAGTTGCAGGCCATTTTAAGACAAGTTCACCGAATGACATCCAAATGACCTTGAACCATATAAGGTCA
>JAAUYG010175737.1_pt1 | contig 10141 bp, 7 predicted proteins | sample 7278091 | NCBI WGS metagenome assembly JAAUYG01 (sample SAMN14350201, study PRJNA611818) | marine sediment metagenome | isolation source: surface marine sediment (0.6m) | place: French Polynesia: Moorea | collected 2018-08
ATACACCAAAGAAAGTAGCAATTTGTTATAATAATATTTGATATTTGGCGTTTACTTTATTATATTACATAATCTTACCAGCCCGAGTGTCTTGATAGACTAGACTAGACTGGACTAGACTAGACTAGACTAGACTAGACTAGACTAGACTAGACTAGACTAGACTAGACTAGAATAGAATAGAATAGACTAGAATAGAATAGAATAGAATAAAACTCGACTCAACGTCGCTGGATGAGAACAAAAAAGTACAGCGTATGACTGATGTAGTGACGAAAGATGAATAGCTGGATGAATCTGACTTGTTACTTCTTATATTTCCATATCTTATATACTAGTACTTCGATACAACGTTATGCGACTGCCGTTAAATATATATTATACCACAAAGCAAATAGATTTAATACACAATATTGAAAAATATCTATATTTGGACCATTTAGCAGTCCACATTGTTTACCCATCATTCATTGCGCATAATACATGTATGTACATATGTAATATAACATGTTCAAGAGCAATGAAAAGGGATCTACCAAGAATAAAATCAAACGGAACTGAATATTTTCATGTTATCTATATTTTGATTTATAATTTAACTTATGGGAATGAGCTCCTTTGAAAGCATTGTCGCGGCCATTTTTGGGTATATTATTTCGGTACCAGACTCGGGAACACGATGCTCAGGGAATAGTGTACGGCCTTTGTTAATCACGGGCCAATTTGTTTTGTGTCCCCGGGTCGGCCTTTTATGGCACCTCTGGGCGTGGGAAAGAAGACATTTTTCAACGCTTGACCACGTCTTAGGGCGAGGGAAGTCCTAGGACCCCGGGGCTGTTAGATGCCTGCCAGAAGTGTTACTGGCTGTAAAAATAAACCGCATAAACGTCACATTATGGTTTGCAAATGGGGGCAATATCGGTGATGTACTAATTCGCACCTCCCGCTGAACATGTGTGGATGGTGTGAGAATGGGGCCAGGACAGGAGATAGTCACATTCGTTTCTTGGACAGATACGCCATCACCATGGACTCCACGCCTGTTCCTACACTGACACGAATCACGCTGCATCAGGCAAAATGGTTCGAGATGGCTTGTTTCGTGCCGAAACCACGGCGGCCCGTAAGTGCCATGTGAAAAACAAATATCGTCCGGACGATATAATAATTCGTCCGGACAATATATTATAATTCTTCCCGACGATATCATAATTCGTCCGGACGAATAAGTATATCGTCGGGACGAATTGGTAGATCGTCATCACGATATAATAGTTTCGTCCGAACGACATATTAATTCGTCCTGACGATAATAATTCGTCCGATCGAAATACTCATTTTTCCCGACGATATAATAATTCGTCCGCATGACATACATTAGTTAGAAAGACAACCTTCTTTCTTGGGATAAGCCATGGTGCATTAGTACCTATTATCATTTGGCGTGTTAAGATTATCATGGTTCCATGTGGTAGGCCATACAAAGGTTATGTATGTTTTACATTTAAAATAAATGAAACTGGCCTATCGGAAAATATGATATTTCAACTATCTCGAGAACGCCTAAGCGAAGGCCGAAACGGACGAAATTATGGGGAACATATATGTGTACGCATTTAATGTGTCTGGGTACAATACCATTTGGGTTATTGGTTGACAATATGATTTTTCAGAAAATTTACATTTGATTTTCGAAGCGCTTCTCATGCTACAATTATGATTCTTTTCTAATCGAACTTTTACAGTGGTTCACTGTGAAAGTCTACGCAGAGGTTACTTGTTCGAATTTTAAGATTAAAGGTCTATTTTAAAAATTACCGGCTGATCATAAAGAGCAACGGCCGAACATTTCGGCCTGTCAGTTATATATTTAATGTATGTGTATGAGTGCCTAAGGTCATTTGGGGCCATTGGAACCACTTAAGAATATTCGGTTGCAGCAAAAATAGTTCGCAGAATAAAAGGGGAGCATAGTTAGGTGACACGTTTATTTTCAGTTCCTCATTACACAAAATGAACAGCAGTAGGCGTGCAATGGTGTCTCTCGTGTGGAACCATAAATTAATTCGTCGGGACGAATTAGTATATTGTTGGGACGAATTAATGTATCGCCAAGACGAATTATTATTTAGTACCAGCGAATTACTTATCGTCCAGACGAATTGTTATATCGTTCGGACGATATATTTTTTTCCTTCACATGGCACTTACGGGCCGCCGTACAAAACAATTAACTTTGCTGCACGTTTAGTAATAGTGCCGATAGAAATACCACTATGGTTTTCATGAAAATTATCAATGTCTATAATATGCATATGGCTGGAGTCCGTATCATGGGGAAGCTGGTTTCATTTACCAGAGATTCTTATTAAGTTGGATCCTTCCGACAACTGTGAGCAGACATTTCTGCCATCATGGAGCTCCAACAAGTAAGTAATATTCTTGCGAAAGGGAAGCATTGCTAATGGCCTATATTGCATGGCATGTGCCATTTGTGTTAGCAATCCATTTGCAGTACTAGGAAATGGGTATCCCTTAAATGTCTACGTATAATGTATGTATTCGTGAGTAGAAAACAAGCGCACTATAGTTTTGTTATAAATATGCAGCTGGAATTAATATTGTTAAAATTTATGAGAAAACACCTTGCAGCTTTGGCTCTAATTTATCAGAGTGGGTACTGTACGTTTTTAATTAAAATTGCCAGTCCCAAACATCCCAACGAAGTAATGTGAGCTTTCATAATTTTGCAAAAGCCTTGTGTGTTCACGTTAAATGCTAGCCCTCCCTCGTATTTAACTGGTCAGCCTTGAGAATTATTTGGGTAAATCGGTGACACTGAAAGTTCTTATGTTATCAAGGCGTTATGTATTAAGCGCCCGTCCTTGGAGTGTCTTCTCCTGACTTTAGTCAAGTCAGATTCATCGTTGCCCAGGGCGCACCTATGACCTCTCCTCGGGGACTTTTTCTGCCAATTCCCTCGACGCTAAACATGCGAGAACGATCTGCGAAATGAATGTATGGGAGCCCCCGAACTGCCCCTGCGATCGTGTATCTGGCAACCTGACAGCACCGAAATGGCCGCCAATGGGGACTTCGTATGCATCTCAGCCTTAACGACCACTAAAGCCAAGACATAGATCAGGGGATGCGATCTTCTACTTGCTGGTTTTATTCCTTCTCCCGCCGCTCCACAAATTAAAAACATATGCTTATCTTTCGTCTCATTAAAAGACGAATGCACAATCGGTAGAAGCTTTCAAGCGCTAAATAAATGAACCATAAGATTTGAATTATTGATAGCCTCCGGGTGACATGCCTACAAAGCACCCTAGTGCTCTGGCGAATGTCTGGCTCAATATATTATTACCAGACAATTTTCCTGCAGCAATACTTTCTGCAGTACGTAATATTGATTACTTGTACATGTGTATTATCAAGTCGGTTTGTATTATGTAATTTGTTGTCAGAGCCTATTTATTATTCAGCCTCTTATACATATTTCTCCTGTCCATAATTCAATCATGCCTTTTCTTGTGAATATTGAGCTGTAGATTAATTCACTGTTTGGTCATTATTTGGTTTGATTGATACGGAACAAGGAAACGTGGAAGTACCAAGTCTTTCCATGGTCAACCCAATGGCATAATCATGGCTTGCGGTCTATCAGTAAGTCCTATAACTCTTTGTTCACGTCTCTAACTGCGCGGATTACCGTATGATTATCACATAATGGATGAAATCCATGACAATCAATAACAATTACCATCTCTTGATGTGGAAAGTGGCCGGGGGGCACATCGATACCTCTTGTCTCCCTATTGCCTAGAGGCATATCGATCTCGCACATGTCAGTGTATTCTATGGTCAGCTATTCTATGGTTAGCTCTTATAGAATAAGACCGAATACAAGCAAGGTCGGGGTGTGCCATTAGTTTTCACTGCGTCGACAGAAAAGGAGGACCGCAGTGTGCTTGGAAATAAGCCGACTCCAGCACCTCTCCGCGTACCGGCTCAGCAGTTCTCGTTTCATCACTGTATCTGGTTGTAGTGTCAAACACGGATATGAAATGAATATACTTTAGTCTGCAATATAACGTCGCCTCATGTTCATATTAGCCATTTACCCATCGAATCGCCCCGTTTTTGATGTCCACCATGATTATATCATGTCGGTCAGTACATTGTGCGAGTGTTCATTGTCCATGTGTTCCACACGTGGACAATTAACACCCAATGAACACCAAGTTTTACACCGGTGAAGTAAAACTTCGCGGGACACGAAGTAAGTGATGTTTCCAGACAATTCAAGCATAAGTACAGTACATGTATACGGTCTCTGTGCTTTCTGGTACTGAAATGGTCCATTGAGACATTAGAAAACATACGAGAAGGCAAATTGCTTTGATATTCTCGCAGGGCGTAGACCTCCCTCGCTGTTCTATTAATCAACTCAGCCGATCTCCACTCTGACATTTTCCTTCTAGGTTTCACAGTGAGCTTCTAAATTCCTCCGACACCAACGGATTATGCAACGAACGACGTTTGGCCTCTGCTAAATTTCAGAAATTAGTATTCCACGAATGCTGGGGTGAGCACTGATGCACATATCTACCACGACACCCGACCAGTAGACTGGGGTGAGCTATTGTCCCGTCACCTGGAGCTGTTTGTGTCCCCGGAAAGGTTGCCTGTCCCCATGTTAACAAAGTGCAAACCTTTTCCGTATGGAAAAAGGCCAGGGAACAGGGGAAGATAATGTTTCCAAAACAGGCTGGCAGGGATACGCAATTAATTTTCTGGGAAAACTCGGACTTCCTGTATTGAACGATAACAATAACTGTTTTGAAAATTAATAATCTAGGAAAGCGTGGCATGGTAATGATACAACCCGTTATATCATCGAGATATGTATGGAACATCAAATATTAAAACCTCCCGTTTTCGTACCGTCTGAAGTTTACATCTCAAGTAATGCAGGAGTAGACATGTTATTGTTGCTCTTGTTTGCTTAAAAATCGTGCTTCAATCACGACGTTCGTGCTCAAACGCGCATGGGAGATCCACCAGCATGGGAGATCCATACGCATGGCCAGCAGCCATACGAATACGGCTTAAGAAGATGAAGGGACCGAGACAGGCAGACGGTTGACAACCAGGTTGGGTTAGGCTATAAAACAGCACATTTTCCCCGTCTTTCTGCGACCAGAATACGTACGATGTGTTTTACCCTTACTCGTTTCATGATTCACATTGTCCACTTTTCTGTAGACAGAGTCGAATGTATAATTTTGGAAATAGTTGTTTGGCGTGGTAAGCTCTACTGCACGATTGTTTTATACAACCATAAGACTTCAAGCGAACCATAAGTTACCCTTTTAACATGATATCACACCTTTGGTTTTTTTTTTACAGTTGTTTGCTTTGGGATGGGTGCAGGCTGTCCCCGCGCGCTATAGTCAGCACTATGCTGCATGGTACAGTGAGTTTGGAGACATCCATCTATTTATTTCGACCTGGCACAGCAGTTGCATGTATGCACTGTAGAACATTAAATTAAAATCTCAAGATGCCATGTGTTATAAAGACCTTCCCCACACCCCAGAATTTCGTGGAGCATTTATCTTATCATAATACTGTCAGAGGTATGTTATCAAAACCATTTTGCAATGCTCTGGGATACTTTACGTACGCTTACAGCATGTACAGGTCAGTGCTATTACCAAGGAAAACCCGAGCAAACTATTTTACAGCCTCAAGTACCTAATAATAAAATAATCGGATAAAATTGCTCTTCACGTCTTTGTCTATAAACACTACAGAAAGGCCTATCAACAAATTTTAGTCCTGGAAAAAAATAACAGCGCATACTAGTACATATTAAGTACCGAACATTGTATATTCCTAATGTGTAATTAATATAGGCATTAAACTCTTTCAGTGCCGTTGGATGGATATATTGACCTGCTCTTTCCACACAGGCTGCTAATTCGAAGATATATGAAGGGTGGTTTTAGAATGTCATTAATTCGCATAAGTCTGAATTCCCACAGGAACGTCTGTTTGTGTCACTGGGCGGCAGCTTAAGGAAGAGAAATGGTAGCCCTAAAAGGGCCTCTCCAGTGGTGCTTAAAGCATGACCGATGTGAGATAAAATGAGATGGTGACGGTATATGCCCTGCACAGCCGAAGAGAGGGTAGAGAGAGGTATCGTTGTCTGGCAGGTGACAAAGTGTAGTCTAAGACAATCGTGCGGGCTAGGCGGAGGATTATGCCTTCCAAGCTTCATTTGTTGTATGCTAACACCTTACGAGGGAACCTTATATTTTTATGAAATATTCACCATAATGGCTCGCGGATATCGCAGCCCTCCCTCTTCTTTCAATGTACAAAATCTTGGACTTTTGAATGGATATATTATTACCAAAAGTCACAAGGGTTAATAAAGTTTACCCATGCATGTATACATTTACAAGTCCATATGTGATTTTTTCAGACAAGGCGCATCCACATCAGGATATACATGTAGTGTTATCATTAAAGGCAGAGTAAATGGTGAATCCCAACAGAATAGCTTCATATAAAATGTTCTCATTCATAGATTGATAGATAGATATTTATTTTCAGTTGTACAATAATTATTAATGATACAAATATTAGAACACAAAACAGCGTACAACTAGAGGACGAACACTTGAGCCGGAGGCTGTAAACTGTACACAAGAAAGATCAGAAAAAGACAGATGTCAATATACAAAAAACAACGATACAGTCAGTGTGGCCCTTCAACTAAATTAGTTACAAATATATTGAATAGGAATTGTCATTTTATGCACGAAGTTCTGAGAGTGGAGGTTGCATAAACTTAACCCAGCCATAATTATTAATATGATGATTCTAACGTGCACCAGTAAAATCAGTGGTTTGAGATGTCTGGGACTGGAAGAGGTTATAACGTAAACTTAATTTGTGTCTGGAATAGAGTATATCAAATGTACCAGCTGTGAATCAGACACAGGACTGTAGGCAAAGTGTGATTTTCTCAAATCACACTTATCACACTCGACACTATGGCAGCAGAAGAAAAAGAACACATCGGTCCCATGGCAGCTTCTCTTATGTTATACCTTTAGATATGGCACGCTTGGGGAATGAATATTACGTGATACAGGGTTTCCCCCTCCCCCGCCAGAAACGGTATCTAGGATAAAGTGTTTATTATGTTTTACTGGGAAAAACACCTTCACGGCGGATATGAAATACAAGTAACCAAGACACTACCCGGGGCTTTTAAGGTCAAATTGCTCTTCTTAGCGGACATTTGTTGTCAACAAGTTGCGACGCCATTGTGTCAGACATTTCACTGTTGAGAAAGTCCTCACTCTGGACCTTGAGCGGACACGTAGAAGCCTCGTAAATGTAGATCGAGCTTTCAGTTTCTTCTCAAGGAGAACGAAATTCATTAGAGCAAGGCACCCAAGCGATTAACCCTTCTTGCGTCATCTCTCATAGATCGCCCCACGTTATGATCACATCGCCAAAAGCGGCACTTGGCTGGTCGGCTTTTAACGATTCAAAGGGCTTCTTTGAAGAGACTGGCTGAACGACATGTAGCAGCTGAATGGATTTGCTGAACAAAGGGATTCAATCTCGTCTGAGAAGACTGCTCACCGATAACACGTCATTTATATACGGACAGTCTGGGGTGCAGATAACTTGTTGGCGAAATATAAGCTATGGTAATGTACTATTTCATTTTCAACTCCCCATAAATAGCAATAAAGAGCCACAAAGAGCGGGAATGAAATGGGCTGTCAACGTACTTGCCACCCCACCACTTCCCCTAAACCACACTTAGCAGTTGGGGTGATTGGTGTGTTTTTGTGACTAAAACAAGACGTCACATAAATAAATATTTAGTTATATAACTATTAGTAAATAGTATTTAGATGCTTTAGTTATTAATATTAGTCATACTAAATATTCAGCAACATCAAAACAAGTATTGTTTATATACATGTAGGGCTAACTAAATACTACATATAATTATCACTGGCACGCCAATACATTGTCAACCATTAATTCATGAAGCCGTTCAAAAATTAAGGCAAACCAGTATGACACATTTATCTCCCCCCGCAAAAAAAAAAAAATGAAATTCAGGAATGCAAGACGTTTTGGACAGGTGTCATCTATTGCCAATGTTCACTCGTTGAACTTGTGTTCTCGTAGCAAACAGGGGTATTTTCCTCTATGATATTCGGGAATTGGTTCATGAAGCTACACGATAACATCTAAAATATTATACACACTGTGTATACAATAATAAGCTTCATCGAACTCGTTCACGAATTGTGATATGGCTTCCTGACCACCAGAGAGGGACAATAGGCACCTCCACCAAGCCAGCCATTCGCCTATACACCAATCAGCTAATCAAGCTGTTTAATAAAACGTAATTGTCTTCCTTCCGTAAGTTTCGCACTAAAATATGGTGCTTTTTAAGCTTGTACAAATGTAGCTAACGTCAGTACAAACTCATGAAGTACGTTATAGAGACGCGTCACGAGGGCGATGGAAATGGCGATAAGGATATCATCATAATGCATTGAACGAGCCGGGTGGTTTGTGGCGGCCTGGCGGAATAAAATAAAATGTCACATCATACTCATATTAGACCTACCATGCAGCTTATGAGGCACTTACACACTGTCAATTGTTTTTCCTGTCACTGTCTGTAGCGTACATGTATGTGTGGGAGATGCTTCCCTCGTGTACACCCTCTCAAGGTGACCGCGAGAAAGCAAAGTACTCCGTCACCTGTTATTCTCTGTGTCCTATCTTGTTACTACACTTTCGCAGATATACAACCTTTACTTGCTAAAATCTCATATGGAATTCGATACAAAACAAATTCTTCACTGGCGCTGATATGAGTATGGGGAGAATACGACAACTTGGAATTTTCTGAAATTAGTGTCACTATGATGGCCGTGTAGCTCAGGGAACTAATTCACTTGACACAGATTTAAACACCCCCACGTAATAATGTGCATATACCCGGCCAACATACACACAGTATGAGATGCATAAATATTCCATCAGTACTATTCATATTAATGTTTGACTTGACACAGACACGCTAGGGGCACGTGTGTTCAACTGTGAAAAGAATTAACATGATTAAGTCATCAATAATATACATGGCCTTTGGCCATGGGGATGCGCCACGGCTGAAGTCACGTCCCAGGATGACTTAGTTGTCTGCGGCAAGCATTACATCGCCCCCAACGGCTAGGCTACGATAATTGAAAAAAAAATCGCGACCTACATGTTGTCGCATAAACATTTATATAATATCAAAACGTGACACTGACCCATACAAAGTACAGTAACCTGACGTATTTCATCAGTGGCCCCGGGTCACTGGCCCATGCAAAGTAAGCTGGTGTATTTCATTTGGTCTTATCGTAATGTTTAAAACCCTTTTAACGTTTTAAATCAGTCCCCAGCTGTCCCCCAAACAGGTAGGTTGCTGGTGATCACCTGTCCGGTAATAAAATCTGATGGCCGTCTACGCATCTATCGAAACACGTCATTTCCTGCGGTCGGAATACACATCTGCCCCCAATGGACTGGTAAAGTGCTTTTATACTCCATTGTTCCAGCGAATTTTATCCGCTGTCTCTAAATGGGGGCCGAGTTTTACACCGCCCTGTTATCGCTCATTCTAATGTAGCGGCGGTGGGCGGGTCGTAACTGTGACGTCAGACTGACTTCATACAGTGGCTGGGCGCTGTGTAGTTTCAGAGAGTGAACTGTTTGTAACGTCTCTAATGATCCACAGCTGTAATGAATAAATGAATACATTGAAGCAGAACATGTCGTTGTACAGGGAACTGTCATCATGGCAGAAAATAGATAATGGTTTTTATTCTGCTGACAGAATAAATCAGTTGTTGGGGGCGAGATATATAGAGTCCCTAATCTAGATGAGAATATTTCACAAGAAAGGCATGAGGCTGTACTTGGTAAGCTACAAAAACTAAAGAAGAATATAATTTTAGGAACTGACCAGAACTTTGATTATTTAAAATTGCAAACTCATTCAGCTGGCTCCATGCATTACTAGACCGACTAG
>JAAUYG010195237.1_pt1 | contig 10141 bp, 12 predicted proteins | sample 7278091 | NCBI WGS metagenome assembly JAAUYG01 (sample SAMN14350201, study PRJNA611818) | marine sediment metagenome | isolation source: surface marine sediment (0.6m) | place: French Polynesia: Moorea | collected 2018-08
AGCTGCTTGGTGTACTCCTGGATGTATACCCTGCCCACCACACAAAACTGAACTAGAACAGAACTAGAACAGAACTCACTCATCCCCCAGGCAGACATCAGTGATGGTCAGTACCAGCTGCTTGGTGTACTCCTGGATGTAAGGCCTCCAGTCCATGGTTGTCTCCTCCATGCTGCGTCTGGGTCCGGGATGCGCGGCTGTAACGAGCGAACAGCATCGTTCAAGTCACTTCTGCCTGATTGGCTTTGGCACACAGGCTGCTGAAGCAGATTTGCAAGCAAATCCTTCCATAAAATTTTGATGGATTTTTTGAGCGAAGCTAATGTAACGAAGGACTGTTCTTGATCAGTTTGCTTGTTAACTGGGGCAGGTACTTGGGAACTCAGTATCACGTTGCTATGGTCACACCCTGAGTACTCAGTATAGCAAGACCATGGTAACGCGCTGAGTACTCACGGTCCACGTCGCGCCCGTTGATGATGAACTTCACGTCGGGCGGCGGGTTCGCGTCAGCGCTACAGACGAAGAAAACCGTCTCTCCCTCCTCCGCCCAACGTCCGCCCTTGGGTGAAGCTGCCAGTCTAGGTGGGTCTACAATGCAGGTTGCAATGAACAAGATCAAGTGTGACGTAGTCTCAGGCCTCTACAATGTTCAGGGAGAGAAAACCGTCTCTCCCTCCTCCGCCCACCTCCCGCCCTTGGGCGAAGTGGCCAGCCTGGGCGGGTCGAAAAAAAGTCAATCTGCTAACGTTACCTAAATGTTTTTTTTTTCAACACAGTCAACAGGCCAACAAAGCTGGACATCTTTTTCGCCTCTCTCCCACCCTTGGGCGAATCGGCTGACATGAGTGGATTTTAAACATGTGCATAAATGCAGAACACACAATGGCGCCGTCTCAGCGACGAGGCAACTGCAGTGCTCATTGAGTCCTTTTGTTCAGCGCTGGCAGGGTTAGGTTGCCAAAGACGATAACTCTGCCTGCTACAAGCTGCACAGCCTGAAATCATGCGACAAAACAACACTCACACTCGATGTTGATGTCGATGACCTTGTCGTTCGTCCCCTCGGAGTTCTCCCCCTGACACCGGAGTTGTCCCTTGGGTGGGGGAGGGGGCTCGTCCCCACCAAGCTGCTTCCCCATCGTGTGAACCTGGAACAGACACAGACATCACAGTCATCCCCACTTAATTCGAACCCAGCGATTCCTTTGACTGTTTTGCAGAAGACAGGTTTTTGGAGGTGGACAGAAATTTGATGGTTCGAATTGCGTGGGGTTTGGAAAAACGCCAGCTGCATGTCTTCTTCTTTGTTCTTTTTCTCCTATGTTCCGCTCTTTCCCCCTCTTTTCTTGCTTTTGGTACAACGTTGGTACATGCAGAACATAGCCCCCACTCCCTCTCCTGTTTCCTGTGTCCAACCTAAATCTCTCTTTCTTCCCCACTCTCTATCTCCAGCTATCTCCCTGTTCTCTCCTTCTTTCACCCAACACTTGCCAGGGAGGTCCAGTCCTCTCTGCCTTTGCCTCCAGGGTGGTACAGCACTGGAGGAACAGGTCCCCACTCATCATCTCCCTCTGCCATGTACTGCCAGCTCACGCGAGGAGTGGGTCTGAAAGAACAAGGTCGCTTATCAGTGTCAAGGCCACGCGGCTTGCAAGCAATAGGAGAAAAAGGGTGCAAGGACAACCACAACGGAAAGGTGACTCGAAAGGCTAGAATGAACTCATTTCAAGTAATTTCCACAGAATTCTCTTTCACCACCATCCTCCCTCCCCCTTCCTTTAACCCCTTCCCTGCGCCCGCCCTTCTCTGTCTCTGTCTCTCACTCTCTCTCCCTCCCTCCCCTCCTCCCTCCCTCCATCTCTCTCTCACTCTCTTCCTCTCTCTCTCTCTCTCTCTATCCCTCCCTCTCTCTCTCCCTCTCTCTCTCCCTCTCTCTCTCCACTCACTTCCCGGTGAAGATGCACTGAATCCTGGTTGACTCTCCCACCACCATCGTATCGTCCGGCAGCTTGTACGTCTCCACTACGTCTCCGTTCGGCTTCGTTCGCTTCCACAACTTCGGAGGCTTCGGGTCCGTGTCTACAAGTGCAACCAACAACTTCGTGGGCTGTTCGATTTCACAAGGAAAGTTTTGTTTTGGGTTTCACACCGACTACAGGTCCAGCCTCACCGGACCTGAGCTGGAATTCGTCTCGAATTGAGTGGACGAATTGTCATTCATTGCAAAACAGCTTTTTAGGGATGAATGTTCTCCAGTTGTCTCCTGTCTTTTTCTCTGTTTAAAACCACCACGTTGGACAGCAACTGAACCCCAAAACCCTGACCCCACAACAGATCCCTCAGGCCCAATGCTGGAAAACGCTGACCCTCAGGCAGCTAGGGAGCCCTGTTTACTCACGTTCTCCCACGACAGACAGCAGCTGGAGGTTGCCTCCTCTCTTGATGTTCAGTGCCGGGTTATACTGCTGGCACTGATAGTTCTTCCCGTCTTGCGAATCCTCTTTTACCACGTTCGTGAAAACCAGCGAACCTGAAAAAACGAACCATGCAAAGATTGCAGGAGACAGTCCCCATCACCTGTGTGCACAACACAGTGCTCAACACAACTCTGTCTCCAGTCTGGAGGATTGGGAGGGACAGATCCACCCCCATTGCAGAAGGTAAGGTTCCCAGAACACAACTCAAACCTCAACTAACCATCAGCAAGTGACGAGTACGAATACCACTGCCTGTATATACCCAAACACCCACTTCGAGTACACATAGGCTAAAGTACAAGGTACCAAAGGTAAACACATGCCTGAGCAGCTTCACTTGAGGCCCCTATAAAACCACTTGCTGTTATTTCCTGCCAGAGATTGTTGTTACACAACTCACTACTAACTGGCTACCTGTGCCCTTCTGAACTCAACACAAGGCACTCCACCCAACACACAACTTCACACACTGGAAATTTTTCTCAACCTAAACAATCCTTGGCCACCACATTCTCCACAGCACTGTAAAAATGTCACTTCTCCCACCACTTGTTGGTGTCCTTGCCATCTTTGGCCACCACCACCCTGCCACTGGCCTGAAGAGGCTGACTGGACTTGCTCCCTCAGTCATCCACCAGATTCCAAGAGAAGGGAACCCCAGACCCCTTCCCCAAATTCCTGAGTGGAGAAAGAGAGCTTTGGTGCTCCTACCGTCCTTGGCCACTATGACCCTGTCGCTAGTCCTTAGAGGCTGACTGCTCTTGCTGCCCGAGTCGTCCACCACGTTCCAGGAGAAGCTGGCCGCGGGGCTGCTGCGCGACTCGTCGCACGTGATGTAGAAGGTGTCGCCCTCTGCCGCCTCGTTCTGGTGCGCGTCCGGCTCCTTCTGCACCTTCGCTAAAACTGCAACACAAACCCTCAAAAAATGTAATAAAGTGCAATGCACAGACAAATGAGCTGGGTGCTGAGGGCTGCAGCTTGACCAAAACTGCAATGTGCACATTTCATGTTTCAAAACTTCTCAACAGCAATACAGATTGTGCCTTCATACATATTGCACTGGAAAATGTCCAGGTTCAGTGGTGTGTAGAGGCTCAGGCTCAAACGGCAGACAAAGCGTCGAGGCCTCGATGTTGGATATTGAGGATGAGTATCAGGACTTGGTGGGGGCTGGAAGTTGTCTTCGTGTTGTCCAGGCCGCGCGGCAATCTGAACTTTGGCCAAACTACAACACAGATTAACATCTGAAGAAACAAGGGTGTTTCTCAGCGCGAAGGTTGCAGAGTGCTCAATGATGAGGGTTTAGGTGATAGGGGCCAGGCTCAGACAAATTTGTGATTTCAAACTGGTTTTAGAAATGCTTGGAGAGGACGTAAAATGGATGAATGTGTTGCCAACAACAAGGGCATTTATCAGCGTGTGGGTCGCGCTGCTATGCTCAGGGAGCAGGGGAATCACACAGATGAGAACAAAGCGACAACAACGAAGATGGCCGTATGACTCACATGGTCCGCTCTGCTTGCTGAAGCAGCGCGGCCTAAAACCGTACGTGTGAAGCGTTCTGTACTCACAGGCCCTCTCCACGACCACCGGCTCAGCCAGCGTGATGCCGTACTCGTTCTCCGCGGTGCACTGGTACAGCCCGTCATCCCCCACCAGTGCCTCATCCACAACCAGCGAGTGTGTGTTCTGCAAATAGAGAGGTTTAGTCAACCACAGCTTGAACATGAACGTGATTCTGCCGTGCACTGATGTGGGGCATCATCTTTCACCCTCCAGGGGCCATTCCCATTCTGAAACACTCAAAGTGCTCAGTCAGAGACACAGACACTAACAGCATCAACCACAGTAATTCTGAGCTGGTCTTACCCTCAATATTGAAGGAAGTTCAGGATCACACTCAGTTCCATTCTTGTAGACACTTAGACTTTCTCACATCTGGACTCCCTGACTCACTTTTTTCCCCTCACCTCTTTGACCTTCCAGCAATGACCCACTTCCTGCCCGCACCAGTCAATGTCTCCCACCTCACCCAGTGACCCAGTTCCTGATCTTTTTGCACTCATTTCTCTGGCCCCCTCAGTGACCCACTCACTAACTTTATTCCACTTGAAGCCCTCAGTGACCCAGCTCCTGCCCTTTCTGCTCTCACCTCTGTGACCTATTTCTTGGCCTTTCTGTACTCGCATCTGTGACCCAGTTCCTGACCTTTCTGGACTCGCCTCAGTGACCCAGTTCCTGACCTTTCTGTACTCACCTCAGTGACCCAGTTCCTGACCTTTCTGGACTCACCTCAGTGGCGTGGAAGGGGATTCCCACTTCATCTCTGGCGCCATCATCAAGGACTCGGTACTTCTTCCACGAGTACCTGTGGTGGGAAGTACACTGAACATGTGAAAGCTGGATGGACATGAAGGAGGTACAGGACTTGGTGGATGGCGTTCCGGCAACAACCTGGCGCAGATGTCATCCAGAACACATTGTGAAGAATCTGGGACTTTGAAAGCGCTGAACAAGTTTGCAGACCTGGATCTGGGCAAGGCCTTTGGGGTGGCGCTAACAGGGCTTGGATTTCTGTTGACCTATTGGTGGGAAAACAAGGCTTGGATCTGGCACTGAGACATGGGTGAACAATGCAGGCTGGGCCTGGGACTTAAGACTTGACTGTTTCTTGAGGCCTCCAGCCGGAATAACCACGCAACGAGAAATCCCTTACGTAATTCCACGCAGTACAATGCGATACCATCCCCCCCTCTCTCTCTGTCTGTCTGTCTCTCTCTCCCTCTCACCATCTCTCTCTCTGTTTCTCTGCTCTTTCTCTCTCTCACACACACTCCCCCATCTCTCTCTCTCCTCCCCCTCTCTCCCCTCTGTCCCTCTGTCCCTCCCTCTCTCTCTGTGTATTTCTCTCTCTCTCTTTCTCTTTTTCTCTATCTGAAGTCTTGCGTGATTGCCTGGGAGCCCTCCGCAAGGCAGTCCAATACGAAGTCCTGGTTCTAACCCCCGCCCAACATACACACTTCCCTCTCCACGTCTCTGTCTCTCTCCTCTCTCTGCCTTTCTTTCTGTGTCCCTCTCCAGTGCACATGTATATGAGACTCATAACGTTACGTGATTGGCTGGGAGCCCTCGGCGAGGCAGTCCAGCACGAAGCCGACGTCGTCCGCCTGGAAGTACACGTGGCTCTTCTGCTGCGCCACGATGTGCGGCGGCAGCTGCTGGTCCTCGTCCTCACCTGAAACAAGGGCGCGCATCAGCATCAAAGCCGCGACAAGTCACGTAACAAGGGCGTGCATCAGCGTCAAGGCTGAGGGTGGTTCCCATCGAGTGTTCAGCTCTTGGGAGGAGGGGGTGTTGGTTGAGCCCACAAAAATCAAAATGGGTGACAAACAAGGGCGCTTATCAGCGTCGAGCGTTATGTGTTCAGCTCTTGGGAGGAGAGGGGTGCCGAGCCCATAGATAGATGCTTCAATAGGGTGGGAAGTCTGCCCATGATGACAACAAGGGGAAATAGACTCTAAAATGGGTGAAAACAAGAACGCTCATCAGCGTTGAGGCCGCGCGTGGTCCCATCATGTGATCAGTCTTGTTATTATCGCGCGGACTAAAAACAAGGGCGCTTATCAGCGTCAAAGCCGCACTGCATCTCTGGTCAACTCACATCGAAGAATGGTTACCATCTTGTCAGCCCAAGGGGGGACATTGCACAAAAAAATGACAGCAATGATGACAAGGACCACAACACGCTCACGACCATAACGCCGTCCGTTTCTGCCAACGTGTTGCGTGTAATACACGGAAGGAAACGTCAAACGCATCTCAAATGTTGTGCCAGACCCCATATTTCCCAAACAGGGGTATTTTGAAGAGATTTGTCTCAGAAAAATTACACAGAAAAGCAAAATGTTTTTGCCAGTGCCTCAAGAGTCCCAGGGTCTCAGGGCGGCCTTGTCTTTCTTGGAGATAAACTTTTGGGAGTTTTCTTTTTTGGAATTATGTTGGTTTCAAATCCGACCGGTGCTGAGGCAGCGCCAAAAACATGCAAAACTTTTTGCATCTCTCTCTTGGATGTGCAACAAGAGGCATGAGACAGCACTAAAGCCGGCCGGCGAGGGATGCCAAAGATGCAATGAGCCATGTGGGCCACATGTCACTGACTCACATCGCATGTCTCTGTTGTTGGCAAACAAGCCTTTTGACAAGGGTTTCCCAAAACGGCAATTTTACGTACAAAGAGAATTCCAGGATAATAACCCTACGTGGTGCATCTTTGGGCAAATTAGACCAGAATTTGCTGTCAAAAACTTCTTTGAGCCGAAACGGGTCCTTAATTTTGCACTGAACCCCACCATTGAGAGGGAAAAAGGCAGCCACCGTTTTATTTCTCTAATTCATTGACTCAAACATGTGTAAACACTGTCTGTCACTTGGGCACGAATATCAGACTACTAAAGGCCAAATCAAATCTTGGCAACTCATCTTTGTCAAAATGCGGACAATTTGCCAGTGAAACACTCTCACAAGGGACAATTTGATGCCGCTCACGAATTGATGTTGGTCCTAAATTGAGCAAATGAACGGCTTTTGAAACATGCGGCAATTCATCCACACAATTCCGGACGATTTCCAGTTCCAGTTCGCCTTACGTTAGAAACCTTTTCCACTCTGGACGCAACAACGTTAACCGTTGTCACGTATCCGCATTCATCGAAAACATGTGGATATTTTGCTGCTTTCAAGAAAAATAAAATTTCTTTGTGTAACGTTTGGCGCTTCACGTTTTCAAGTAACTTTTCACGTAATTCTCACGTACCGTCATCCTGAGCTGTGGCGACGTAGGTCAAGACGAGGAGTCCGAAAATCCTCAGTAGTGTCCGGTTTGTATCCATGTTCAGTGTGGAGGTGGCTGGTGCTTTTGAACGGGGAGACTGACTGTTGCTTCTCCCAGTGTCTGTATCTCTGTGGGTGATGTCTCACTTCAGTGCTCGCCGCCTGTCAACTACAAAACACAGAGGAGGAGTAACGCTTGAGTCTGTGTTTGTGTTTGTGTTCAAGTTGATCCTGTTGTTTTTGAATGAGGAACTTGGGGGCTCTCTTAGTCTGTGTGTGTGTGGCGGGGGGGGTTGACGACTCACTTCACTGCCGCAGAGGGGCAGTCATGCTTTGGTCAGAGCAAAGGTTGCATATTTGCTTCGCACTCAAAGACTTCGCACAACGAAGTTGGTGCACAATGAAGCCGGGTAGTGAAGCTGAGTCTTGTGGCCCTCAGTGGGTCAGGCTCACACAGTCAGGCTCACGCCTAATCCGAAGAAACCTTCCAAAAAATAGAACAGGCCGTTTCCGAAGAAAGCACGCAAAATAGCGTAGGACAGACTGAGTGTTGTGATATGATTGTGGAAATACTTTGGACAAGATACAATTTTGAATTTTGTAAGCGTGTTGAGTTGGATGGAGGGTGACCCACCTATACATGCACCCAAAACGTTGCCAGGCACCAAAGTTACTCAAGCTCAATTTGCACTTCAAGTGCCCATCACTCAGACCCACGGAATTTGCTTTGTCCAAGTCTCCCGTGAACCAAAACAAGCACTCAGGAAAACACAACACCTCTCTTCATCATCATCTTCAGAATTTTGAATTTTTGCCCACAGGCCGCCCGGGCCAAAAAAAGTTGCAACGGTCTTGCAAGGAATTGGAAATAACAATTTTCTGTGCCTGTGTTCAAAATGGCCAACAGGAAATTTGGTTCACTTTGTCTGCAACAAATGAATGCGGTCAACAATGCGTTACTCCAAGTGTGTCGCACTTTGTGTGAAATTGGCTTTTGGCTTGAAAACGCGGCGCTCAGTGTGAACAGAAGTGTCTTTCTGTCAAATGGTGATTTCAACGTCAAAATGCGCGATCTCCGATTCTTTCATGTGTCTGTATACGGTAAGAACAGCAAGAAAACTCGCTGAGAATTGCAAACACGTTGATGGAGTGGGTTCCCGTGCAATTCCTAAGTGACAGTTGGTCAGAAAAAGGTCTTCTCATGTCTTGGCCGCCATGCCAAGTGGCATGTTTCGTGTCGCAAACCTCGTGCATGCTGTTGAGCCTTTGATCGGTGCAGGCGCGGATCCACGATTTTGGCCAGGAGAGCCCAGCAGAGTTTTGACCCCAAGGGGGCCCCTGAGCCCAAAATTTGCTCAAAATAGGGGTTTTTCCTGTAAAATTGCCTGAAACTGCAAGATTTTGAAAAAAATCTTGGGGGCGTCAGGCCTCGAGGCCCCCGTGGATCCGCTGCTGCAGTGACACTCCAAAAGGATGACCACACCAATGTGGATGTGCATCGCACAGCATTTTCTTTGAGGACTGCAAAAGTCACTTATTTGCATTGCTTTGTGAACCAGAGGTAGGTTGGTCCAAACACAGGTACCTCCCTCTTGTTTTGAAAAAAAAGTGAAAATCCTTCGAATTAGGCTTATTGCAAATTAAGCAGGCAGATTGACGCATGAGAGATCGACATTGTGGTTTCCACAGGACTTAACCAGGAATCCATGTTCCGATTAAGCATGACCCACCCGTAAAGCCGTTGCAGCAGAATAAGAACGCCACTGGCCCCGGTCACTCGTCTCAGCTATATAATTCCGCACCGGATAAAGCCCGTGCTATTTCACGGCATTCTCGGACACTGACGAAGTTTGACAGAAACGCGTCACGTGACCACAATCAGTATGCCAGTCACACAGCACCTGAGACGGAGATAGAAGCGTGGAATAAGAGTGGCGGATTCGCGGAGGTCAGCAAGTTTACGAGACAAAAACATAGTTCTGTTCCATGCACGATACACAACGCCTTCCAGGCAGAGAACTCCACTTGACCTTGTCATGTGATCAAGCCTTCTTGCACACTGCAACAGGTGGCCCAAACACAAATGATCGCCCTTCTGGGCCAGGTCACTCTTGTGAAGGTCTGCAGCAATGTGGGGGGGGGGAGCCGCTTGCTTTGGTGGGTTGCACCTGTGTCAGCGAGAAATTGCTCATTTGTACGGATATGATGTACCCTACAATTTCCTTGGGTCAGATGCCCCCAGCACACTATGTGGTGACCATAGTGAGGGATTAGCTACAGCTCCCAACAGATTATAGGGTGAGATGTTAGGGAGTGTAATAACTTAGGGAGTGCACTCAAACGCTGACACCGGTTTTCCTCAGACAGAAAAAAAACAGTTTACACACAAAACACGGGAAAGTTTAGTCGTTTCGGGCCTTCCACAAATCGCGGCAACCTTTCAATGTCTGACCACAATTCTTGTTGAGTTTTGAAGCCCCTGGGTGTTTTCCCGACCGCATCCTGGATCCACATCGCATGAACAGAGCCTTCCAGGGTCTGAGCCAAGTCTAATGTGACATGGTGGCGAAAGCGTGAAAATGTCCCCACAATTTTCACAAGATGCTCAAACTTAGTGTTTCGAGCCTTGTTCGTGTTTTCCCTTCAACTGCGGGGAAATTCTATTTCGTCTGCCAAAACGCTCAAACTCCAACCCAAGTCTTCACAGCCATTTTACGCGCTTTCCCTTTTACCACAGGGATATTCTAATTTTTCTAAAGAAAAGCTCAGATTTTCCTTTTCCCTCACTCCAGTGTCTTTCAGGGTTTGAGCCAAGTCCGAGGCGACATCGC
>JAAUYG010076229.1_pt1 | contig 10139 bp, 9 predicted proteins | sample 7278091 | NCBI WGS metagenome assembly JAAUYG01 (sample SAMN14350201, study PRJNA611818) | marine sediment metagenome | isolation source: surface marine sediment (0.6m) | place: French Polynesia: Moorea | collected 2018-08
AAAAAGTTCTGATGGCGCAATTGGTGGAAAATTGACCACCAAGCGAACAAGTATCCTGGGATAAGAGCGAACTTAACGTGTTCGTGTCTGCGGTAAACCTTATGCCAGAAGTACAATGTGTAATGTCTGTTGTCGGCCAAGATGAACCTGTGTTCGCAGGTAAATTTCCAAATCAAAATTCCAGCGATGCCAGCAAAAATAGTCACCAGTAAAAACTTCCTGAGCAGAAATTTCCCAAAATGTAGTAAATTTCTAGGAGTCACGATGTGGAAAACGGCAAAACAGGCCGTGAAACTGGCGAAGTAAAAAAGTTGGGGAAAGTTTGTAGAGACTTGGTGATCGTTCCTCGCGCCAACCACGATGCCGTCGTTCCATATCACAAACGCCACGAACGCAGCACACACGGCGCTGTAGGGAAACAGAAGAGAGATCAGGCCGAACCAGAAGCTGCGGCTTCCAGCTCTGGGATTTCTTAGGTCATTCCACATGTGTCTCAGAACAATTGGGAGAAACTTGAAACTTTGTTGCGTTTCTTCGTCAATGTCCTTCTTCTCGGGTTGGATATGGTTCACGAGTTTCTCAGCAGCGACAATTCCAGCCGTGAACACAACCCACACGATGTTTGTTTGACGGAACAGCACAGCCACCACGCCGATACCTGAAACAGGGAAAGTAGAGATTCTCAATGGATGGGTAGTTTGTAACAGTGTGAGAACAACCAGCTGTAGAGATTCTCAATGGATGGGTAGTTTGTAACAGTGCCAGAACGACCAGCTGTAGAAGTCACCATTATTTTTTCCTTGTCATTTTTTTGGTCGCGAGGCGGCCTTATGTAATCATGTACGTGTCGTTGTCATTGTGGAAGACGGCCCCTCCCCTGCCAAAACAATCCTGCCTCCCTGCACATCCAGACCAGATACACCCCCCTTTGGCAACACACCAGTGGTTTACTGAACAGGCGTCTTGCGTGACGCAGTTGTTTTGCATTGAGTGTGGTTTTTTTCTGGTTCTATTCATTTGCATGCTTGCGCGCGCACACACACGAGAGAGAGAAAAACAGAGAGGTTATGAATTGTTTATTGACCATGTGTACAAGAAAAGCAAGCGAACCTGGTCATATGGTCAAGAGAGAGAGAGAGTAGAGTCGAGTCTTTGTATGTGTGCATGTGTGCGCGCGCGCAACGAAAAAGAAAGATGCGTCTACTGACCACAAGCAGTGAGGTGTCTCCCCTGTAGGGCCATGAGATACATGAGAAGAACGCAGAAGGTGGAGCCGGAATCGGTGTAGTACAGGAACGTGAAGAAATACAGCAGCGGGAAAACACTCAGGGCGATTGTCGTCATCATGACCCTTGTTTCTTCGTAATTCTGAAAGTTCAGGTTCATTTGGCATAACAGTATCAAAGAACATTTGATTCCTGTTTTGATTCCTCTGGGATATTTTTCAAACAAGAATACTGGATCAAGGCCGGGGCAAATTTATTGAATGCTTCGTCAACCAAGTCCGTGCTTTGTTTGCAAATTTGAACCTTCGGTAGATCAACGCGATGTTTCATTTTCCGCGCCGTGCTTTCGTATGCGTGCGCGATCTGTGGCGTCAGACTGGACGCTGCTTAGAGGACTTCAGAGGGCCCCGGTCGATGTGGAAATGTATTCACCACATGTATGATTCTGAAGAATCACGTCATGACGCGAAGTGACAAGGTGACTCTGCGTTTGCAACTCACCCCTTTCCTCTTGCCCAACGTTTGCAGCAGAAACTTGATGACCAGTGCATTTCCGATTGCAAACACAACGTTGATGCCACGAAGCCAGAAGGTGCTGCAGGCCAGCTTCATTGGGAATCCCAGCAGCCGAGACATCGGTCCATAAATTCCAATCGACGATAAATACAAGCCGGGCAGTGTTGTTATCATGGGGTCCCACTGAAAAACAGAAACAAGTACGCTTAGTCAGTGTACAGGCCGAGCTCCCCAACCATCCATCACGTTCTCATGCCAGGCAGGGGGGTGGGGGTGGTGGTGGTGGGGGGGGGGGTCCCTGAAGTGGGGGGGTGGTGATGAGGGGTCCTCCACGACGACACATACATGACTCCATTTGGCTGATTCGACTTACAGTCACGCTCGGCCTGAAAAGCAGTTTGCAACCGTAATTCACAAACGTTAACGAGGACAGATCTTGCACAAGGGGAAAATCTAAGCTTTTGCCAAAGACAAACAGGAAAACGCTGATTCTGAGTGAATGCTGTGCAGTTTGTTGACAGTGCAGTGCAACAGGGGGCAGGTGTTGTCTTCCCTGGCAAAGCAGTGCAGCAGGGAGCCTCTGCAGGCAGAGCAAATTGGGGTGGGTACCTGGCAGGCAGTACATGGGCCGACAAGCAATGAAGTAAGGGGGGTCCCTGCCAGGGACCCTACAGGCAGATGGGGGGGAGGGTCCTTTGCAGGGCCTTTTGGGCAGTGGAGTTGCAGGTAGCATATACCAGGGGCCCTACACGCAGATGGGGGACTTCTGGGGCCCCATAGTGGCGGGTCTATTGCAGGCAGCGGAGCCCAAAAAAATAGAAGAAATCCACTCTCATCACGAATTATATAGATCTACCCAATTTATATACATGAAACAAAATTACATCATAAAATTCTCCTCTGCAATATTTCTGCGCTTGTGGTATGTGAAATATTTCATCCATATATGGTTTTGGCTGCTTCTGATCTATTTTCAGCAACAATGCGCCTGATATACCGAAAAACAAACACAAATATTCAATGAATGCCAGAGTGGACTGACTGGGCGCCGCCATCTTGCAAACTGAAGCTGTCCAAAAAATTGCAGCCTTAGTTTCAATTTCCAAAATCGTCATAAACATTAACACAGAATTATGTAGCTTTGTCCTAACAAGGCAAAAAAAATGATTTGTAAAAGATAAATCAAAACTATTTGCATCTTGTAGAGAGAAAGCCTCTGTGTTAAGAAAAAAGGAATTTATAAACTATTTATTGAATGTGGTGGCACACATATTTGCTGTCTGCTATTAACTAAAGCATGGGTCTCACAACAGAGAAGTGTGAGCTTTATCCTGACACTGTCATCACATTCGGTTTGTTTGAAGATGTGGAGAATTGTGCAGAGTTGCAGGAAAAGTCAAAGGAAGAAGCTATAAAAGTTGCTTTGATCAACCCTAAAATGGTAAAACTTGCGCGCTTTGTGTGTGTGTGTGAGACAGACAGACAGACACTGTCTGGAATGGGCGAGTGTGGGGGTTGTAGCCCAGACACCATTGAGTGTCACTACGGGATATTCCGTCAAAGTGAGAGACTTCAACCTTGTACAAGTTGGGTTCACTGACTTGCGTGTTGCGTTTGCGTCTGTGCGTGCCACACCTAAATTTCAGAACTCCGACGGCTGACCTGTGAGCGTTTCGTTCATCTGCTCGAAGTAAGAAGAACCGAAATGTTATTCAGTTTCAGTTCTTTATGGCTGCTTCCATTTGATCTCTTTTCAGGTGTTGGACAAACTGCAACTTTTGGCGGCAGTGAACAAAGCGGTACACCTGGATCAGTGCAACAAGAAAATCACCAAGAATGTTCACAGCGAAATAATCTTCCATTTGTCAGGAACCAAGGGGGTAAGTTTTGATTTTTTTAGATCACGCGGCTGAAGGCGCAGCGGCCTGTTGTGGTCGTTGTTGTCGTCATCGTGGACCCACGAAAAACTAGCTTACGGTTACGATAGCGTCGGTGATAATAGATGCCCGTTTGCAAAAATCGAATTTCACTCTGCACTGTGTTGTGTGCTATTTATTTATTTGCCGACGGAGTTGCAAAGCTTTCAGTGACAAGATGTTACGTCAACGCGGCACTCATGAACCTCCCTCTTTTTGAGCCGTCCCTTCCCTGAACATGTCTGACCCACAGACGTTGGACACAACAGCGGAAAGAGAAAGCAGCGACTGCACCTGGCCTTTGTTCATTCTCTGGTTGGGGACAGTCCCGCCCAACTGCCAATGCTGGACTGTTGCAGTGATTGCCTTCATGTTTTGTTTGTGGCTGTCTTTGCAGTTTGCGGAAACATTCAAAACGTACGGGATTTCGCGTGAGGCAAACTCGCCGGTGCTTGCCGTGGAAGTCGCCCCAAGCGGCCAGAGTCACATGCATGAAATCTCAAAGCTCATCAAGGGGAATCTCACAGACATCACGAGATTATCTGAGATGTCAGACCACAAAACAATAAAAGAAGTAAGTGTATCCGGCACACCACAAGACATCTCTACTGCCGTACTATTCACACTTGCGTGGATTTTTCTCCCAGCGAGAAACTCAAGAATGGAACTTTCTGCTGCGAGATCGCACATACACAACCAATGGTATTTAAATAGGTGTCAAGTGTGTTCACACTTGCGAGAAGAAAGTTGTCATCAGATACACGCAAGAGTGAATGGGCCATAAGGCCGCACCACAGATGTTGGACACCATCCCCCCGTCCCCTCGAAACTTACGCACGAAAACGATGACAAATGCCCAAATGGAATGCAACTCACGAGCCGATCACCTTTCATCACAAGCGCTCTCATTACGTCGTACAACTGAACTGGATATTTAGTTCTTTGCGCCACAGAGCACACACTTTTGTTCTCACCACTCTTCGCATTTGAATTCTCAATTTACGGTTTTAACTTTTTCAGGCTTACAAGGTCAAGGATCCAGAACTGCAAGTGGGAACGTTACTCGAAGCTGTGGTCGGCCGAATAGCCACCAAAGACTTTGTCAAGTACAAATAACAGTGACAATACTTGGACGAATGTTTGTACATTTATTGAATAAAATACAGAATGTTTTGTTTTCTCGCAAAGCTGTATCAGCGACAGTGAAAGTGAACACAAAAGTGCTGTTGACAATGGAAACGAGGTTCTCACTATGACGGTGTGATGAAGGCTTTCAGTATTTTCACGTCTTCAATCGGTTTGTCGTTTGAGTCAGTTTCCACCATTCCTGCTCGGGCAACAACCTGCAGAAGCAAAAGACAAATTTTCAGAATTGACACAACTCAATTTCTCGCAATTGGGAAGATTGACTTCTGAACAAAAGGCCCCAGGCTCCCACGCTGACAGGAAATGGGAATAATACAGAAAACGAAAATGCCATCAGGACTCGAGAAAACGCTAGCTCAACGTAAAAGCCGAGCGCCATCCCCATTACGTGACAATACCCATCACGTGATCAGGTCATGTCAGGGGGGGGGGGTCCCCAACAACGACGACGACATGATTCCAAAAGCCCGTTTCGGCCTAAAAATGGCCTGTGATTGAACAATGATTTCCGTCGTATGTTACGTGAAAAAGGAAAGCAAGTCCATTTCTGTGGTTGGTTTGTCACTCAAAACTTACGTTGATTTCTACGTTTGGGTTCCTGAACCTGCTATGAACACTATTCAATGAGAAATGTGACGCACAAGTGGTTCCTTTACCTGCATGCCAGAACTGACGCGACCAAATATGGCGTGTTTGCCATCCAGCCACTGTGTGGGAGCCAGCGTGATGAAGAACTGAGAGCCGTTTGTGTCCGGCCCTGAGTTGGCCATTGACAGAATTCCAGCACCTGCCAAAACAATTCTTTGCTTGTACTGAACCCAGTTGGCGGGGACATTTTTTCATCCAATTCCACAAAAACGTGGAACATGGCTGGACAAGAAATTTATTTCTGGTCTGGTTTTTTGGGTGGAAACAAACCTGTGTGTTTCAAGTCGTCGTGTATTTCATCGTCAAACTGTTTTCCGTAAATGGACGCGCCGCCTCTGCCTGAAATCAGGATTCACTTTGGTTGAAAATCTAATCAAATGTTACCCTCATACAAGACGCACCCTTATTTCTGAAGTCATTTTTTGGGCAAAAAAGGTGCGACTCTTTTCAGGCGGTGTTGACGGTGCTGAAGTGTTTGGACAAGCCTCCGAAACACCCATCAGTATTGGGCCCGAAATCCCTGGGGTTCCAGTGGGGTGCTATTTCATGCACCAGGCAGCTAGTCCGAATCACTTTCATTGATTTTGGCAAGCATAGGGCACCATCTTGGTGAGACTGCAGCAATTTCAACACTTGGAACTGGTTGAGAAGGGAACTTTGAACAAGCATGTCAGTTGCGAAAGTTGGATGTGACAGCAAAACATCACACGTTTTGGGGAGAGACCAAGAAAACGAAAGAAGAGATGCAGCACCTGTGGCTGTGGGGTCGCCACCTTGGATCATGAAGTCTTTGATGATCCGATGGAATTTCGTGCCGTTGTAGTACCCACGCCTGGCAAGTTCCGCAAAGTTTCGGCAAGTGTTCGGAGCGTGCTTCCAGTAGAGTTCCACCATTAGTGACCCCATTCTGAAAAGGTGAAGCGTTAGTTGATCATTCCGCGCTGTTGTGACACTCGGGGCGGGGAAGACAATCGGTAAGGGCGGCACACAGGATGATGTCCCGGGCACAAGCTGTACTGTGTTCTGAAAGTTGTACCAGACAACAAGACAGATTTAATACAGTGTGTTCAATGATACCAGGCACACAGTTACATCTCTATCCGCATTGTGAAGTGAGGGTCAGACGGCTTCTGAACACAGTGACAGCCCATCTGTTGGAAATGGGGGGCAGCAGATGCTGTGGATACTAAGATACTCTCTGATGGCGATTCTTTGGAATTGGGTTTTGGGAGTGACAGTGGTGAAGAGGCAGAGAAGATGTCAGCGCTTTTTAATTTGCTTGATCATACAGGAAAATTGCGACAAATTTCATTTCAAACACCGGTGAGCGATAATAGAAGAATGTCGTATTCCCATCGATTTGTCTCCAGTTTTCCTGTTGCACACCCAGCTAAAAATACTAATTTCTTTTAGAAGTCACAGAACAACATCCACTTACGTTGTCTCTAGCGTCACATTTGACGGCTGCCACGTTTTTGGAGGGATTCCTGCTGCAGTGGTCATTGCGCTCGCTACAGGGAATACGTACCAAAGTAAAAATCGCGTGCTGAATTTACTACTTGTATTATCGCTCAGGTAAAAACAATAAAGATTTTTCCCGATTATTTTCGTCTGTCTACTCTTTTCAGAAGGAATCCTTTGCCGGTTTGTGACCCTAAACAAGAGTGTTATACTTTCTACAATTGTCAGAAATAAGAAATTAGTTGAGAATCCACCCTTTGTCTGCTTCTGTTGTTTCCAAGCCTGAGGTTCCCAACGCAAACCTACAACCTGATTAAGTTTAGGTTTAAGGTTTATTCACTTGTATAGCGCTCCTTAGAGCCGTACAGGATTTCAAAGGCGCTTTACAAACATCAACAGATGTACAGTGGCAACATATTTACAACATGACAGCTCTCTCCAACCTTGGAGAAATTCAGAACGCAGCCTAGCAGATCCCTTCAGTCAGTGACTCCAGTGGGACTTGAACCCACGATCTCCTGTGCGATGTTTGTTTTCGACAGGCGCCTTAGACCGCTCGGCCACGGCAATGGACACTGTTATCTGTATTTCCCAGCTTTGTGTGTGAAATGTGATACAGTGTGTGTATATCTGTGCTAGATCTCCTTCCAAAAACCGGAAATCTGCCGATCGATCAGTCCAGAATACCCGAAAATAGGGAAATGACAAAGCGCCCAATGTTGAGGCAGATGTGAGGGTGTGCTTTCCATGACACATGGCCTTTATTCCAGCCGATTTTGAGCAAATCAGCTGGATTCCGTGCCTGAACTTCAACCTCGGCTCGCTACCACCTCCCCTTCAGCTTGTTGGGACACAAAGAATTGTGGCAGAAATTTTCAGAGCCTAAAACTTCATTAACAGGTGCTGGCTGACCGATGAACAATGGCGCTCAGTCTTGACGACAAATTGTTGGGAGAGAAGACGCATTACTACTGCAGCAGCAGCGAGGATGAAGGGGAGGGCAGCGACAACGAGGGAGCAGACGCACCAAGGGCAGAACCGCAAGCACCGACATTCATTCCAGAAGACAGACTCAAAGACTATGATGGCAGCTGCACTAATGTACGTTTCAATTTAGCTGCTTTCCTGACCTCACGTTGTCTTTGTCGTTTTGGTCGTCGATCCGGAACCCCAGGGCAAGCCTTGACGCTGATAAGCGGCCTTGTTCTGTTTATCGTGTCCATGTTGTCGTTCTGCCATTTGGACAATTCACTTCAGAAGGGAAAGGAGTTTTCCTGTTGTTTTCACATCACACTAAAATAATGGATTTCTCTCCCCCTCTGCTCATAAAAAGGTGAAAGCTTGTCTCTCTTTGGTTCATTGACTCATTTATTTTCTTGTTTTGTTTGTTGCATTTCAGACGGGACCTAAAGGTGTTTTGGAGGACTGGAGGAGGTACAAACAGTTGGAGACGGAAAGAAGAGAAGAACAAGAGCGAGAAAAAGTCGCACTTGCCAAAAAGTTGACGATGACATGCAGATCTCATGTAAGTGACACACTCTGGTTTTCTGGAGAAACATTTGAAGTAACGACAAGTTGTGATCATTGTGAAAAGCTTATTCAGAACACCGTTCAGCTGGGGAAGTGGCTTGACGACGACATGACTCCACAACGCCGCCCATATCTGTCGCGCGGCCTGAAAACTAATCTCGTGTCTTTATGTTTCAGTTGGATGATGAAAGGGAGAAAGAAAAGGATGCCGCTCTCATGGAACAACTGGAAAGAGAACTGGATGATTTTGAAGATGAGTTTTTGAAAGAATACAGGCAAAAGAGAATTGAAGAAATGCGGAAGGCGATCCAGAATGTGTGAGTGTTTTCTTTGAGAATTCTTGGTGCTTTTTGATCCGAGGTACAGAGATAGGGTGCATGCCGAAAAAAAATCCAGGAAAACGTGCACTTGTTTTGAATTTAAGCATCGGAAGTGTTGTTTATGTGGGTATCAGTGCGTTAAGTTTTCAATCTGTGTTTCAGGCCTAAGTTTGGGAAGTTGATTGGTCTGACGTCAGCAGAATTCATTGATGCAATAGACCAGGAGAAGCCAGTGGTGACGGTCATTGTGCACGTGTATGAAGACGTAAGAAACACATGTCAATCTTGTGTTTGTGCAGAATTGAACAACAGAGACAAGCTGTACGCGCAAAAAATTGTTCATTTATTGCTTCTGCTGCTGCTGCGTTCTGCGTGAATTCTCATTCGTATTGACTGACGTGATGCATCACGTCGCGCACTTTTTGCGAACATGAAATTTTCGGGTCCAAGGGTCAAGCAAAGAAACTGACATTTTTCGAGATTTTGCCGTTTGTGTGCCCAAAGAGAAACAGGATTGTATATTTGCCCCCTTCCCCTTCCTCTCTCTCTCTCTCTCTCTCTCAAACTCTCTCAAACAGTAAAACGCGACATGTTTGATTTTGCAGAAGGTTGCGGGTTGTGAAGCGATGAACGGCTGCCTCACGTGTTTAGCGCACGAATATCCAACAGTCAAATTCTGCAAAATCAAAGCCAGCGATGCCAGGATGACTGCCAAATTTGTGGGTATTTGGGAAGAATCTTTCTGTTTTAGGGCAGAGTCGACGAAGTCGCGGCGGCCTTATGGAGTCACGCACGTGTCGTCGTTGTCGTTGTTGTCGTGCAGGACCACCACCCCACCTCACACACAGCTAACCCCCCCCCCCACAGGGTTGACCCCCAACACACAAAGCTAACACCTCACAGGGTTGACCCCCAACACACACAGCTGACCCCCAACAGGACTGACACCCTGCCTGACATTACACTGTCACGTGACTGATGGAAGGGGGCGCTCGGTCTTTACGCTGACGAAGCGCACTTGTAGTGTGGCTGAAAGCAGAGCGGCCTGTGAGTAAGCAGTCGTTCTGTTCGTTGCTCAGCTTCTCCTCCCACCAATCCAATATTTCAATATTCCAATATTTTTGCTGGAGTTGCTTGGCCTTTTTTCTCGGAGACATGTTGCACACTTTCAGTGTACTGTCAGTAAATTCGCGGAGCGTCAATTGAAAATATCATCACCCAATTTCTCTTTGTACGGTGTCATTTTTGTGGGGGTTTTTCAGGCCAAGCAGGGCGTTCCAGCTTTGCTGATTTACAAAGACAAAGAGATGATCGCAAATTTCGTGAGGATGTCAGACGAATTAGGTGACGACTTTTACGCCAGTGACATAGAAAGT
>JAAUYG010240011.1_pt1 | contig 10139 bp, 14 predicted proteins | sample 7278091 | NCBI WGS metagenome assembly JAAUYG01 (sample SAMN14350201, study PRJNA611818) | marine sediment metagenome | isolation source: surface marine sediment (0.6m) | place: French Polynesia: Moorea | collected 2018-08
CAAGACACCAGCGTCGACAGGCTGTGCAAGACCCAGAGGGCCTGAAATTTCTACAATTGACATCGGTCTCATGCTGTTTGGCACAAAAACTTTGATCAACAGATTTACAGATTCACTTGCATGAAAAACATCTAGCTGCTATTTACTTACGCTGGTGGTGTTGCTTTGACTGACACAGTGTGTTTTTCTCAGCCTCTTCACTGGTCTGATCTCTGGTGCACTGTTCTCAACAGGTAGATTGCCTGAAAATGGTTCCGTCGAATCACACGGCGATTTCCGCTTGCAAGTCCGTTGCCTGCACGACTCCACCTGATTGTCTGTGCGCCCTTTTAGACACAATTCTCGAGCCTGCACCACTGGAGTAGTCGAGTTCACTCTCTGTTCTGAGATCGCCTGGCAGCGATGTGGACCTGTGCTATCAAATCTGTCCGTCCAGCTGGACACCAACCGGACTTTTTGAGGTGGTTCGTACAGCAAAGCAACTGGTTCGTGCCACCGGCGTTTGAGTGACTCATTCAACATAATGTTGTCCTTGTTTCTGGACAGACCACCAATACGTAACGAATTTATTATGAACAGAAAGCTGTACTTTTCTACATAATTTTTGCAACACCTTGAACCCAACCGGAAGTGCCCTGGAACACCTCTGCATTTAACAATCCGCTGTACAAAAAGTAGTTCTCCAAAGTTCTAGTCCGAGTTATCAGACTTTTTACGTTTGCGCTGCTAAAGGAGCCCAGGTTTTGCGCCAAAGCTTCGGGTTAATTATTTTTTCTGCTTTTCACTTTTGAGCAAAACTCTTGCTCATGTTGACAATTCCATCAAAATAAATTTAGGAACAAAAGTAAAATATGCATGAGAAATACAGAGCAGTCATCTGTACAATTTGTTGCTTGCGCTTATGCCGCGGATGAATTTTACATTTTGCCCAGTCGGACTGCTTTCTTGTGTGACAGTTGTGGTAGACAGACCTTTGCAAAAAAGTATTTGCAGAATTCACAAAGAAGTGTTGCCTAATTTTGAGTCATTGGCAGTCAGCCAGTTTCTTCAGGTTCCCAAGTTTAGGCAGGGTGTCTGTTTGCGGACTGTCATCTCGCATATCATCTGTTAGCAGAAAGAAATGGCAGCGAAAGAAGAGACAACTGAAGATTTTGCGTCGAGTAAGATTGAGATACATCTGGATGATGTTTTCGAGTTGGGCTTTCGAATTTCATCCGGAATTTGGTGGTTGGTCATCAGATAAAGAGTCATTCTGTACAAAGCGCACCAATGTTGTGACCTTCATAAAAATGAAACGAGTTTCCGTTTGGTTTCGTGTGCGTAACGTATTTGACTATGTTTGAAGCATCTGTGGCAACAATTTCTGTCAGACAAAGAAAAAAAATAGTCTGATTGTTCATCTCTTCTGTGTTGTCTTTCAGGAGTAATCCAGATGTATGCCGGTGGAATGGTCATGCTTTCCATGTCCGTTGGATCAAAGACGGAGCTGATAGACAAAATGCTCACCTTCGACGAGCCAAAAACATCTTCACAAATAGCCGAGGAAACTGGTCTCAAAGAAAGGTGAAACTTTCTGACAAAAACACAAGACCGAGAGTTATGGGTGATGGCCAAGAAAAATGCATTCCATGTCCCTCTCAAACTTCAATTGTGATTGCAATTCGTGCAGATACGTTCGCGAGTGGCTGTGGGTGATGACGGCAGCAAAGATCACCGATCTACACACGGATACGGGTGAAGACAGATTTGTGATCCCAAAACATCGGCGTGATACTTTGCCAATGTTCACTGGCTTCTCTCAAGTTCTTCCAGTTTTGGCACAAGTCACGGATGAACTTACAAACTGCTTCAAGAAAGACGGACCGTCAGGTGAAATGAATGCTCTTTTGTACAAGGCATCTGTCGATCTGCGATCCTGCAGAAAGAAGAAAGAAGGTAGATCCTCTGCAGAGCTCAAATAAATCGTACCCTTTTACTCCTAGGAATACCACATGCAAACTTCAAGGGATACGCCGAGTGGAGTGAGATGATCATGAGGACACAGGTCAAGAAGGAAGATCTGCTAGAGTTGCTGAAACAAGCCCCAGGTCTCGTCGAAGCTTTAGGTTGGCAACATTCATGTTTTTGATGCCGTGAAAATTCCTGCTGTTGGTGGCCAGATGAACCAGGCTCGTAGGAACTGGCACGTCCCAAATGGATCTTCTTGTGCTGACGTGTGTTCAGTTGAACTTTCCCGAGCTGTGCAATGCATAAACGCAAGGCACATAATTCCACCTTTTAGACCCTTCATTTCCAAGGCAAAGGAGCCATCTTTCCTCAGCTGTTCGCGACTTCTTGGGACTCCCGCACTGCTTTGACTTGTGTGTTTTCGTCCTGTTTCAGAATCTGGCATGAGCTTTTGCGAAATCGGTTGCAGCACTGGGAATGTCGCCCTGCAATTGGCTGAGCTGTTTCCAAACTCTGAAATTTACGGACTGGACATTGACGAGGGTTCTGTTGAGTTGGCAAGGAAAAATGCTGCAGAAAAATCATTACCCAACTGTCACTTCCTGTTGGCTGATGGTGCTGACATGCCAGCAGAATGGACAGAGAAGTGGGACTGCGTTTACATGTATGAAGTTCTACATGATATCTCCCACACAACCAAAGCCCTCTCAGAATTCTGGAGGATTTTGAAAAAGGGAGGATATTTGTCAGTGATAGAAACGAATCTCCATTCCAGTTTGGAAAAGAATATGGGCTCGCCCAAAGGCCCTTTGTTTTCTGGGTTCAGTCTCTTTTACTGTCTGTCTACATCTTTGTCGGCAGAAGGGTCGGAAGGATGGGGTGCGACTTGGGGTTGGGAGAAAGCTATAGAGGTCATCAAAGATGCTGGGTTCAGGGACGTAAAGGCCGTCCCAACGAGTGACGACGAATGGGTCATTCATCTTACTGCTCGAAAATAAATGTGCATGAAGATCTGAGCCACAGTGTAGTCAGCTTCTCTGCCAGGATTCGTTTTGTGTCAGATCAGAGTGAACGTGTTTTCCCATTGTATATTTTACTTCTTTTTCTCCTTTAGGATTTGAAATTTCAAGCCAAAGCTGTGCTTTTTGCAGCATGTATTTGCAGATGAAATGAATAAAGTCGTCTTTTTTTTGCTCCACAACAAAAATTTATGATCAAAGCTCAAGTTACCGCACTGACACTTGCATGCGTGTTTTTTTTTTCGCCTGCGCTCGCCGTTGTGACTGCATGTCTCTGCTGTCCGCAAAATTGCACATTTCAAACCGAAGACGTCCTGTCAAACATGTCCGCGAGGGGCGATAGGCAGAACCTACTTGTTTTATCTCGGACCAATGAAAGATACCAAGAGTGCACGGTACACAGATAGAAAATGTTTATCATTTCTATTGACCTGTTTATGTTGTGATAGCTGCACACAACTCCCAGCATCTTTGAAGCAGCTGAGAGGAGGCCGAATAGTGAGATCTTTCTGAACAAGAACAGACAGAAATGGCAGATGAAACAACTGAGGAATTTGCAACCAGTGAGTGAAACCATTTTTATTTTTCACCCAACACAAATTGATTCCTACTCATTGTCGTGTCATTGCTAACAAAAGGGCACCTCAATGACGTGGTGGCACCGTTCATGCAGGACTCATGGAAATATATTCTGGAGGGATGGCCATGCTGTCATTGTCAGTTGGGTACAGGACTGGACTGCTGGACAAAATGCTTACCTACGACGAACCCAAAACCTGTGCTGAAGTAGCACGGGATACTGGTCTCAAAGAGAGGTGAGGAGAATCAAACGGAAAGACTGTCTGTTTGTGTATTTTGTTGAAGACAACATTGTTTCTTGAAAATTTATCGTTGCAGATACGTTCGGGAATGGATGTTAGTGACGACCTCAGCCAAGATCACAAACCTTCAGAGGGAAAATGACGAGGACAAATTCATCATCCCAAAACACAGACGTCCCGCTTTTTCACCCAGCAATTTGGCAGACTGCCTGCCCCTGTTGGCACGAGTGACAGAAGAACTTGCCAACTGTTTCAAGAAAGACGGACCTCCAGGTTCAGTCTACGTCTTCTCTTCTGAGCAGCCAATAGCAATACAACATGCTAGCCATATAGTCTTTCCCATCTCTTTTCCCAACAGATATGAGTTGTTGTTCACCATCCGGAGTTGAATTTCGACATCTAACATTTTACTTTCCCGTTTTTCTCTCCAGGAATTGGGTACGAAAGCTACAACGGTTACTTTGAATGGAACGATGTGTTGATGCGCAGTCAATTCAAAATTGATCGGGTGATGAAGTTCCTGAAGGGAGCCCCAGGTCTCATGGAAGCCTTAGGTTTGTTTTGCATTTTTGCGTGTGCACAATTTGTGAAAACATGCTATGAGCGTTTGATACTTATGTCCCAACAGATGCGGTGCTTGTGAGAATTGGTGCAGCAATTCCTGTGGACCAGACAAGATATTTGTTGTTTCAAGGCCAAAGTCCATTCGGTTGGGGACGCAAACAACAACAAAACTTGACATCAATGCACCACTGTCTATCTGTTGTCTTTGCAGAGTCTGGCATCAGCTTCTGCGAGATTGGATGCGCCACTGGATTCACAACTTGTCTACTAGCAGAAAAATTTCCCAAGTCTGAATTTTATGGTCTGGACATAGATGAGGGTGCCATACAATTAGCAAAGAAGTATGCCACAAACAAGTCTCTGCCCAACTGCCACTTCATTGCAACTGATGCCACCAACATGCCTCCTGAATGGACAGAAAAGTGGGATTGTATTCAGCTTTTTGATGTTCTACATGACATGTCACATGCCACCAAGGCACTTTCAGAATTTAGGAGAACACTGAAAACTGGGGGTTATTTGTCTGTTGTGGAAATGAATCTTCATTCTGATGTGACAAAGAATCTGGATGACCCCAAAGCTCCCTTTGTTTATACCTTCAGCTTGTTCTTTTGTGTCCCAGCTTCCTTGTCTGAAGAGGGAGGGGAGGGATGGGGTGGTGCTTGGGGTTGGGAGAAAGCAGTTGAGATCATCAAAGCATCAGGCTTCAGGGATATAAAAGTTGTGTCATTGGGTGAGAAAGTCTGGAATATTGGCATGATTGCAAAAAAGTGATACAGGCAAAACGCATGACCAGATCAACACACAACGCTTGAAATGCAAATGCCTCGTGGTTTGTCCTCTTATGTTAGTAACAACAAAATTCAAATTCTTGCAAACATTGCTCGCAACGTGACATTTCAAATTCTGCTGTGATACTTGACCTTTATTTACAACATGAATACCGGAATCCACACAAAATCAATGACTTCGTCAAGTGTTTTTCCTCACTATTGGAGCGTCATTTGACCCTTTGTGGCACAAGAACGGGACGGAATAAATTTACGGGAACAAAGCCACCGAGCTGAATCCAGCAAACCCAGAGTGAAGCGCACTAAAGGCCTTTTCACACCAAGGCGTCCTGCTTTGGCTTGCTGCGCTTTGCTTGCTGCACTGGCCAACGCAGGAAAACCACTGGGATCATTTTCCAATACGCGTTGTTTTTTCAACGCGCCTTGGCCAAAGCAGCAAGACTCAATGTGAAAAGGCCACAACGCTTAGGGCCTGAATGACAAAATGCCTGACAAGAACCTCTCTTCTCTTTTCCGCACAGACAGCGCGAACTACTTCTTTCCCACGCAACACTTCCGCATGACGCGTCAATCTCAAATTATTGACAACAGCCGGTTCAGTCTGGGTACGAAATGCTAAACGTTGCCAATTTGAATGAAGCTGCTTTCAAAACCGAAGAACAGATCTTGAACGCGGCGACCGTAAGTCAGCTGACGCACAGAAATTTGAAAGAAACTCCTTCAACAAGGGTGCTGAACCGCATCGAGGTGCCTGTGTCTCACATGACTTAATTCTGGCGTAATTCCGTAGTCGATGAGATGAAATGACTTGGAAGGGTGAAGTCCAACCGGCAGCAACAACGATGACAAAGATTCCATCAACTCCGCACGTACACAATGTCATATTTGCCAAAAAGCTCCAAAATACAACCAGCAATGTTTTAAAGGAAAAGAAACGACTACCTGACTGTGCCCTTTCTCGCGATAGCCTCCCGTATTTGTCTATCTAGTTCCGCTATGATGCGGTCCTCCGTCGTGTAGACCCCGGTCCTGAGCAGGGTGTCGCGCTCCTCAATGAGACGACCGATGTGATCCTCGTTCGCTTCCTCCTCGTACTCCGCGTGCAGAGGCAGCATCTGCTCACCTGTACTGGATTTGCTCATCTCGGTTTCTTTCAATCTGTAAAACAAGAATGTTTGCAGCATTGAAAGCACATACTGTGCCGCGTGGTGGTGGTGGTGGTGGCAGCGCAGTGGCGACGGCGGCAGTGCACGGAGAGGACAGTGCAGTGGAGTGCAGTGGTAGCACAGTGACGAAGTGGTGCAGGGAGGAGCAAATGCAGTTTATTATCACCGCCGAAGGCGGTGATAATAATGGGCTGTTCTGATTGGTTCTCCACTGCGGGATAGTACTGTTTATCCGCGACAAAAACTGCGGATAAACTCTGATGTCACCGCCCTTTTTTTGACGTTTTTTCTTCCCTTTTTTGCAACTTTTTTTTGTGACATTGGGATTTTAGATCCAGACACTCTGGTGGGATTATAGATCTAAGATCTAAGATCTGGACATCTACGCACTTCAGTGGATAAACTCTGTCTTCTTCAGAACATTAAAGGCATTTATCCTCTAAGAAAAAAAACCCAATATTTTGTGTTTATTTTTCCAATTTTCACTTTTTGCGTTCAATGGACATTTTGTCTTTTGTCATCCGGTGGTCGCTTCATAGTTTGGTGTCAATCTCCAAAACGAAAGGAATCATGACTCACGATTGCAGTTGTTGCCGAATCTCCTCCAATTCTTTTTTCTCCGTTTTCACCACCTCTTTCTCTTCAGCCGCCAGATACCTAATCGAAAAGATTTTGTGATCAATTTTCGGCATCGACCATGTACTCGGAGAGATGCACTGATCACCTCTTCAGGAGACCTGTCATTTTAGTATTGAGTAAGCATGGTAAAACGGGGCACCAATATCAATGCATAAGTCACAAAGGCTGCATCAACTGCCAGCTTTTCTCACCTCAGTCTCATATGTTCAAGTTCTTGTTGTTGACGTTTGAGCTGTAGTTTAGCCGCAGCTTGTTCTTTCTGCTTGAGACGAGCGAGTTCCTTGAGCGCTCTGGTCCACTGCTGCTTGTAATGCACCTTGGACTTGGTGGCCGAATCCAGTTTTCTCTCCAGCTCCACCTGGAGACAACCAATTTGTGGAATGGAATTTTTACACTTTTCTTAGGCAAAGATCAAATCTTGAGCCAAAGCGGTTTTCTTTTTTCCTGCGTTTCAAGTCTAAGTCGACGAGACAAAGTGATCGTTGGTAAGTGTTACCTTCTCGAGGGTAAGCAGATTAATTTCGGACTGCAGGCGAACTTCGGGTTTGCTGTTTTGTTGCTCTTTGTAATGTGCGAAGTCTCGGTCCAGTGTCTGGTACTTTACTTCAGCTTCGCCCAGCTGGTTCTTCAGTCTCAGAATGTAATCTTCAAATTCTTTAGTTTTTGCCCTGCAAAGAATTGTAATCATGCCACAATCACACAAACTGCTTGGTTAAACATCAGCCTGGTTGTATTTATCAGAAAAGAGAACAGGTTCTTTTGGCAATTTTCCTAAATGAGCTCTGTCAGTTCGCAGGATCATGGATCGACATCTAGAGTGATATTTCAGCTGCAAGTGTGCCGTATGCGCGACTAAAACGCTATCGCCTTGACGACTATCGCAAGACGTGACGTACTTTTCCAGCTGCACCCGGTGGTCGCAGTCGTCCTTCATCCTGCGCGACGCTTCTTGCATCTCCAGCATCTTCCTCTCGTGCTCGCGCTTCAGATCAGCGCGAAGCCGCATCACCTGCGAGTTACGAAAACGTGATTGAGAGAAAAGCAGCACTTTAGTGCACTCGAAGACACCACTCTGCCGGTGGATCAGAGATGTACAGACAGCACACGGTTTGGTGCCAAGTTTGTGTGTGCAGAAAGGAGGCAATCTGTGCCTCAGATTCATCCTGAATGATCAGTGAATTCGTCCTCTTGCATCCAAATATTGGGCCATCTGAAAATACGTCCGTGGTCTCACTCACCTCTTGCTCATTCGCGGCCAGTTGTTTGTCTCTTCTGTCCAGGTCTGCAATGGTTTTTCTCATTTTCTCTTCCATCTGTTGGTACTCGGACACCTGACGCAAATTTTACAACGTTGGCACAAACAGAACAAAGATGCTGCTTGCAAACTTCCGCGAACAAGAAAACCGTTTTCTCAACATCTCTCTCAAGTCAATTTCCTACCCGTTTTTGCATCAGTATTTCTCGCTCCTTGTCGCGTTTCTTCCACTCGTCCGACAAAGCCTTCATGTACTGCGCTTCTTTTTCCTTCAACTGCAAATGGAAACAAAAGAACGGATTAAAATTGTGGCAGCTGATGGCAACTTCCTGTCATATCTGCTTCTGGGCGATTTCGCGCGTCATTTCAAGCATTGTGTCTTTTGGCTGTTCACACGGAACATTTTCTCCTCGCGCCAACAACCAACTACCCCTCTGCAATCTCTATTCCCCAGTCGATCATGAACCAAATGGGCCACAGGGCCAGGCAACCACATTCATCACAAAAATTATCCGCAGACCTGGTTTTCAAAGAGCTGTTCCTGCTGCTCCTTCCACATCTCCAGCTCGAGCGCCGCTTGGTACTCCTGCGTCTGTCTCAGCGCCGGAGGGACGCCCGCCCGAGCCGCCGGCGGCGCACCCGGCGCCTCCGATGTGCTCGTCTAAAACGAAACACAAAACAGATTGCCAAAAAATTGTCGTAAGATGCACCGCTTCTTTCTACTTTCTGAATTGAAACAAAATCTGCTCAAAATGACCCGCATAAAGATACACCCCTTCTTTTGAGGCTGTCCTCAGGAACAAAAAGGGGCGTCAAATCTACACCGAATTACGGCAGAAAACATCCCAATGTCACAAAAGTTTCCACCAAACTTTTCGCCTCATATTCAGGACTTTTCATTCAACTTGGTCAGGCAATTATTTGCGACCGCAATTTCAACAACGCAACAGGAACTGTACACATTTTTGCATTGATCACTGTCGTGTATTGCAGACTTGACAAGGCTGTGACCAAATAATTCTGCGAAGAAAGCACCACAACAGGTTGCGCAAAGGGTTGTGCTAACTTTCCCGCTCCCCAGCAACAACTCTTTGGAATTGAACACACTGCCAGACAACCAACCTGAGAGCTGAGTTGACTGGGCAGAGCCTGGGCGTTGATCGTTCCCCAGTCTTCCAGACACACGACGCATTGGAGCTCTCCAAGTTTTCTGCCAGGTCTGAATTACAAACGTGTTCCAAGAAATAAGGTCATTTTTCTCCTCAGGAATGAAACACGAAAACAGAACTGTTGTGTTGAAGTGTTCAGATAAACCAAAACATCAAATGTGTGCACTCCAGTTGTGCTGAATAAGGTTTTCCACAATTCTGTGTGCACTCTCAAGTTCTATCGGCCCTGTCACCAAATCACAATCACAATCACAGGTCGCTCGAGACCTTGACCAACAAAGTTTGAGATCCGCACCCATCGACCGTCGTTACTGGAAGAGTCTGACTCAGAATTTGCCTCCAGCCACAGGCACCATTGGAATGCTGCAAAAAATATGGAACCATGACTTGCAAGCAAAATCGAGAAAACTTGTAAGAGACAAGACGTGATGTTAACATGTTACAAACCACAGCTCTGGCCCGCTGCTCTTCAAGAACTTGAGACAGCAAAACTTGTACTGCGCCAAGAATATTGCTCTGAGCCTTGTTTTTCTCTCTGTCCCACACTTCGACTAAAAGTGGAACACTACAATGGAGGAAAAACTTCTCTTGTACTTTGACGAAAGATGCTGAAATCGACCGAGAGACAATTTTAAATTGAAGATCAAAAAGTGCGTCGATAACAAACGCACACCTTTTGAAGGTGTCCGTAATTTGTTGAGGCGTCGTGGCGAAGTCAAACGCGCAGAAAGACTGAGGCAGCAGCACCTCTGCGCCCCTCCTCACTTC
>JAAUYG010260510.1_pt1 | contig 10139 bp, 9 predicted proteins | sample 7278091 | NCBI WGS metagenome assembly JAAUYG01 (sample SAMN14350201, study PRJNA611818) | marine sediment metagenome | isolation source: surface marine sediment (0.6m) | place: French Polynesia: Moorea | collected 2018-08
CGCAGGTAGCCAGTCAGTAGTGAGTGTGTGTCAACATACTGTAGTGGGCTAGCAGCAGCAAGCCTTTTTATAGGGTGGCAGCAGAGCTCCCCAAAGCTGCTCAGCTGATGTGTGTTTAACTTGGGTATGCAGTACCTTAGCCTCTGTGTACTTAGGTGTGTGTTTGGGGTTAGGTATGTGGTTAGCGTACTTGTCACGAGTCAGTGTTTTAGAAACTGTTTCCTTCCCCCCACCATGTTGGCAACCAGTTGTGTCCTGAGCCAGGTGCTGCAGTATTTGCTTCCGGGTTGGAGGGATTTAAAGCTCTTCTGACTGAGCTGCACCAGCATTCCCCATCACCTCTCACCTGAAAAGAACAAAGAGAAAATTTGGATTTAACTAGTTCCAAGAGAACGCACAATGACAAATTAAATGTCACCAAAAACGTGCGAAGAATCGCTGCAATTGTGCTTTTGTAATTGCTTAAGGAACAATGCAAAATTCCGAGGAGGTTGTTGGTGTGAACCCTTACCAAAGGTGTGAGTAACAAACACCTCGGTGCTATGCACCTCAGTGGTCTGTTGTCACACCTTTGGCTGGGGTCACACCAACAACCTCCAAGGAATTTTTGCATTCTTCCTATTAGGTTATTTTGCAAGACATTTGTTTGTGCTTTTTTTTCTTCAGTTAATGCCTGGATTTTTAGCTTTCATTTTTGGGCATATAGTGGGAGTATTGAAACTAAAATGGCTTCCAAAAAAATTTTCAACTTTTTTTTCATAAACATAAAAAATAGCACAATTTTTCTCTTGCCACAGACATTTTTTCTTGACCAAAAGACAATTTTTAAAATTAATTTTAAAAATTTTAAAAATATTCACTGCTGGGCACTTCACAAAAGGTGCATTCACTGCAGGGCACTTGTAATTTGTTAGTGTAACCTTTGGACAGTAGATTCTTATTGTTGATATCCCTTCTAGATTATCATGTGACAAAAGTCTGAAAAATATCAAGGACTCACAAACAAACATTGGCAAAATATTTCTAATGTCTTTCCTACACACCCAGCAGTCCAAAAATAGTATTTTTTCATAACTGCTTTCTGAGGTGAACTTGATGGTGGGATGTGCTTGATTCAAATATTGCAGGAAGGTTTCCAGTTCTTCCAGTCCATGCTGCTGGATGATGAACACATCATCCACAAACCTCTTCTAGAGTTTAGGTTGCAGTGGATAGTTGTTGAGTAAGCTGGTCTCAAGCATGTGCATAAAAATGATGGCATAATTTGGGGCCATTCTGGTTCCTATAGCAGTTCCCTGTACTTGTGAGTAGGTCTTGTTATTGAACTTGAAGTTATTCTTGGTGAGGACCATCCTTGCTAAGTCTCTAACTTTGGCAGCATCCACTTGGTTGTAAATCATCCAGTCATGGATAGCAGATAGCCCTTCTTCATGAGGGATGCTAGTGTAGAGTGCACTCACATCTATGGTGACCAACATATCATTCTCTTCCAATTGGGTTGCCTCTAACTTGTTGATGAAGTCTCCTGTATCTTGATGTAGATCTAGGAGGGAGTGGCTTTGAGGTTTCATCAATGTAGCTGAGATTTTTTTTGTCACTGATCCTACACTGCTCACAATGGGTCTACCTTGGTTGTTCTTTTGTGAATTTTTGGCAGCATGTAAAAAATTGATGTCCTGGGTTCCCTTGATAAAAGTTTGTCTTGTAAGTCTTCTTCAATGGTGTCATTCCTGATTCCTCTACAGGCACAGATCCAGGATCTTAGTCAGGGGGGCCCAGCAGAGATTTTGACCCCAAGGGGGGGCCCTGAGCCCAAAATTTGCTTAAAATAGGGGGTTTTCCCTTAAAATTGCCTGAAAACTGCATGACTTTGAAGAAATCTTGGGGGCAAGGGGGGCCCCCTGGATCCACTACTGTTCTGTCAATGATGTTTTTGATCTGCCTGGTAAAATCCTTGGTTGGATCAGTGAATAATTCCCTGTGTTGGTTTGAAAAAGGCGCGAAGTAGTATTGGACCAGACCGTGGTTCAGGCTCGAGGAGACCTATGCTTTACCCCCATGGACAGGGCGTGGCCTCCTGATAACGAAACACCGGAATAAAGCTCTTACTGGATCAAAGAAAGCGGACTAGGACATTTCAACTGTGAGTAATACTTTATTCGTTAAGAAGAAAAGTAACATTAATACTAGTGTTGTCATGAGATACTGTTTGTGTAAATGGTAAGGAAATGTTCCACTCAAGACTGGTCAGATTATCCTTTCACACAAAACGTTTCTGGCGTGTCCACGAAGACAAATAGACAAAGGCAACTAAATTTTCAACATTGAGGCCAAAAATATTTCCAGGAAACGTTTTTACCAACCAGCCGACAATACGCTTTGTTTCATGTTGCCCATCGGCACTCATCCTCAGTCATTTCATTCTGAACATTGAAGACTATTCTTCAGGTTTTTTTTTATTTTTTTTTTTTTTACTTTTGCGATGTGGACAATTTTGCCTTCACTTCTCGCACTCAACAGCCATTTCAGTTACACGCCAATTTCACCACAGAAAAGCACACCGTGGAAAAGGAAAAAAAGGTTGAGTGCTTCCAACAAACGTTAAGACAATAGTTATTGTCTGTTTTTTGAAACACGGCGAAGAATCCGTTAAACATAAAAACGATTCCGTTCCCCATTTCCTAGTCAGTAAAAATTATGTAGAATTCCCTAGCACGCGTGTTAAATAGTTACCGGTACACAAAGGTCAATATTGCATAACAAGATGCGAAGAGACTGCAAGACTTTTTAAAAGGCAAAATGCGTTGTGTGTTAATTAAATTCTGTACAAGCTTGAAAACAAATGAGCACAGCATTTTAGTTTTGAATAATTTCCCACACCATGTGCTGTCAGTTGGGTTTTCCAATTCAGGTTTTACTTGCACATATCACAACAGAAACTCAGCCAAAATTTGATCACTCAGGAGAAAACATGTCAATGAAATGTTCCAAAACGGATATAAGTAATACTTTGGTTGCCTGAGCAAGAAGCCTGCGCTTTCCACATTTGAAGAAGCTAAGAACAGGTACAACAGAAGAGGAATTTCACTCCCCAGGAGAGAAAAACATTTCATTCTTTAAAATGAAAAAAAAAAAAAAAACCCAAAAAAAAATTCTCTGCACACATTGTGCATTGCATGTCTTATGAGGCATATTTTTTCCTTATTGTGGAAATACTACACACTTGTTTCGTCAAAGAGGCTACCGGAGCCAGATACCTCGGAAATGTCATGGTTTTCGGGACGCGACTTTTGATTTCTAGGTTTGGACAACTGTGTAAAATCGTCAGTCACATGTTCTTGTTCTTCGGGGTGGTTGGAAAGCAGCCAGAGATGTACGCGGTCTATGACGCTCATCTGGCCGTCTTCAATGTCCAGACTTTCCAGTGTGGTGGCTATTTCGTAGTCAGCGGGGGGTCGTGGAGGCAGATCTATCAGTTGATGGTGCATCAAGTACGGTTCCGAATGATGTGAAGCCACTTCAGAAAGACGTTGACTTTGGTTTGACGGTTGTGGCAGAAGGCTGTCCATTTCAAAGCTGGCAGAAGGGGAAATAACCGGCACAGCAGCGCGCACTTCCATAAAGCTGCACCTCCAGGGCGGAGGGATGCAGATGTCGTTGTCCTCGCTCACAGCCGCTTCGTTTGTTTCAGACAAGTGGCAACTGGACAAGTGGTCATCATCCAGGTTCAACAGCAGCTCTGGAGCTGTGTGTACTTGTGGCAAGGTAGCAGGCATCACATGAGCCGCCTTATCCATGGTCAGCCGAGGCAAATTGATATCACTGTTGCTGACCCACGGAAGAGGCAAGGAAAACTCGTTTTCAACGTCCTCCATTTCTTTGAAACCGCTTGCATCACTAATCTCCAAGCAGTTTGTCAGGTTAAGGAACTCATTAGGCGAGGCAAAAGTGTCATCAGCAGTATCTGGGTTGTTGGCATTGCTGGCGAAGGAAGAAGAGGGAAGAATAGTGGCATCGCTGCCGTGAACGGCGACCAAACTGAGATGTCTCCCACTGTCTTCCTGAGTGTTAGTCCTAAAGTGCTCAATGTCACTGTTGATAGTTTGCGCATCAGCTTCCAGGTCCTGGGAGTCACTGCGTTCACCTCGAGACTGCGAAGTGCTCGCAGCCACCGCCTGTGTGGAATCCGCATCCTCGTCCGCCGGCTCCACGTCTGGAATGGTCGGGAGGGCAGAGCGCGAGGGATTCTCCGCCCACAACGGTATTTCACACACCTGGGGATCATCGTCTCCCAGCAAAGTGTGCGTGAATGACGACGCGATGGGTGTTGTTTCCACTGTCCGCTTCCAGGGCAGCGACAGCTCAATAGCCGCCGGTTGAACTGGTGAAACCTGAGATTCCGCGGAGCTTTTATTTGAAACATCGACGCGAAGAGCATCGTCCTTTTTGCTAGCACCAGCATCTGTGAAAAAAAAAAAGAAACATCAGTCCAAGTGTCACAGAGAGAAAACCAGCTATTTTGAACAAACGGAGCGAGACCTCTTCAAGTTTCAAGAATGTTAGATGTTGATGTGGAAGTAAAAACGGACAGGAGATGCCCTGACATGGGCCGAGAATGAATGCACAATCTGGGCAGAACCAAAACGCTCTGACACTTGGATCAACGACAGCGCGAAATTACCTTTCCCAGGCCTTTCCTTGAATTTTATGACGATGCCTCCATCAGAGCCGGAATCGGAGTCACTCTCGTTAGAGTAGACGGGAGCTTTTTCTACACCTTTGCTTTTGACTACTTTTTCTTTGTTCTCTTCTTCTTCTGGCATGTTTACTATCACATGAGATACCTTGTCTTCATCTTTTTGAGCTGAAAGATAAAATTAGTTGAGAAAAACATTCAGTTGAGTTTGCTTGACGAAACTCTTCTCGCGAAGAACAAAAGATTTTTACACAGGTGAACTCACCAGCATCAACAAATGATACATTTTTCAGTTTGTCGGTCATTGTCGCCGAACTACCGGTTGAGGCACGTCTTTTGGCCCTGTGTCCGTGAGGATAGTTTATGTAATGACCAGTTCTGGAAAACAAAGTAACAAATGGTGAAGCAACATCCTCCTCAATGCTACATCTGAACTAGAATGCTTGTAGAACTGAATTCACACGGAGCGCTTCTGGAAGAGGACTCTCGCTCCGAGCAGAAGCCTCAATAATCAAGCCCGAGTGTGCTCTTACTTTGACACGTGATAGTGCGGATTTAGCAGCTTTCGGAGATGATATCTTGACTTGTGATGGAAGACCTGTTGTGTCTCATGTTTCGGTAAGATATTTCTCTGATGTACTGAAAACTACAATGACAAAGTACCTTTGGTTATTTAGTCATGGCAAGAAAATATTCTTGGGAGTACTGATTGGAATTCTTCCTGTTTGTATTGGTCCCCCCCCCCCCAAGTTCCATTCTCAGTCAGATAATGGCGAAGACCTACTCTTTTGCGCGGTTTGAACATGGCATCATCAAGCAGGTGGTGAACACGGCTGTCGTCGCGAAGCTTCTTTGACGACTTGTGTCCCAAAATGTTCATATCAAGCGGCGTCGTGCACCCAGTGATGTCCACAAGACTTTGGCCGACACTCGAAGACGTTGAGTATCTTCTGCCAGAAAGAAAAAAAAAGTTGCACAGTGAAAATATCATGATTTGGTCACTGCCATAGTCGTCTGATTCATGATGAATGACACGAAGACAAAGGTGTCTCTTGTCACAGTTCACAAAGAAATTTTTGTATGTTTTTTTTCTGCACAAAATGAGATGTTTGAAAGTGCTAATTCTGTGTCTGGTTTCAGGAAAAAAAACAAACAACAACATTCTTTTCAGGCTGAATGTGGTTGCACCCGGCTCCACTCAACAAAACCACTGAACGTGAGATCCTCTGGAATTACGCCAGATGTCAGTCAGTGCGTCATGCAGTGAACAAAGTTTTTGCGTGCTTTCAATTCAACAGATAGCAAAAGACCTTTCCGCTTCTGACCATTCTCCTTTTCCTTCCTGTTTGTGTGACAGAATTAACATCAACAATTTTCCCTAAACCAGCAGAATCTGGGCCTTTTCTCTTCCTGTTCTCTTCTCTTCACAATCGAGAGCAAAACATGAAACGACTGAACATTCTTAATTCTGGCAAAGTGAATAACAGAAACCAGAAACGGGTGCTGGAAACAAACCTGTTTTGGCTTGGACGATACCTAAATAAATCAACACAGAAGTAGCGTGGTTTTTTTTTTTTGTAAATGTTGAATTTTCCGGCGTGGTTAGTGGTTTTCTGTGAAAACAGCATCACCACACCAATACAGCTCAGAAGTACTTTTTTTTTTTGGTCTTGGCTGAAGAACCCCGATACATATGCTGTCCCCCTCGGAATTCGGAAACAATGACCCGGCAGATATTCAGGCCCATCAACCGTATTTCTTCGTTCCCCCAAGACACAGCTGTGTGGAATTCACTGAACAAGACGTCACTTTCAATGAGGGTGAAAGCTGGGGGTGGGGTGAGCAGCAAACACGATGAATAGGAGATATCATTTCATGGCGGAATTCCAGCACAAAACGCCACGCCAAATTATTTCATTGCTGTAAAAAATTAGACACGCTTGAGGTACTTACGTGGAGTCAAAGGAGTACTCGGATTGATTTTTGATCAAGTCTAAGATGGTCTGAGCTGTTGTCATGGAGTTTCGTCGCAGAAACATGCCATTATTGTCTCTCATGTAGGCCTCAGCATCTCTTTCACTCAGTTTCCTGTGTACCTGCAAGAACGATAGCGTGAGTGTGTGAAGACAAAGGGGCCAATTTGAGGAGCTGACAACAAATCTGAAAGCACATAGATCTGCACAGATGCCACGACGGAACAACTAAGATGAATTTCCGTCTCCGCTATTGAGAAAAGAAACCACGTGTTTCGAATGTCTTCCTGCACTCTTGAGTTCCTGGAAACATTCTGTTGCAGAAGGCTCATGAGATCAATGCCTTCCTCTTATGCAAGTGTGTTCGATTCTAACACATATCACACAGCTGCAAAACATACCACAGAAATGAAGACAAGATCTACCTGCAGAATGGAGAAGCCTTTTTCTCTCATTTTCCGCGCCGATTTCCGCAGAAGAATCGGCTTCAAATATTTGCTGTCCAAGCGTTGAAATCTGCAACGAGACGAAACTTTTGTCGTTATCTTCTCCGTCAACTCTTCCACATCTCGTGAAGCAACAAAACCATCGTCACCAGAAAGCTGCCTCTCTGCAGAACTTAAAATGTCACGACTTATGAAGAACGTAATTGTAATTTTTTTTCTCCTATTTGTTGCCGAATCTAATGAAATCTGCAAAGCAGAAAAAGGTTTCTTTGCGTCACTGTGTTTCGCACGAATTTGCCGCAGCAATCCTCAAATCCCCCTCCCTTGGTAAAGTTTGAACAACAAAACACCGTGTCCAAGTGCAAAAAGTGACTTCCAAGGAAAATAACAGATCAATGTTTTCTCAATGACGCCACACACAACAACACGAATCCAGAGATTCCAGACAGCGGCAGTCTGTAGGTCAGAACTTTGGATACAGCCACAGTCAAACTTTCTTCCTGTGCCACTTCCCAACATCCCATCCAAAAAAGGTCTGACTTTGGCACTGAACACAAATTGACCTCATTAACACTTTCATTAACACATCGCCTTCGCAGTTGCTAACAAATGCAAATGTTTGTCACCTGAAGCCATATTTCTGAGCGACTGCATGGCTTCTACGTTTTTGGTTCTTTCAAATGGCATTTAAATGTTACATATTCAACTCACCGTAAAAGGATCTTCACGTCATCGTCATTCACATGTCACATGTACGGGTAAATCACTGAAATCCTTGTGCCTTGGAAACAGCTGAACGTTCGTAGTTGAGAATTTGAACGTTTCTTACCTTGTGTCTTCCAGGTATTTTCCCGTCCCCTCAAAGTGTGGCATTGCATTGTCCCCAGCATGCGATTTAAACCGCTTATCAATGGACAATAGTTTGGATCTGCCCATTTCACTGCTGTTCTGTGTTCAGGCTTTCGTCGCCAGCCGATGTTATACAACTTGAATCATTCCTGAAATGTTGCCGTGTGTAGCAGTCACAATGTACACAGGCCCTTTGGTTACAGCCGCTGAGATTGAGGTCACTTAGGGAACGTTCCTTTGTATTTCGATGCGCAGTATGTTAGGTTCACAATGGCATTTCCAGCTAAGGAAACCTCTGAATCAAGAGTGACCCGTCGCTTTGGTAGGAACGCTCCAGTAATGTCAAACAGTTGATGCTCTATTTATATGGCTACAAAACCAACAGATTCTGCGTGTGATAATTTCGCTGGTGCCAGGTCAGCATTCCTTGAAATGAATCTTTTTCTTGCTCTGAATCCCTTCCACTACCAACACACTTTGGAACTTCTAAAACAGCCGTAAGCCAATCAAGTTGCAAGTGTCGTTCAGATTTTTTTTCTCAAACTTAGCTGGTTTCCTTGTTTCATTGTTTACACCAGAAACTGGTTTGTTGTGGCAATTTGCCTGCCTGCCTGCCAGAGTTGTTGCTATCCACGACCAAATAAGCTATTTTCGCTTCTGCACACCGTCACAAAGGAAAAACAAATTTTTATAAATAACAATGGCAGTCGCCACCTAGTTGCACTAGTTCAAAGATCGTTCAGTGCAATTTGCGTTGGACGGATTGCACTCACTTTCGAAATGAACTCTAAGAACTGCAGGAAGTAAAACGGCATCGTTGTACTCAGCAGCAAATCGAAAGCAGCGAGATCAAACATTTTAACACACAAAAAATTAAGTTTTGCTCTGCTCGAGGCCCGCCTGAAAAGCGGTGTTGCTTGCTCATAAATGACAGTGTCAAGAGAACAGACACTCGAAAGATACTTAGAAGTCGTCACAAGTCAAGATGTTATCTCCCCCCCCCCCACTGATGTGTCACCCCTCCAGGGAAAAACACCCCCCTCTTTGACTTGTCAACCCCCACCCCCAGTGCACGGCTACGGCAGCAGCGAAGTACCTTGGCCTTTGTGGCCAAATCCCCTTGTTGCTGGAGAGTGACACAGACGTCGACTGCTGACAGGCCGAGGGGAGCGGGAGAAACCATTACGGAATCTGAGTGTTCAATCTTTCAGAAGTACGGAATGCGATGCTCCTCACCGCTTTTCCACCATTGTTCTCACTGGAAGAATGGCTCTCTGTACGGCAGCCAAAAGACATAAAAAGCCCCTTTTGATGCCGTTTTCTGCATTGCATCCGAGTACCGACTCAACTTGTGTTGCAAGTTGTTTCGCCGTTTTTCCAAGAACAATCTAAATAAATCTTAATACGGACATAACACGCCCAACCAGATTGGCCACACATTCTTACTGCAGCTTGAAAACGAATACGGCATCTCCGAATTTGCCACAAAAGCTACACAAGTCAAAACATACCATTTCTGCACCATTTTCGCTGCGGTGAACCTTCATCACAACGCGGCAGTTGCTTGAGGAAACACGGACAAAAAAGGACTCACCTTTCTCTGATTTCGTGACGACCCAAGCGACCAGCGATATCTTCTATCCCAGCCATGATGTGGTCGATCACCTGTAACAGCCACAGAAACAAAGATTTTGTGAAACTTTCAACACAAAGAAACGTCGTAAACGTACGCGGATCCAGCACCTGGGACGCGATGCTAAAATTTGCTGGGAGAAGAGAGCGAGCGAGAGACAGAGGAGAAAAAAAAAGGAATGATCATGTGTAAACATTGCACGACGACAAAATCTGATCTATTTTTAAAATATCATTTTAGTTTGTTCCCTGACAGATGTTGTTTGATCAAACGTTCGGATCACAAATATCCCACGCATGTTCTTCAAAGATCATGTTTGTGCAACCTGTCATGAAGGTTCTTTGTCGTGGGGTTTCAGGAAACAATGCTGAAACATTTGCTGGTCTGCGCCTGTCATGAAATTCTGCACTTTTTTTTTTTTCAGGTAACGCGAGTCAACTTTTAGTTTGTGTGAGTTCTGTCAAAGAACGTGTATAGGTGTACATGTCGATAAAGGGGGAGGGAAAGGTAGCAGATGCTGTAACCCCTGATTGTACTCACCC
>JAAUYG010082353.1_pt1 | contig 10138 bp, 8 predicted proteins | sample 7278091 | NCBI WGS metagenome assembly JAAUYG01 (sample SAMN14350201, study PRJNA611818) | marine sediment metagenome | isolation source: surface marine sediment (0.6m) | place: French Polynesia: Moorea | collected 2018-08
CTACCAAATGTGGCGGATGCCTAAAATCGCGCACCCAAAAGACCATTGTTTTTCTCTGCGTCAGAAAAACAGTCAAATTCACTATAAAAAATGGCACTGCAGCTTGTGGAAATTTCAAGGGAAAGAACTCGGTGAAATTCGGTGAGATTTTCGTTCCTTTACAGATTGGCCAAAGTGAAAGTTGAGCCTTCTTGTTTTCAGGATTTTCTCCTGCTTTTTTTCTTTCCAAACGAAACAAAAAACATTGTCTTTAGATCTGACGTTTCACCCACTCACTCCCTGAGAAGAAGAAAACAAGCGGCAGACTCCTCAACACACAAAGAAAGAAAAGTTTTCTTTTGCCAGGCGCACCCCACCCCCCACCCCCATCTCACTGTACTGATGCCTCCACATCCCCCGCTCATTCATCCCATATGAATTTCCCTTTGGAAGTTGATTAGTAATTTTGCATGTTAATTGGGCTGATTGATTAATTGTTTGTATCGCATTTGCCTCTAATTACGCCACTTCGCCTGTTTGCTTTCATAAATCTCTCCTGTGTGCGGCAAATTTGATTTCGCATCTTGTGGGACCTGAGAGATGATTCAATATGGCTGTGTGTCTTCTGCAGTGCAGGGGCTTTTCCCTGGGATTGTTCTCATTGTAGAAACTCCAAGAAAGTCTCAGGAAAGTTCTCATTCGCAGAGATGTTTTGCAAGAAGAATGTACCGTGCCTGATATCACCATTGAGGGTGTTTTCTTGTCCTGGTGAAACATGTTTCAAGATGCTGACCGTAGATCTCTGGCCCTGCGGGCTGGAAGGAAGGTAATCAAATGCCAAGTGCACACTCACGGCAGTGAACAATACAAAGTTGCGAAATGTCACACCAACTATGTACAGGTACCTCCTGGTTAATCCGATAAAGTAATACCACTTGAGGCATTTTCTTTCGAAAAAACATTTAGTTGAAGAAAGTGGTTAGATTAACAGGGGAAAGATAGGAATTCGGATTAAGCATGTTCGGATTAACCGGGACCCACTTATACAGGCACCTGTACAGGCATGTCGTTGTACTACATTCATTGCAGCTGGAAGACGGGAAATCTGGTTTTCCTTCGTATTGGTGGCAGTGGGATCACGTTGCAATTGAACACAGTCCACAGAATAACACGAGCAAGTGCTTTGGCAGTGGGCAGGACGGGAGGAGGGGTAGGCTTATGGATCCAATTGTTTTGATTGAGATGAGGGAGGACACGTTCTCAGTGAATATTCGGCATTCTGATGGTATTTGAGGTCGGGATTGCGGTGATTGGGGTTGTTACACCTTGGCACCCCAGTGATTGGGGTCAGTCCGAGCTCCTTTGAACCACCCCGGCTACCACTCTCACCTTCTGGCCCCGCCCCCTGCCTCTACTCCTGAGAGGATGTCCAATTCCAATTTTCAAATCTGAAATGCTTCCAGACAAAAACAAAACAATTCGCACGCAGATATGCAAAGACGCCTAAAAGCCCACGGATGAAAAAATTTGTTTCAGCAATGCGCACATGAATGTTGCTCTGGAATAGTGACTTTTGTTTGTCTGAAAATTCTGCCAGAAAAAGAAGGCAATTCAAGCAAAGATGTGTGCCCAGATTGTCCAGCAATCCTAAATCCATGGCCTTTTTTTAAATGTTTCAGCATGATTCAAAACTTTGATGAAGGAAAAAATTTTTTTGCTCGGGGATCATTCTCTGAAGACGATCCAACCCTTTGGTGAGTTTCACATCCTGTTCGAATTCAGTTTTGACGTGTATCGTTTTACACTTTGCAACCACGTTTGATTATTTGAGCAAGTATAAAGTGCAACAAAGACAAAGAGAGGGCATTATATATTTGGGAGCAGATTGAGGCAGTGATTTCTTTGAAGTTCTTGTCAAGTGGAAAATAAGGAATGCGGAATGTCTGGTTTGCCACATCACACGGAAAGGGGTCGGGTTGGGATAATGAAGTTGACAATTAGATCTGGAATGTAACGACTTGGGAATGGAGGGGCACAGCTCCAGGGCAGGGTGCTGCTCACTGGGACACGTTCAGTTATCATAAACACTGTAAGTGGTCCCATTTTAGGCGGCGCTGCATCAGCAGAGCAGCATCTTTGGAATCAAGGAAAAAAAAGGCTGAAAAGCACATTTTCAGTTGAATAAGAAAGGGTTCAAAGTGAACCCCCCCCCTTCTCACCACAGTATATACTGAATACAATTGTGATTCTCAGCCAGGAGAAAAGATGCAGGGGGGATCCCGTTCCTGTTGTTAGGTTCACGCCCGAAATTCATAAGAATTAGGAAAATTTGAACTTTTCAGCCAATTGAATTTTGCTGGTGTCAGTCATCCATTGACACTGTCTTATTTCAAATTGCAAGATTTGAAACAGCAGAAAAAGCAGGACTTCATTAGCCTAAACTCTGTATTGGCGCAACATGTGAAATCACTCAAACTCTCATTAGGGTCGGAGCACAGTGAATCTGTTCAGTACCTTCAGCAGTACATGTACTGATGTACTCCCTACTTGCTTCAATGTGACAACTTCTGAGGCTTGCAGCTGCAAAATGACCTGACTTCAAAGCGGCCCGGCAGTACACAGCCGCTCTATTCTATTTGCGGCCCAATTTCTGCTGTATCACTGCTTGCTCCATGGGTTGAGGATCCAGGAGAACACCCCCAACCTGAGTTTTGCTTTTGCATCCAGGGGTTAGCGTTTGGGGGACCCATCTGCAATTCTATTCTATTTGCGGCGCCCCAATTTCTGCTGTGTCGGTCTACAGTCTTTCGCTGGGGTGTGGATTGTGAGGAAGAAACTCCATTTTACAGATGCATCCTTAATCCTTGAGTTTGGAAAGCGGCTTGTTTGCAAGGCACCTGACTCTCCTTCCCCCATTCTGTTTGCAACACAATGTCTTCTGTGTCAGCGTCTGAGAGCTCGATGCAAACACAAGTGGACCTCCAGCTTTATGGTCAGTCCACAGACGTCCTCACTGACGTCCCAAAACGTCGCTGGTCGGAGGGGGGGCAGAATCTGGATTGCTGATGAAAACAGAATTTTCTGTTGCAATATCTTGGGGGTATTCCCGTCATTGTCCCTTGAATGGAATGGATGTGCCAGAATGAAGATTTACAAGTCAATTTGTCACCAGGAAAGTTTAAATAAATGCCTGGAGGGTTTGAAATAATGAAGCACCCTCTTCATTAAAGATGGAGATGTTTGTTTTCAAACGTGGTTGGTCTGTAAACCTGTCGTCGATAAAGCGGACATGAAAGAAGCCCTCACCAGCTGACTTCAGGACCCGGGGAAAGGTGGAGATTTGTTGAGACTGAGACTGGAGTTTTGCAGTCGGAGCGAGACTTGGCTGGCCTGTGTTGCAGACTGTGTGTACAGCTTGCAGTGAAACTGAACATTTTATACACATGTCCTGTGCCATGTGCCGTCGTTCATTTGCTGCAGGCTGTTCAAAGTGCGAATGTTTTGGAGCATCGCGCCTTTCACCCCAAATTGGACCTTCACCCCTTCGCTTCCTAACCCCTCCATGAGAGTTCCTTCCCCACTAAATAGCTACCACAAATGCTCATCTTTCTGAATCACGGAGGATTCTCTTTGTGAATGCTTTCTTTTTTCGCGCCATCCTTGGCTGCTCAGTTGTTCGACCAGTTTCACAGGACATGCTCTTCGACTTCACTTTCAGAAATCTTGGGAGGATTTCATTGTGAAATTCTGAAGAATCAAACGTTGCCCTGGCTCTCAGTCTCAGTTCCCAGCACCCCAGCTCAGTCTCCCAGTACAGGGTCCTGAGTATTTGGCGAAACCACCTGATTAATCGCAATCAAAAGTCACTTATCGCCTCCTTACTGACAGACAAATTGTAGCTGCAATTTCACTGCAATTCGTTCCCAGCCTCTGCTGGTCTAAATATCGATGTTTAATGGCATAAACAGATTCAGCTATTCAATTGAAGTTCTGTGGGAAAGTGCCCCCGTTGTTAGAAATCAGATGGTGGTAATTTGTGCAGCAGGTTTTCACCGGTCATGAAGACGTATTCGCATACTTGGACATCAGAGTGGACAACTGACTTCAGGACTTCAACTCTTGACCTGGACAAATCACCAGTTGAAAGGTCAGAGTGGCAGTCCGGTTGTGTCTGGGACTTCAGAAAAGTGGGTGTCACCTGGGCCAAAATTTCAGATCTGTGTTGGCATTGGCATGTGAGAAAAGTTTGAAAAATACAATGCAAGGAACGACAGACTTCAGACAAGATGATCATTTCTTGGACTCGCCAATGGGCCCTCTAAGTTGGGCAGTACCCCATCAAAAGAGACGACACTTCTTTTCATTTTGGCCTCAAAAACACGAGATGGTTCCTGCACTGGTGAATGATAGAATGATAAAAACCAAAATGCAGGGAAAATTAATTCCCTGTATCTGCAGCCAACAACATTTTAGTTGCTTTTTGTCATTAAATCGCCCTGAACAAAGATGAGTGCGTGCAGGCTGCCATGATTTTCACGAAACAAAAACCTCGTCTAATGACTGAACTTTTTGGACGAAATCCTCCTTTATGTTTGTGTTTTCGGTTGCCATGGTAGTTTGTCCAGCTGGTCGCGGTTGCTAGGGAAACAAGCTTGTAGTTATCAGAAGGCAGCGGAGGGTATCCAGGCTGAACTGACGCTCACAATTAGTTGCAGTCTCTCTCGTCTAACGGCTTGGCGTATGTGCTGCACGTTTTGTGTGCGTTCCCTTCCCTTCACCTCCCTTCTTCTTGCCTTCTGCAGGTTTGAAGTTCTGCAGGGCCAGATTTCCATTCTGAAAGATTGGCATTGAGATGGACCGCACAAATTTAAGTTTTGATCACTGGGGATTTTTTCCCCGAGTCCTGGTTCAATCTTCCTCTTCAAGGTCCGCTTGCTTACAGTGCCCTGCAATGGGGCTGGGCCCCCCAGAAAATGAAAACTTTGTCCCCTTGGAATATGGGCAGCATGAATTTCTGTCACACACACAATTTACAGTCTCCAGTTGCGTTTTGACATGGCGTGATTTTTTGGCCGGGAATCTTTTCCGGTGCAAACCCAGGATTTAGAGACGGACCCTGAATCAGATTTTCACCCCCAAAAATATTTTGGATTTGGGGGAAGCTGGACCCCTTGCCTCTCTCTGCCTCCGCCACAATACACTTGCAATGGTGAACACGTGCAGGTTTAGGGCGCATTGAGCCGATTTCAAGTTTACAAAAGGCACCTTTTTGGCATTTCTAAAAGTTATCAAGGCGGTCAGGCCCAGGGCCCCTTGTCTCCTGCCTCCTCCCCTGTTTACCTGCAGCAATGAATATTTTTGATAGGGACTTGCAAGATCAGGGAGTCGGGTGCAGAGTCCAGGGGATGAGGGTGCAGGGAGCGGGGTTCACGCGCCCCGCACTGTCCATCATCACCACCGCCTGACAAGCGTGAAGCGCGCTGCAGGGGCCGCAGGAGGGGAGCCTGCACCTGCAGAAGAGGGATGGTGGATCTGGATGCAACGAAGAGCTGGGGGTGTCCAGGTGCAACGGGTTCTGGGGTGGGGGTGGAGAGATCCAGAAAAAGACCAGGGGAGGGGATTTCACTGCTGGAGCCGCAGGGGTGGGGTGGGTCTGTGTGCAACAGGGGCAGGGGTGGGATCCAGGCAGGAGGGGAGCCTGCACCTGTAAAAGAGGGAAGGTGGGGATTCAGGTACAACAGGGGCTGGGGGACAGGTTCCAGGAGGGGATTCAGACAGAGAGCAGGGCAAAGTGACGAAACTACGCAAATTTCCTCGAGAAATTGAAAGGAAAAATCCTTTTGACCATTTCAACGCTGGCATTTGAATTTTCTGATGGCTTTGGCCCCAAGAGCAGCATACTGCAGAAAAATTACAGCTGTCGTCGTCACAAATCTTGCAAGCAGTCCCAAGTGGGACTGAGATCACCTCTGGGGTGTTTTAGATGATGGTTGATCCATTACATCAAATCTGCACCAGCACTGACCAGCTTTGCCTCGGAGTGAAGGAGCATGTCAAGGTCCATGCAGGTTCATTGCGAAAAGAAATGGACAGAAAGGGAAGTGTTGTTTACGGTGTGGGTCCCTGGGGGCTGGTCTGGCTGAGCCTGGGGTCCGGGGGCAGGGGAAGCCGGGGGGAGGTGGCGGGCCCAGTCGCCCAGGGGAGGAAGCGGCTATCCCGGGCTTTCGCCGCCGCAGCCACCGCAGCCGCCGCTGATGTTTCCACTGCAGCCGGAGCGGTTCGGTTCCGCATGGCCGGGCAGGTGGGGCCCGCGCAGCCAGCAGCTGCTGCAGCCCAGACAGCCAGGCCTCCCTCCCTCCCTCCTGCCTGCTCCGTAACGCACCGCGGCCTCCTATACCTCTCTCCACTCTCCACTCACCGGGTCCCGTTACAATTCACAACCCAGTCGCTCCGCTTTCTTGCTTCACGTCACTTTGGTCCGACACTGCTTCACGTTCAGTGTATTGAGGAGCCAACTCCAGCTGTTTCCACGGATGCCGTCAGACACACGTTTCTTTCCTACTGCAGTTGCGAAGCCAATTTCAGTTGTGAAGTCAGAGCCAAGAACAGGCCAACGAAACCGATCAGGCGTCGTCGGACGTGGAATGCGAAATTACGGAAACGGAAAACTGCTGAAACGTGATACGTGTTACGTGACCGAGACGTCGGACGTGGAACGTGAATCCAGATCCGGGGTTTGGATCTGAATCTGGATCTGGAATCCAGTATAGTGGATACTGGTTGGTTGTTTCTGCGCGTGTTGAGTCCGGGGAAGAAGAATCCGTCTGGCTGACCAATAGCACGCGAGGATTCCGGATGCAAGACGGAAAGGCATATGCAGATGCCCAGATGCCGCTTTGTACTGGAGGAATAAGCAAACAGCAAGTGACACCAGATGGGTGATACCAGATGAATCGAAGTCCAGTCTTTGGAAATCACACCAGAAACAATTGACAATTGACACAGGAAGGAAAAGTTGAAGGTAAAAGCAAGTCTAAACACATGTGGATCTGAACAACGAACAAAAGGCTGAGAGATCAGGGACTATTAGACACCAGTCATTGAACAATTACTCGGTGCGTGGGATTCCCAGCACTGATCTCAACAATTCGTCTCTCAATATACTTCGGCGGCCGGTGATTTACATACATTTACACCACTAATCAACCTGCAAAAGTTTATTTTGCATTGAGAAGCGCATAGCTGAATTTTCAACACGGTGGAAAGTCGAGACAAACTCAGCGGAAGTTGGGGTCAATTTTTTTTTCACGGCACGGAAGAGTTGGTACAGTTGGTCTAATAGCCTCAGCGCTGTCACCACTAAAAAACTGACGATTTATTTGATAAAAATACACCACAGTGTGTTTTGTACCTGCCGTGTGTTGTTTGGATCTGTGGACCTTGAAAACATTTTCGGCTTGAACATTCCTGGCATTCGACACGCAAGGAGCTTTGCAGTAAACTGCTGTCAAGTGAGATACGACGAAATAAATAGACAACTGCGACAGGGACAAGACGGGGAAGAGAGAGAGAGAGAGACAAATCAGAAAGGGGGAAATTTATGAGGGTGTCATGCCAGTAGTGGGTGAATGAAAAGGGTTCATTTTTTTCACGCTCTGCGTCTGTAGCACTTCGGCTGGTGGTGCCACATGCGACGAGGTGTTCACATGTAAAAACACTCACTCAATGGACTGAACATCACACTGAATAGACTTCTTCTCACTGCCGTCGCAAGATGCAGTTACAAGGCACTTACTTCACTCTGTGATTTAGCTTGAATTTATTGCTGTGTATATATTCTCCACGACAAATCCACAGACTGTGATTTTCGTCATCTTTTGGAAATTGACGCATTTCTTTGAAGTCATTATGGTTGCGGAAAGTGAAGCAATTTTCCTGATGGATTTTGATGCCATGTGACAAGGCACTGATTTTGCAAATCAGAACTCATATTGATTGGACTAAGTTTGGAAGTATCTGTCTGGTACTTCAGAAGTAAGTACTGTTATTTTTCTGTACTTTACCTGGCTTGTGACCAGCAGAATACTGCCTTTTGTACTGACAGTGTCGGGACATAGAGGAGTCGTGTTGGGCACTGTGAGAGGTGACTGAGAAGAGGTGACTGGATCCTGGATTCGGAGACACACAGGTTTCTAATAGACGGATCACAGGTCACAGGGCCCATGTTCCACACTCCAGTGTCTCATGTTGACATTTGGCACAGGGCTTCGTACATGTGTGTGGAATTCATTCACCGAGACTTGTGGTGAGAAGAGCTTTCTGACATTGAAAACAGGGTGCATGTACTGAAGGAAGAGAACACAAACTTTGCTGTCAGAAAGGTCAAAAAGTATCTTTGCCGACATCCCAGAAACGTGTTGAGGGAAACAAAAACGCACAAGGCAGGAAAACACAGCACGGCACATTAAAGACTTTTCAGCCAAGGACTGCGAAAATCAGGACGCACTGCACAGTGATATTTACAGCCAAGCGGCCCAAAGATAGACACAAAAAGACTTCGATGAAAACAGCAGAAATTTGAAGACAGACACACGGACTTGAAACGCAAAGACAATGATGTACCTAACGGACCACTACCCGCCACCGGGCTCCATGGGGTCGATGGGGCCGTACGCGGCGCAGTACGCGGCGGCGGCGGCGCACCACCCCGCAGCGGCCGGGGACTACCCGGGCGCCCCGGGCTACAAGATGGAGTACGGGAAGCCGGGCGCCGAGTTCTCCCGCGCGCCGTGCGCTTACGACGGCATGCCCCCGATGATGGGCGGGGTGCACCCGGGCCTGGATTACGACTTCACCCGCCTGGATATCTACGGACGCGCTAAACAAGGTAGAGCCAAAGGTAAATGGATGTATCCTCTAGGTTTGGTGTGTAGGCCTCTATCTCGGCTTTTTGTTTTGCACTGATTCTGCTTGTTGCAAATACATCAGCGCTCAAATTGCACCATTGAAGATGATGTCACTTCAACTTCATCCTTTCACAGACCAATTGGAATCCCAAACGAGGAAAAACAAAATGCATCAATTCAAAATTTTTTTGCAAGCAGATGCAAAAATTATTTTGCATCCAATTGGAATTGGTCCCAAAAAGAGAATTGGAGATGGATCCAGCGCAAAGTCAAAAAAGATATTGGAAGTTGTGCTCTGCATGTGAACAAATAGGGAGTCAAAGGCAGGGGTGACAGCAATTTGAGTGCTAGTTTTTACCTGTATAAAAAACAGTTAAACTTTCTACCAATTACTCGCACGTGCTTCTTCCTTTTAATTTTATAATTGTTTGCTTTGACCTTTGCTGTGACCTTGAGGTTTGACCTCGGGTAGGTCCACACGTGCCAGTGCAAAAGTACACACGCGCTTTGCTTAAAATGGCAAAAATTACTTGTAGCTTGGTTTTAATTGCTTAATTAATGTTTTGCATACGTTTATCCTGTAATGGCGTCTTTTCTATGCATCCCGTGCGTTCTTCTGCCAGTGTGGTGTGATTTAGTGAGGTTGTGCCACAGGTTTTTGTTTACGATCGTCCGCACACAAGTTTCACAGTTAGACTGCCATGACATTTGATAGGTCACGAAAACGCGTTTGATTTACCTCGGGGAGAAGCGGAATAAATCAGGGGCCTTTTCTGATCGAGCAGCTCTTTTTAGATTCTTTTTATGGCTCTTATTCTGCCTCTCAGCTTCCAGTGTATTGGATAGGCGACGCTGCTTCGTCGAAATTTCTTCAAATGGCGGAGCCTGTTTAATGCAAAACTGGAGGCAGCCAGTGATACATTTTTTGCAGCGGATTTCTTGCAGTTGTACAAGTTTTGCGCTGTGTGGAATGCTGGTTGGGCTTTTCTGACATCTAGATGAGCATCCTGCTTGTCTACAAACTTTATTAGTCGAATGTTAAATGTGTTTGAGGAGGGAAAAGGGCCTGATCGTTCTGAAAGCAGAATCGCACACATGATGTGGACATGTTTTAATGGACAAAATACGACGAAAGAGGTGATGAAACGAAGCGAATTCTCTCGAGGCTTGAAAATCACGCATCAAAGATGCTCATTCTCAGCAACACCACAGATTACTAGTCTGTGGCAACACATAGGCTTGCCGTGATTGCA